>Ga0224508_10000309_pt1 | contig 49433 bp, 45 predicted proteins | sample SF_Jan12_sed_USG_4_FD_170157 | JGI IMG/M metagenome (GOLD analysis project Ga0224508, IMG submission 170157) | Sediment microbial communities from San Francisco Bay, California, United States - SF_Jan12_sed_USGS_21 | ecosystem: Environmental > Aquatic > Marine > Sediment | place: USA... | reverse complement strand
GAGGCAGGGACGCCGAGTCCCGCCTTGCACCTAAAAAAATGCCCTTTTTCGGGAAGCCGAAGGCCACACGGCCAGTCGCAAGCTGTTCCCCCGGTTGCCGTCTGGGCCGAACCTAACAACTGGCTACAATTCTTTTATCGAAGACCGAATGTTAGGCTGGGCTGGCGGGGATGACCGGGGTCTTGCAGTCGACGTCGGCGTTTTGCGCGCGGTTGCGCAGGTAGTGATCCATCAGCACGATGGCGAGCATGGCCTCGGCGATCGGCGTGGCGCGAATGCCGACGCAGGGATCGTGCCGGCCCTTGGTACGCACCTCGGCCGCGTTGCCGTCGATATCGACGGTTTTGCCCGGCAGGTGAATGCTGGAGGTTGGTTTCAGCGCGATGCTGACCAGGAGTTCCTGCCCCGAGGTAATGCCGCCGAGAGTTCCGCCGGCGTTGTTCGACAGGAATCCCTGCGGTGTAATCTCGTCGCGGTTTTGCGTGCCCTTGAGTTCGACGCTGCCGAAGCCGGCGCCGATCTCGACGCCCTTGACCGCGTTGATGCTCATCATCGCGTGCGCGATATCGGCGTCGATGCGGTCGAAGATCGGCTCGCCGAGTCCTGGCGGCACGTTGCTGGCCACCACGTTAACCCGGGCGCCGATGGACTCACCTTCCTTGCGCAAGGCATCCATGTATTTTTCCATCTCCGGCACCATCGCGGCATCCGGGCAGAAAAAGGCATTTCGATTGACCTGCTCCCAGTCGAATTCGGCCGGCTTCAGCGGACCCAGCTGCGCCAGGTAGCCGCGCACCTGGAGAGCGCATTTTTCCAACAGGTACTTCTTTGCGATGGCGCCGGCAGCGACCCGCATCGCGGTTTCGCGCGCCGACGAACGCCCGCCGCCGCGATAGTCGCGCAAACCGTATTTTTGCGTGTAGCTATAGTCGGCGTGACCCGGGCGGAACAGGTTGACGATGTCGCCGTAATCTTTCGAGCGCTGATCCTTGTTGTGAACCAGCAGACAGATCGGCGTGCCGGTGGTGCGACCCTCGAAAGTGCCTGACAGAATTTGAACCGCATCGTCCTCGCGCCGTTGCGTAGTATGACGCGAGGTGCCGGGTTTACGGCGGTCGAGATCGTGCTGCAGATCGGTCTCGCTGAGCTCGAGCCCCGGCGGACAGCCGTCCACGATACAGCCGATTGCGCTGCCATGGCTTTCTCCGAACGAAGTCACCACAAATGATTTGCCGAAACTGTTACCCGACATTTAACTGCCCTTGCATTGAATTTGGTAGATTAATCACTAACTTATAGTGCTATGGCGCATTCTACTAAAAAACTCGGCATGATGTTCACTGTCGGCGCCTGGGTACTCGGTTTTTTGATCATGGCGCTCGGGTTTTCCAAAATCCTCGACCAGCGGAACAATCCGAACCAGTCCGTTTCAACCCTGCAAAACGACGAGTTCCAGGAAGTTGTGCTGACTAGAAGTCAAAGTGGACACTACATATTCGATGGCGAAATCAACCGTCGCAAGGTTACCTTCCTGGTCGATACCGGCGCCACCACCACCGCCATACCCGGCAAGCTACAGCGCAGTCTCGGGCTCGAGGCCGGCCCGAAGACCCGGGTATCGACCGCCAACGGCGTGACTACCGCCTACCTGACCCGCCTCGATCAACTGGCCATCGGCGAAATCGAACTGTTCGACGTCAACGCCAGTATTATCGAGGGCATGGACGTCGGCGGGGTCCTTCTGGGAATGAACGTATTGAAGCATTTCGAGCTGGTGCAGCGCGGAAATCAGCTTATCATTCGACAATATCGCTGAAAGTTCCCCACATCTGCGGCAATGCAGATTTTTTTTCATTTTTTTAATTTTTTATGAACTTTCTGCAAATTCGCTTTCTCTAAGCTCGCGTAATGGGGAAAAAACCAGTACAAACAAACATTTAATAACTTGAGGATAGTTTCAATGAATACAGCTAAGAAAACCACCGGAGTCGCCCTGGCCGCAGCCGCAGCCGCCATGTTCGCCGTTGCGCCGATGAGCGCTTCCGCCGGCGAGAAAGCAGGTAAATGCTTTAACGTCAATTCTTGCAAGGGCACCAGCGCCTGTGCAACCGCAACCACCAGCTGTGCGGGTCAAAACTCCTGCGCCGGCCAGGGTTGGGTCAAGCGCACCAAGTCCGAGTGTGAAGAAGCGGGTGGTAAATTCGAAGCCTAAGCTGTCTTTCTCGGCTAGTACAAAATGCACCGGTTCCGCCGGTGCATTTTTTTTGCCGATCGATACAATAATCGGTTCCTGATTCTGACCGGAAGCATGACAGAAGCAACCGAAAAACCATTCCTGGGGTTCGGCCTCGGCCTGCGCGCGGAACATTACCAGGACATTCTCGAGCGCAAACCGAAAAACGTCGACTGGTTCGAGATCCTGAGCGAGAACTACATGATCGACGGCGGCAAGCCGCTCTATTTTCTCGACGCGATTCGCCAGGATTACCCGATGGTCATGCACGGCGTCTCGATGTCGCTGGGCAGTACCGACGAACTCGATTTCGATTACCTGAAACAGCTCAAGGCGTTGATCGAACGCGTCGAGCCGCGCTGGTTTTCCGATCACCTGTGCTGGACCGGGGTCGATCACAGGAACATGCACGACCTGCTGCCCCTGCCCTATACCGAGGAGGCGATCGACCATGTCGCCGATCGTATTTCGCGGGTGCAGGATTACATCGGTCGGCAAATGTTAATCGAAAACCTGTCCAGTTATATCACTTATTGCGATGACGCCATGCCGGAGTGGGAATTTCTGTCGGCGATCGCCGACAGGGCGGACTGTTATCTGCTGCTCGACGTCAACAATATCTATGTCAGCAGCTACAACCATCACTACGACCCGATCGATTATCTCGAGGGCGTGTCGGCGGCGCGCGTCTGGCAGCACCACCTTGCCGGCCATACCAACGATGGCAACCTGATCATCGACACCCACGACCAGGACATCATCGACCCGGTGTGGGCGCTATACGAGGAAACCGCGAAACGCTTCGGCGCGGTGTCGACGATGATCGAACGTGACGGCAACATCCCTGAACTCGATGCGGTACTCGCTGAACTCGACCATGCGCGTGCCATCGCCAAACCCTGGTACCAGGCCTGAACGATGACGGCCCTGCGCGAATTACAGCTGCGTTTCCAGGATTACCTGATCGGCGAGTCCGAGTATATCGAGGCCGACATCGTCAGCACCGAGAACGCGCTCGCCGAGCATCGGCTCGGCGCCTATTACAACGCCTACCGCATTCGCCTGATCGACTGCCTGGCGGTGGACTACTCGGCGCTGGAGCAGTACCTCGGGCGCGAGGCCTTCGAGTACCTGGCGCTGGACTACCTGCATCACTATCCGTCGCAGCACCCGTCGGTGCGCTGGTTCGGCAGGCATCTGCCCGAGTATCTGCGCGATCTCTACCAGGGTGAGGAACGGGAATTCCTGCAGGAGCTGGCCAGTTACGAATGGGCGCAAACCCTGGTCTTCGACGCTGCCGGCAGTGAATCGTTGCTGCAGCTGCAGGACATGGCGCAGGTGGCGCCGGAAGACTGGCCGCTGATGACCTTCAACTTCAAGCCGGCAATGCGGTGGCTGGACCTGCACTGGAACGTGCCGCCGATCGATAACGCGATCGACAATGGCGCCGCCGCCCCGGCAAAACAACGCAGCGAGTTCCCGCAGCGCTGGCTACTGTGGCGTCGCGACCTGAAAACCCATTGGCGCTCGCTCGAGGTACATGAAGCCTGGGCCCTGGAGCAGGCCGCGGATGGCGCCAGTTTCGCGGCCATCTGCGAGGGCCTGCTGGAATGGATCGACGCCGAACAGGTAGCACTGGTGGCGGCGGGGTTTGTCAAGCAATGGGTAGGCGATCAGCTGGTAATAAGTCTCGGCAAAGACTAACCGGCGGCGCATCGATGGTGTTAAACTGTGCGCCACAAAAAAGGAAATCCGCGAATTTCCGATACTAAAGTACGATTCTGTAAAGCCTGACCTGAGGAACTCGCCATGCCAAATCTCGACCTCCAGTTGAAGGATCTCGATATCTTCCACGGTTTCATCCGCCGTCATATCGGCCCGGACCCGGCGGAAGAAAAAGCGATGCTCGACGAGCTCGGCATGGAAAGTATCGATGACTTGCTCGACAAGGTTGTGCCGGAGTCGATTCGGCGGCGCAAACCGCTGGCGGTGAAAAGCAGCCTCAGTGAGCGCCAGGTGCTGCTGCGGCTTTACGAGATTTCGATTCGCAACCAGCTTTACAAGTCGTTCATCGGCATGGGTTATTACAACACGCAAACCCCGACCGTGATCGAACGCAACCTGTTGCGTAATCCGGCCTGGTACACTTCGTATACGCCCTACCAGGCAGAAATTTCACAGGGGCGGCTCGAGGCCCTGCTCAACTTCCAGACCATGATCAGCGATCTGACCGGGATGGAGCTCGCCAATGCATCGGTACTCGACGAGGCCACAGCCGCGGCCGAGGCCATGGCCATGTGCCACCGCCTGTCGAAGAGCAAAAGCGACGTGTTTTACATCGCCAATACCTGCCATCCGCAGACTATCGAAGTGGTCACCAACCGCGCCAAACATTTACACATCAAGTGCGTCATCGGCGACCCTTTTGCAGCCTCCGACAATCCTGAACTGTTCGGCGTTTTACTGCAATACCCCTGCTCCACCGGCGAAGTGCACGACTATCGCGAGCTGGTGGCGAAGGTTCACGAGAAAAAGGGCCTGGTCGCGGTTGCCGCCGACCTGCTCAGCCTGACCTTGCTGACGCCGCCGGGCGAGTTCGACGCCGATATCGTGGTCGGCAGCTCGCAGCGCTTCGGCGTGCCGCTCGGCTACGGCGGCCCGCACGCGGCTTTCATGGCAACCCGCGACGCCTTCAAGCGTTCGCTGCCGGGACGCCTGATCGGCGTATCGAAAGATACCCGCGGGGAGCCCGCCTTACGCCTCACGCTGCAAACCCGCGAACAGCACATCCGCCGCGAAAAAGCGACCAGCAACATCTGCACCGCGCAGGCGCTGCTGGCAATCATGGCCAGCATGTATGCGGTCTACCATGGACCCGCCGAAATTCGCCGTATCGCGCAGCGCGTGCATCGGTTGACGGTATTACTGGCCGAGGGCCTGCGTGAACTCGGGCTCGAGGTCAACAGCACGCACTTTTTCGACACCATTACCGTCAACACCGGCAACGCGACCGAGTTCATCATGGCCGCGGCGCGTTCGAAGAACATGAACCTGCGCCAGGTAGATGCTCACACGGTCGGCATTTCGCTCGACGAGGTCGCTACCCGCGGCGACGTCACCCGCCTCTACGATGCGTTTACGCACGATCATGGCCGCGACGTCTCGATCGACGATCTCGATGCCCGTGTCAAAACCGCGTTGCCGAAAACCCTGATTCGCAGCAGCGACTACCTGACTCACCCGGTGTTCAACAGTCACCATTCGGAAACCGACCTGATGCGCTATATGCGAGGCCTGGCGGACAAGGACCTGGCGCTCGACCGCAGCATGATTCCGCTCGGTTCATGCACCATGAAACTGAACTCCGCGACGCAGCTGATTCCGGTTACCTGGCCCGGCTTCGGCCGCATTCATCCCTTCGTGCCGCTGGACCAGGCGCAGGGCTACCAGCAATTGATCGTCGAACTCGAGCAAATGCTGTGCGCCTGTACCGGATACGACGCGATTTCGCTGCAGCCGAACGCGGGCTCGCAGGGCGAGTACGCAGGACTGCTGGCGATCAAGTCTTACCACGAAAGCCGCGACGAGGGACACCGTGACATTTGCGTGGTGCCGTCGTCAGCGCACGGCACCAATCCGGCCTCGGCGCAGATGGCCGGTATGAAGGTTGTGGTCGTCGGCAGCGCTAAAAACGGCAACATCGATCTCGACGACCTGCGCGCCAAATGCGAAAAGCACAGCGACAACCTGGCCGCGATCATGATTACCTACCCGTCGACCCACGGTGTGTTCGAAGACGATGTGCGCGAGGTATGCGAGATCGTGCATAACCACGGCGGACAGGTTTACATCGACGGCGCCAATATGAACGCGATGGTCGGCGTCTGCGCGCCGGGCAAGTTCGGCGGCGACGTTTCGCATCTCAACCTGCACAAGACTTTTGCCATACCGCATGGCGGCGGCGGGCCCGGCGTGGGTCCAATCGGCGTCAAGGAGCATCTCAAGCCATTTTTGCCGTCGACCAGTCAGAATCACAACGGCGGCGTCAACAAGGTAGCCGCCGCACCCTTCGGCAGCGCCGGCATCCTGCCGATCAGCTGGGCCTATATTTCACTGCTGGGGCGCGACGGCCTGCCCAAGGCGACCGCGATCGCAATCCTGAATGCAAACTATATCGCCAACCGCCTGAAGGACCATTTTCCAATTCTCTACACCGGACCCAACGGGCTGGTGGCGCACGAATGCATCATCGATACGCGCGTGGTCAAGGAATTTGCCAGCGTCGACGATATCGCCAAGCGTTTGATCGATTACGGTTTCCACGCGCCGACGATGTCGTTCCCGGTGGCCGGCACGCTGATGATCGAGCCGACCGAATCCGAATCGAAGGAAGAGCTCGACCGCTTTTGCGACGCGATGATTGCGATCCGCGCTGAGATTCGTGAAATCGAGGAAGGCCGTATGGATGCAAAAGACAATCCGCTGGCCAACGCGCCGCACACCATCGACATGGTCTGCGCCGACGAATGGAATCACGCCTATAGCCGCCAACAGGCGGCCTACCCGCTGGCGTCCCTGCGCGACTGCAAGTACTGGTCGCCGGTGGGACGGGTCGATAACGTGTTTGGCGACACCCACGTGATCTGTTCCTGCCCGCCGCTGTCGGCCTACGAGGAAGAAGAAGCGTAATCAGGCAAAAGCGAGGCGCAACTGCAAAAGCACTGGCGCCCGGATTAGCCCATTGTGGATCATTAACCCGTCACCCGCCGAGATAGGATTGCCCGATGGCGATTAGCGTATTTGATTTGTTTTCGATCGGTATCGGACCTTCGAGTTCGCATACCGTGGGTCCGATGCGCGCGGCGCAGCAGTTTGTGCAAAACCTCAAACAGGATGGCATGCTGGCGCAGATCGCAAGCGTCAAGGCCGATCTATACGGCTCGCTCGGCGCCACCGGCAAGGGGCACGGCAGCGACACGGCGGTAATGCTCGGGCTGGAAGGAGAATTGCCGGAATCGGTCGAAACCGACAGCGTCGAATCCCGTCTCGAAGCCATCCGCTCGGCCCAGCAGATAAACCTGTTCGGCGAGCACGCGATCGCTTTCGACGAAGCCAGCCAGTTGATCATGCACCGCAAGCAAACCCTGCCCTACCATTCCAACGGCATGACGTTCCGCGCCTTCGACGACCAGCACAGGGAAATTCGTAGCGCTACCTTCTACTCGGTCGGCGGTGGATTCATCGTCGACGAGCACGCGGCCGGCGCCGACCGCATCGTCGAGGACGATACCCAACTCGCTTACCCGTTCACCACCGCGGTCGATCTGTTGATCCACTGCGCCAACCACGATCTTCGAATCAGCGACGTCATGCTCGCCAACGAAAAAGCCTGGCGCAGCGAGGATGAAATCCGCAACGGCCTGCTCGGAATCTGGAAGGTCATGCAAACCTGCGTCAGGAACGGCTGCCGCAACGAGGGCACCCTGCCCGGCGGCATGAAAATCAAACGCCGCGCCGCCGACCTCTACCGCAAGCTCGGCAGCCAGCCGCATATCACCTACAAGGACCCGCTGTCCTCGCTCGACTGGGTCAACCTGTGGGCGCTGGCGGTGAACGAGGAAAACGCGGCCGGCGGGCGCGTGGTCACCGCGCCCACCAACGGCGCCGCCGGTATCATCCCGGCGGTGATGCATTACTACCAGCATTTTTACCCGGCGGCCGAGGACGACGGCATCGTCCGATTTTTACTGACCGCCGGCGCCATCGGCATCCTCTACAAGGAGAACGCGTCGATCTCGGGCGCCGAGGTCGGCTGCCAGGGCGAAGTCGGCAGCGCATGTTCGATGGCCGCGGGCGCACTCACCGAAGTCATCGGCGGCAGCCCCGAACAGGCCGAGAATGCGGCTGAAATCGGAATGGAGCATAATCTCGGGCTGACCTGCGACCCGGTTGGCGGACTGGTGCAGGTGCCCTGTATCGAACGCAACGCGATGGCCTCGGTCAAGGCGATCAACGCCGCGCGCATCGCCATGCGCGGCGACGGCCAACACTTTGTTTCGCTCGACAAGGTCATCAAGACCATGCGCGAAACCGGCGCCGATATGAAAACCAAGTACAAGGAGACCGCGCGCGGTGGACTCGCGGTGAATATCATCGAATGCTGAACGAAATGCAGGCATCGCTGCTGCCCTATCTCGGGCTGGTGGGCGCAAATCCCTGGCTGCAGGCCCTGTCGGTGGTCTGCGCGAGCTGGCTATTGGCGTGGATATTCGATCGCTTTATCAGTTCGACGCTGAAGAACCTGGCCCAACGCACCAGGTTTCAAATCGACGATGCGCTGATCAGCTATTTGCACAACCCGATTTACACCAGCGTCATCCTGCTCGGGTTCGCGCTGGCGGTAAACCTGCTCAAGATCGGCGAGCCTTACGATTTTTTCATTTTCTCGGGCCTGCAAACCGTCGCCTACCTGGTGTGGACAGTTTTCCTGCTGCGCGTGGTTCGCTCGCTGCTGCGCAATATCGCCGCCAATCAAAATCGGATAGCCGTGTTGCATCCGCAAACCCTGCCGCTGTTCGAGAACCTCGCCATTATCGTCATCATCGTGCTGTCGGTGTACGTCGTGTTTTCCGCCTGGGGCGTCGACATGACCGCCTGGCTGGCGTCGGCGGGCATCGTCGGCATCGCGGTCGGCTTCGCCGCCAAGGATACGCTGGCGAACCTGTTTTCAGGCGTCTTCATCATGGCCGACGCGCCTTACAAGATCGGCGACTTCGTCGTGCTCGACACTGGAGAACGCGGCGAAATCACCCACATCGGTATTCGCAGCACGCGCCTGATGACGCGCGACGATGTCGAGGTAACGGTGCCCAACGCGATCATGGGCAACACCAAGATCATCAACGAATCCGGCGGCCCGGCGGAAAAGTTCCGCATCCGCATCGCGGTCGGCGTCGCCTACGGCTCGGACATCGATCGGGTACGTGAAATTTTGATGGGTATTGCGCTCAGCGACGAAGCCGTGTGCGAAGAACCGGAGCCGCGCGTTCGCTTTCGCACCTTTGGCCCTTCCAGCCTTGATTTCGAACTACTGTGCTGGATCGACCAGCCTATACTGCGCGGCCGCGTGATCGACGCGCTCAACTGCCAGGTCTACAAGCGCTTCATCGAGGCTGGCGTCGAAATCCCCTACTCCAAGCACGACCTCTACATCAAGGAGCTGCCCGAGCGCAACTGAGATGAAGGTCATGCCCGCGTAAGCGGGGGATGACCTTCGTTTCATTTTAACGGCTGCGAGTTCTCGGCTGAACCGAGCGAAGATGACACTACTCGCCGAAGACGTCGACGACAGCGTTGCGAACGCCGGCAACCAGTTCGTCGAGAGTGGCTTCATCCGTGGTCAGCGGCGGCGCCAGGCAGACGACCTCGCTGCGCATGCGCGTGAACACGCCGTGATCGATCATCGCCTTTGTCATTTTCGGGCCGACCCCCCACTCCGGCGGGTACCAGGACCTGGCTTCCTTGTCGTCGACCAGCTCGACCGCGCACATCATGCCGAGGCCGCGTACGTCGCCCACGTGGGGATGGTTATCCAGTTCGCTGTGCAGTTTTTCCAGCAGGTAGGCGCCCGAGCTTGAGGCCCGCTCGACCAGGTTCTCGCTTTCGATGTAATCAAGCGTGGCAAGACCAACCGCGCAGGTGGTCGGGTGTCCGCTGTAGGTATAGGCATGCATCCACGGTGACGCGCTGTCGCGGATAGTGGCGGCGATTTCGTCGCTGATGCCGATGCCGCCGAGGGGGACGTAACCCGATGTAATCGACTTGGCGAACTGCACCAGGTCGGGCTGTACGCCGTAATGCTCGAGCGCGAACATCTTGCCAGTGCGGCCGAAGGCGGTGATGACTTCGTCGGCTACCAGCAGCACTTCGTACTGGTCGCAGATTTCGCGAATGCGCGGAAAATAGTCGGCCGGCGGCACGATGACGCCACCCGCGCCCTGCACCGGTTCGGCGATAAACATCGCCACGGTTTCAGGGCCCTGCCTGAGAATCTCTTTTTCCAGCTCGTTGGCAGCGGCAATACCCAATGAGGAACCGTCTTCTGGTTGCGGATAGTGATAGGGATCGGGCGCCGGGATATGGCTGAATTCGGGCATGCGCGGTTCGAACGCGGGCCAGTAGCTCGAAATCCCGGTGGCGCACATGGCGGCGAAGGTTACCCCGTGATAACCGAGTACGCGGCTGATGACCTTGATTTTTTCGGGCTTGCCCTTCGCCTTCCAGTAATAGCGAGCCAGCTTGAAATTGCTGTCGGTGGATTCGCCGCCGCCCGAGGTGAAATAGAAGTTGTTGATTTGCGGGTAACAGATATCCGCCAGTCGCTCGGCGAGCTCGATCGCCGGTGGGTTCGAGCTGCCGTTATAGCTCGAGCAAAAGGCCATTTGCTTCATTTGCCGGGCGGCCGCATCGACCAGCGACTGACGCCCGTGGCCGCAGCTGACGTTCCACAGGCAGGACAGGCCGTCGATATAGCGGTTGCCGTCGGCGTCGATCAGGTGCGACCCCTGCGCCTCTACCCAGACTTTCGCATTCGCATGGGCCGTGTTCTGGTGTAACGGATGAATCATGTGCTCCTGGTCTTTATCCACCAGGGCGCTGTTGCTGAGAGGGGCATTCATAGTCGGTACTCGCTGTAATGAGGAAGCCGGTCGGTCGGCGCTTGAAAGCGAGTATTATAGAGATTCCATGCCCCTAATACAGCCTATTTCCCTCCTGCCAGGCGGGAAAAGGATGTGTCACCCGAAAACGGCTGCTCAAGCGGCCCCGCCAGCCTGCTTCGAGCAGCGCAACACCAGTTCGGGCATGGCATCGTTATCGCCGACGTATTGCGACATTTCTATGTCGAGCTGCGGATAACCTTCAGCGGCACAGGCAAGTTCACCGGGAATATCGATAGCCACGTGTTTGCCGGCGGCGAGAAAATAAGGCACCGCGACCACCTCGGTCGCGCCCAGTTCGACACAGCGATCGATGCCCTGTCGAATGTCGGGCTCGGCGCATTCGAGAAAAGCGGCAACCACGGCGGCGTATTCGTCACCGCATAGTGCCTGCACCCGAAGGGCCAGTCGGCTTATTTCGTCATTAGCCGACTGCTTACGGCTGCCATGGGCAATTAACAGCAATACTTTCATCTCTGCGGATTCACCAGGGAGTAATATTTCCTGTATTGTACGTTAGCCCGGCGACTTTGGATTTACCGGCGTAATTATTTATCGATGCCTGCTTTTCACGCTGGTTTTTGCGGCCAATTCAGTTTGCCCACTGGCGGAATACGGCAAATCCAGTCCGCTTACAGCCTGTAGGCGAAAAACTTGAACCCGAGCCGATATGCCTTTACAGTGCCCCCAAAACCATAAGCACAAGCTTCAGGAAGCGCGCATAACCATGATAAAGCTGCTGGCAAAAATCGGGCGTTTTAACACCGTGGTGGTGATTACGATTATCGCCTCGGCTGCTTCGGCTGCGGTCGCCACCGGCGCGATACTTATCCTCAACCAGTACGGACTTGCCATACGCCTCCACATCGCTATTCCGCTGGCTGCCGCCGTTGCGCTGGTAGTGGCGCCGCCGATCAGCTGGGTGCTGGTGGGTATGATGCTGCGCATTTACCGCATCGAGGAAAAAATGCGCAACATCGCAAGCTACGATTCGCTGACGGGCTTACTCAGCAGGCATGCATTTTTCGAAAGCGCTAACCGCTCTATATCGCTCGCCAACCGGCACCGCGCCGCGTTTGCGGTGCTGATCATCGACCTCGATCACTTCAAATCGATTAATGATCGATTTGGCCATCCCGCCGGAGACGCCGTCCTCAGGTTGTTTGCCGATGTCGTCAACAGCGTCGCCAGACGCAGCGATATCGTCGGTCGCCTGGGCGGGGAAGAATTCGCCATGCTGCTGCCCAGTACCAATACCAGCGAGGCGCTGGATTTTTGCCAGCGCCTGCACGGCGCGATCGGCAAGGCGGTACTGAAATATCAAAACTCGGTTATCCGCTATACCGTCAGCATCGGTCTTACGGCATCGAGTATCGGCAGCCTGGACAGCATCGAGAACCTGCTGGCGCATGCCGACCTGGCCCTGTACCAGGCCAAGCGCGACGGTCGTAACCAGACCGCCGTTTTCAATTACGCAACCGAAAAAGTGGTTGCAAGCTAAACCCTGCCCGCGACTTAACCATGGCCAGCTGTGATCTCGTCATCAGCGGCGCTAGGGTTATCGACGGCAGCGGCAATCGCTCCCGATTTGTCGACGTCGCGATCGAACGCGAGCGTATCGCCGATGTCGGCGATTGCCGGCACTGGCAGGCCGATACCCGAATAGACGCCGGCGGGCTGGCGCTGGCCCCCGGATTCATCGATTGCCACACCCACGACGACCTCGCGATTTTCAAATCGCCCGACCTCGAGTTCAAGATTTCCCAGGGCGTGACCAGCGTCGTCGCCGGCAATTGCGGCATCAGCCTGGCGCCGCTGCAAGCCGAAGGCGAAATGCCGCCACCGTTTCCGCTGCTCGGCGAATCAGCCGAGTTTCGATTTCCCACGGTCAGCGCTTACCGTGAAGCGCTGTCGTCGAGCCCGGGGGCGGTAAACCTGGCGCTGCTCGCCGGCCACAGCAGTTTGCGACTGGCGGCAATGAAGAATGGCCTCGACCGCAGCGCAGACGATACGGCGATCACGCGGATGCAACAGGATCTCAGGCTGGCGCTGCAACAGGGCTGTATCGGTATGAGCACGGGGCTCGGTTATCCGCCCGCCGAAGCGGCGTCCACCGAAGAGGTAGTGCAGCTGGCTCGCGTATTAAGTGAATTCGACAACGCGGTTTATGCAACCCATATGCGCGACGAGGGCGATTACGTAACCGAGGCGGTTGCCGAGACCCTGGATATCGGCAAGCGCGCATCGGTGCCGGTCGTCATCTCGCACCACAAGTGCGCCGGACCGAAAAACTACGGGCGTTCGACCGAGACCCTGGCGATGATCGACCAGGCCAGGGAAGCAAGGCAGCCGGTCAGCTTCGACGTCTATCCCTATACCGCCAGTTCGACCTCGCTACTGCCGCAGTTCATCCGCGAAGCCGTCTCGGTGCTGGTGGCCGAATCGACACCGCATCCCGAATGCAACGGGCTGTTGCTCGATCGCATCGCCGCCGACTGGGGCTGTTCGATGGAAGAAGCCTGCGACAGGCTGTACCCGGCGGCCGCCATCTATTTCCAGATGGACGACGCCGATCTCGAACGTATCATGCGTCATCCGGCGGCGATGATCGGCTCCGACGGTATCGCCTCGATGGCAACGCCGCACCCGCGCCTGTGGGGCACTTTTCCACGCGTGCTCGGGCACTACGTGCGCGAGAAAAAGCTGTTCGACCTCGAAACCGCGGTACACAAGATGACCGCCCTGACGGCGCAGCGATTCGGACTCGCCGAGCGCGGCAGCATCGCCATAGGCCACTATGCCGATCTGCTGTTATTCGATCCCGACATCATTCTCGATTGCGCCAGCTTCGAAAATCCGAAACAGGCCAGCGACGGCATCGTTAGCGTCTGGGTCAACGGTAAGCTGGCGTGGCGCGACAAGGCGTCCAGCGGTGTCCGTAACGGACAGTTTCTGAGCCATCAGGGCCGCGCTTGAGCAGCCTCGAAACGCTACTGTCCGAGATCGATAGCTGCCGCATTTGCGCCGCCGATCTGCCGCTCGGCCCAAGACCGGTACTGCAGTGTTCCGCCGCCGCCAGGATCCTGATCGCGGGACAGGCGCCCGGCAGTCGGGTGCATGCTTCGGGAGTGCCCTTCGACGATCCCAGCGGCGAGCGCCTGCGTGAGTGGATGGGTATCGATCGCGAGACCTTTTACGACGCCGATCGAATCGCCATCCTGCCAATGGGTTTCTGCTATCCGGGCAGCGGTAAATCGGGCGACCTGCCGCCGCGGCCCGAATGCGCGGCGCATTGGCGCGAAGCATTACTCGCGCATATGCAGCAGCTGGAGCTGGTCCTGGTGCTGGGGCAATACGCCCAACGCTATCACCTGTCGGCGAAATCTACATCGCTGACCGAGCTGGTGCGAAGCTGGCGGGACTACTGGCCCGGCATGCTACCCTTGCCGCATCCGAGCCCGCGCAATAATCGCTGGCTCAGTCGCAATCCCTGGTTCACCGCCGAAATACTGCCCGAGTTACAATCCAGGGTAAAACGGATTCTCGACGAGCCACGAAATGACTGACTATATTCGCAAACGCATGTTCCTCGAACTGCAGCAGAAAAATGCCTTCGACGATGCCCGCGACGCCGCCTACGCCTATGCCGACGCGGCGCTGGAGCGCAATGTATTTCCGACGCCACAGGCGATCGCGGATCTTGCCCATTTCGACGAACCGCTGCCCGACAGGCCGGGTGACGCGCAGGATATTCTGCGCCAGCTAGACCGCTACGGTTCGCCGGCAACCGTGGATCAGATCGGCGGGCGCTACTTCGGCCTGGTCAACGGCGGCGTCATACCGGCAACGCTGGCGGTGCGCTGGTTAACCGACTTCTGGGATCAGAATACGCCGCTTTACCTGGCATCCCCGGTGGCATCGCGACTCGAAGAGGTGACCGAGGGCTGGTTGCGTCAGCTGTTGGGGCTGCCCGAATCGAGCGTGGCCGGCTTTGTCAGCGGTTCCTCGCTGTCGATTTTCTGTGGCCTGGCGGCTGCACGGCAGCGTAACTTCGCTCGTCTGGGCTGGGATATAAACCGCAGCGGATTCATCGATGCGCCAAGATTACGCGTGGTCGCGAGCCAGCAGGCACACGGCACCGTTTCCAAGGCAATCGCGCTGCTCGGTTTTGGCATCGACAATGTCGAATGGATTGCGGCAGACGGCCAGGGTCGAATCGAAACCGACGCGGTCCCGCCGCTCGATGCCTCGACCATCCTCGTTTTGCAGGCCGGTAACGTCAATTCCGGCGCCTTCGATGACTTCGAAAGCCTGGGTCGACGCGCGCGTGCGGCCGACGCCTGGGTGCATGTCGACGGCGCCTTCGGCCTGTGGGCGGCGGCGGCGGCGGAGTTACGACATTTGACCAACGGCATCGAGCTGGCCGATTCCTGGTCCTTCGACGGGCACAAGACCCTGAATACGCCCTACGACAGCGGTGTCATCATGTGCCGCGATCGCGACGCCCTGGTCAACGCGCTGCACGCCGCCGGCGCCTACATCACCTATAGCGAGCAGCGCGACGGCATGTTGCATACGCCGGAAATGTCGCGTCGCTCGAGAATCTTCGAGCTGTGGGCGGCGCTCAAGTATCTCGGCAAGTCGGGCATCGACGACCTGGTCTACGGGCTACATCTGCGCGCCAGGCAATTCGCCGGCGAACTCGAGCACGAGGGTTTCGAGATTCTCAACGACGTGGTCTTCAACCAGGTGCTGGTAGCCTGCGACAGCGATGCCGAAACCGAGCAAACGATCGGGCTGATCCAGCAGTCGGGCGAATGCTGGGTCGGCGGCACAGCCTGGCGGCAGCGTAAAGTAATCCGCGTCAGCGTCTGCAGCTGGGCGACGACCGCGGCCGATGTCAGCCGTTCCGTGCGCGCTTTCGTCGAGGCCCGGTCGGTGGCGCGTAGTAACTGAAGGTGGACCTGAATGCCTTTATTCTGCTGGTGATCGCCTGCCTCGCGGTCAACCTGTCGCCGGGACCATCGGTGTTGCTGGTGTCCTCGGTCAGCGCGGCTCGCGGCTTCAAGGCGGGCGCCTTCGCCGTGCTCGGTATGACCGCGGGCGCATTCGTGCACGTGCTGCTGGCAGCCAGCGGCGTAGCCGCGGCGCTGGCCGCGGCGCCGCTCGCTTTTACGCTGGTGCAATATCTCGGTGCGGCTTACCTGATTTACCTGGGGATCGATCTGCTGCGGGCACAACCGAAATCTTCGCACAACCCGGGTTTGGTGAACGAGGTAAGCGGCTGGCAGTATTTTCGGCGCGGATTGCTGGTGGATTCGCTCAATCCCAAAATCGCGCTGTTCTTTCTCGCCTTCATTCCGCAGTTTCTCGACGCGGTGGATACCCCGGGATTCCTGGTATCGCTGGCGCTGGGTTCGGTTTTCCTGGTCACCGGCGCCATCGTCAACGGTTCGCTGGCCTGGCTGGTCGCGGCCGGGGCGACCCGCGCAGGCGGCCGTTTCGGCGACTGGATTCATCGCTGGCTACCGGGCAGCGTGCTGGTTTACCTCGGCCTGCGCCTGATGTGGCAGGATAGCTAGCCGCCAGACTGCAGGCCGTTACTAGTTTGGCAGGTCGACAACGAATTCCTGCTCGCTATAGCCGTGCTTCGAGTCGCGCGCGCGGATTTTCACCTGGCTTTCGCCCGCGGGAATCATGACCCCCGATAGCGAGCGCGTAAACGGTTGTTCGTTTTCGTGCGGGTGGTGTAATACCCGGGATTTTAGCAGCTTGCCAGAGAGCGTAACGACATCCCATTGATCGGCATAGTGATGCCAGCCCTCGTCGTTGTGTTCCAGCGTGACCGAAAAAGTGCAACTTCCGGCACACTCGACCTTGACCCCGACAATGCTCACCTCCGCGGCAAAGCAGGCGGGAGACAATAGCAATAATCCACAAATAGAATACTTCATCGGCATGACCTCGCAGTTACTCACAGTCGCGGCCGCAGTTCCAGCAAATCTGGAAGGCCGCATCGTTTTGTTCGCCGCATCGCCGGCAAAACCAGGCTTGCCTGTTCTGGTTATCCAGCACCTCGCGGAGGATTGCCTCGGTCTCCGCCAGCCTGGATTCGTCTTCCAGCCAGAGCTCGGGCCAGGTGTCGAAAGTCGATAACTCGCCGACGCCGCCGGCGGCAAACTCATTGACCACGATAGTCTCGATACCGGCGGCCTGCAGCAGGTTTTTCATGTTGAACACTATCATGCGGTTTTCGTGGCTGAAAACCTTTTTCATGAACGGCGGGATTCTCGAATCAACTCGTAAGCGGCCTTGATTTGATGTGTTTTCTGGTTGGCATCCTGAATCATTTCCTCGGGCAATCCCTTGGCCACCAGCTTGTCCGGATGGTGTTGCGACATCAATCGGCGATAGCTTTTCTTGAGTTCGGCGTCGCTTACCGATTTATCGACGCCGAGCAGATGGTAGGCGTCCTCCAGCGTCGTCGTGCTGGTCGCGGCATCGTAATTGCTGCGCCCGAATCCGGCGCGCAGCATTTCCTCCAGCCGATCCAGCAGCGTAACCGGGATGCCAAGATGACCGCAGATTGAGACCAGCGCCTCTTTTTCCGCCGGGTGCATAACGCCATCGGCGTAGGCCGCCTGCAGCTGGATTTCGAGGAACATCTGCATCAGGGTGGTGCGGCGATGCGCCTCCTTGCGGAATTGCTGCATGACCTCGTCGATCGGAAAATCGTCGGCCTTGCCCTCGCCGAACAGCTTTTTCGCCGAGCTGCGCATTTCGGCGTTTAATCCCAGCCGATCCATCACCGCCTCGGCAAGCTGGATTTCCTCGCGCGTAACGCGTCCGTCGGCCTTGGCGATGTAGCCCATGACCGAAAAAGTGGCGGTAAAAAACGCGGCCTGGGTTCGCTCCTGGTCGGCGGCCCATTCGGCGCTGCCAACGCCGTTCAGTCCACGATCGAAGCTATGCCCGAAGGCGATTCCCATCAGCGCGCCAAGCGGCCCTCCAATCATCCATCCGAACGCGCCACCGAGCGCTTTTCCCCACCAGGCCATGGCTATCCCTCGGGCACTCGCAGCAAAAACAGCCGGTATACCTTGTGCAAAGCAAAGTTGGCGCCGTTGCGCTGGCCGCTCAGGTACTTGCGATTGATCTTTTTCAGTTTTTTCTGGTACTTCCAGCGAAGCAGCTTCGACAGCCAGGGATGGTTGCTGTCGAAAGCATAGCCGATCAGTTCGAAGGTCGGGTAAAACAGTTCGCGTCCCATTTGATCGACGATATCCAGGTTGGGCGCGGTTTCGCGGGTAATGTCCTTGTCGACCATCACTTCAAGGCCCGACCTGTCCAGCGCCGCCATGAATTTCCTGATCGGATGCCCACCACCGATGACCGATCTGCCCGGCGCGCCGGTCTTGAAAAAATCGCAGATCAGCACGTGGCCGCCCGGGTTGAGCCGGCGTTTCGCGTTTTCAAACACGCTGTCGAGCGTAATATATTGAAAGCTCTCGCTAAACATGACCAGGTCGAATTTCTGCTGGTCATCGAAATTGACATCTTCGAACCGACCCTGATGGATCCTGAAACCCTCACCCGCCTGCCGAAGCGCGGCCTCGGATAATAGCGGGCTCGGCGAAACACCCTCGACCTCGAAACCGCGAGCCAGCAGTTCGCTGGCGAGACCCCCGGCGCCGCAACCGACGTCGAGGATGCGCTTGACGCCTTCGGGTATATGGCTGATCAGGAACTCGGAGTATCGCCGCTGAGCGGCGGGCAGGTTCTGGATACAGACTTCGAGGTCATCCTGCCACAGGCCGTAATGCAGATCGCGGGTACCGAGGAAAAAATTGAACAGGTTAAGGCCTGCAACCAGCCCGACTTCCCTGGAATCTACTTTAGTGGTCATCAAAAATACCCGACTTTAGCTCGCGACTGCGGTGATGGCGTCTTGCTGCCGTTTCAAGTCCTGCGCCTGGATACAGCAGACTCCGCCACCGCCAAACTCGAAATCGATCCAGGTCATCGGCAGGAAATCGTACTTCTGCTCCAGCGCCGCCTGTGAATTTCCGACTTCGATGATCAGAATCCCGTGATCGCTCAGGTACTCGCCCGCCCGCGCCAGAATGCGGTCGACCAGTTGCAAGCCATCCTCGCCCGCGCGCAGGCCAAGCGCCGGCTCGCGTTTGAACTCGGCGCTCAAGGCGTCCATATCCTCGGTATCGACATAGGGCGGGTTGGTGACAATGACATCGAACTTGCTTTGAGGAATATCATCGAACAGGTCTGACTCATAAAGCACAATATGGTCACCGAGCTCATGTTGTTCAAGGTTAACGCCGGCAACCTCCAGCGCGTCGGCGGAAACGTCCGAGGCGCAAACCTCGGCATCGGGGAACTGGTATTTGGCAGCGATCGCGATACAGCCGCTGCCGGTGCACAGATCGAGAATCCGGCTGACCCGGTGGCTATCGACCCAGGGTTCGAAGTGATTCGAAATCAGCTCCGCGATCGGCGAGCGCGGCACCAGAACGCGCTCGTCGACATAAAACCGCAGGCCGCAAAACCAGGATTCACGCGTGATGTAGGCCGCCGGCTGGCGTGTATCGACGCGACGCCGCAGAACCTCGATCACGCTGGCGCGTTCGTCGACAGTGAGGGTGGTGTCGAGATACGAATCAGGCCAGTCGTAAGGCAGGGACAACGCGTGCAACACCAGGTACCTGGCTTCGTCCATCGCATTGACAAAGCCGTGGCCGAAAACGAGCTCATTGCGCAGGAATTCGCTACTGCCCCAGCGAACGAAGTCCCGTATCGTCGACAGGACTTGCAAGGGTTCGGGAATCGACACGTTGTGTTTGTTACCAGTTGAAATATAATGCCGCGGATTTTACACCATAACGACCATGAATAAATCGAGTATCGTCAATCCGAATAGCTCGCCAAAGCGAATATATCGGCGACCGCAGCGGAAGGCTGGTGAGCAATGCGGATTATAGCGGTCGCGGTGCTGGCCCTTGTGCTTGGCTTCGCGATATCCTGGGTTCTCAGCAATAACCGACCAATCGAACTCGAGGCCGGCACCTGGCTGGGCGAGCAGGCGCGCGCGCTGCCGGAGTTCGAGCTGCGGGATCATAACAATCAGCCGCTGACCCGGGAAAGCCTGAACGGCAAATGGAACCTGATATTTTTCGGCTACACCCACTGCCCCGATATCTGCCCCACCAGCTTGCAAGCCCTGAACGATATGCTGCAGGTGATCGACGATCCGGACGTTAGCAACGCGCTGCGCGTTTATTTCGTCTCGGTCGATCCCGATCGCGACAAGCCCGAGATACTGGCGAGTTACGTCAACTATTTCAATCCGTCATTTACCGGCGCCACCGCGCAAATGGATCAACTCCAGCCGCTGACTCGCTCGCTCGGGATTGCGCACGCAATTCGTAACCGGGTCGAAGGCAACCCGGTTTACGACGTCGACCATAGCGCCGCAATCGTGCTGGTGAATCCGAAAGCCGAATTCGCCGGGTTGTTCGGTGCGCCGCACGACGCGGCGGTGATGGCGCGCGATATGACGCGTATCGTCGAGTATAACTAGCCTGTCGAACCCATGCCCCGCCTCATCCTGATTCTGGCGCTGCTGCTTCCGACGAGCGCATACGCCGAGCTCGAAATCAGCGAAGCCTGGATCAAAAACCTGCCGCCCCCGGTGCCGGTGCGCGCGGGTTACATGACGATATACAACCCGCAATCGCGGGCGCTCAGCATTGTCGAAATTCACAGCGACAGCTTTGCCAGTGTCGAAATTCACAAGACGCTGATGCAGGACGGAATGATGCGCATGGAACAGGTTGTCGCTCTGAAGATTGCCGCCGGAGAAACCGTGCAGCTGGCTCCGGGTGGTCTACATTTAATGATGATGCAGCCGGTGCAACCGACCCGGCCGGGTGAAATTCATCGCATCACGATCGAATACGACGATGGCTCCACGCAGGAGCTGGAAATGACGGTAAGAAAATAGACGTGGCCGAACTGACCAGAAAACAGAAATTTCTCAAGGCGCTTTTTATCGCCATGCCGCACCACGCGGTATCGCGGGTGGTGTACTTCATTGCCCGCTTGCGCGGACCGCAGGTGTCGCTGATGATCAAATGGTTCGTCGAGCGCTACGGCGTCGACATGGAAGAGGCGGCGGAGTCCGAAATCGGTTATTACCAGACTTTCAACGAATTTTTTACCCGCCCCTTAAAGGACAAAATCCGCCCCATCGCACCCGGCGACAACACCCTCGCCTGTCCCTGTGACGGCACGGTTTCGCAGGCGGGCCCGGTGCGGGCCGGCGCCATCATGCAGGCCAAGGGGCGCGGCTATAGCGTGCTCGAACTGCTCGGCGGCGACAAAACCATGGCCGCCGAGTTCGCCGATGGAAAATTCGCGACGATTTATCTCGCGCCTCACAACTACCATCGGCTGCACATGCCGCTGGACGCGAACATGGTGAGGATGATTCACGTGCCGGGGCGTCTGTTTAGCGTCGCACCGTGGACCGTCGCCGAAATACCGCGCCTGTTTGCGCGCAACGAACGCCTCGCCTGTTATTTCGAAACCAGCGCCGGTCCGATGGTGATGGTGCTGGTCGGCGCGATCAATGTCGCCGCCATCGAAACCGTATGGAGCGGGCTGGTTACGCCGCCGCGCGGCAAGAAAATCAGCGAGTTCGACTATAGCCATACGCGCAAGGAGATAAGCAAGGGCGCCGAAATGGGCCGCTTCAACATGGGTTCGACCGTCATCCTGCTCACCGGCAAAAACGTCGAATGGCTGCCGCACATCAGCCCCGGCCAGCCGGTAAAAATGGGCCAGCTCATCGGCCACTTCCCGAACTAGAAAGGCTCCTTCCAGGAGGAACCCTGACCTCTTCTGTGATAATTCCCAGGGCTGTCTCGGACTGAGATTCGCAAAAGACGCTTCCGACCGGCGCTCTGCGCCGGTCGGCACATCCCTGTGATCGCTTGGCGCTCGGCATCCATGCCTCGCGACACTTTTGCGAATCTCAGTCCGAGACAGCCACCAATTATCCAGCCATCCGTACTAATTCAACCGAGAATTGCCGGACCATCTTTAGACATGAACTATCGAAGTCAATATCTAAAAATTCACGGCAGCCTTAGGCGCGGGCGTTGGCCAGGTTTTTCGGGACGTTCCGCGACAGGGATGTCGCGGACGAGCCTACATGGATGTATCTACGGCGTTCCCGAAAAACCTGGCCAATGGCCGCGCCTTCGAAGGAATGATTTGTTGAAGAAAGTTACAACCTGGATTATTAGTCGTGATCGAGCAGGGTACCGGTAGTCGGATTAGCCGGCGGCCTGTTTTTGTGGATCGATTCCCTTGCGCTGCAGGCGCCATTCCTGAAATCCATGGACCAGGTCCCACAGTACCGGGACGATAAACAGGGTCAGCGCGGTAGCGGTGGCGAGCCCGGTAACGAAGGTCGAAGCCATGGTGCCCCATACCAGCGAATAACTGGGGATACCCATAGCCATCGGTAGCAAACCGAGGGTAGTGGTCAGGGTAGTGAGCACGATTGGCCGCAGCCGCACGTGCACCCCTTCGATAATCGCCTGCCGGCGCGACATGCCGCTGCGATAACGCCGATTTATAAAATCGATCAGCACCAGCGCGTCGTTGACCACCACGCCGGCAACGCCGATCATGGCGATAAAACTGTTCACGGTAAATAGCGACTGGGTGACCAGCTTGCCGGAAACCACGCCGATGAGTGCGAACACGACCGCCGACAGAACGATCACCGGTTGCAGGTAGGACTGGAACTGGGCCGCGAGAATGACATACATCACCAGGATAGCGATGATAAAAGCGTAACCCAGTGACTCGAAAGAGCGCTGAGTGTCTTCGTGCTCTCCGCCGAAGATAATGCTGGCGCCGGGATAACGCTCCCTGAGACTGTCGTAATGATCCTTGACCGCGTTGACGATCGCCGGCGTCGATGTCGCCGCGCCGGCCTTGATATTGGCGCTGATGCTGATGGCGCGCTGCCCCTTGTAGCGCTTGATAGCGCCAGACTCACTGTAAGTGTGCAGCCGCACCAGGTCCGCCAGATGCAGCGGTCGGTCTGCCCGTTCCAACACCGGTACGTAAAGTGCGCTTTCAGGCTGCGCCAGCTTGTCCGGATCGATGAATAACCTGATATCCACTTCTTCGTCGATATGCCGGTACTTGCCGATATAACGGCCGTCCAGCACGCTTGCTGCCAGCAAAGCCACCTGGGCCGTATCGAGTCCGTATTCCGCCACCCGCTCCTGCATCACCTCGAAACTATAGCCTCTCTTGGGCTGGCCGCGATCGTCATCCAGACCTTCCAGCTGTGCCGCGATATCGTCGCTGTCGCGCATGAAATCGAGGATCTCGTCTGCCAGCGCGGAAACCGTCTCCAGGCTGGAGCCGACTACGCGTACGTTGATGTCCTTACCGGCCGGGGGACCATCCTTCTGCGCATGGATATGCAGCCGGTATCCGTCCTGCTGGTAAATCGGCTTGAGCTTGTCGCGCATGCGCTGCAGGTGTGCCAGCGGGTCGCCGAACGCCTGCTCATCCCGCGACGGCATAGTTACCACCACGGTACCGTTATTGTTTGCAAACACCGGCTGATAGTTGTCGTCGAAAAAGTAGCCGGCGAAACCGGCAGCCGATCTCGCCATCCCGGGCCCGTCTTGCATCACCGTTTCGGCAATATCTCGCAGTTTGCGATCGATCTCCTGCTTGGCGGTATTGCTGGGCCCGACCAGGTCTACGTAATAAAGCTTGTAGTCATCCGGAAAAAACTGGATACGGATCAGAGGTAGCTTGCCGCTGGCGGACAACCCCAACGCCACGACCGATGCCAGGAAGGCCACCAGTACCAGCAAAACGCTGGTGTATCGGTAGTGCAGCGTGAGTTTCAATACCCTGTCGGTAACGCGCCGCAACACGCGTAACAGCGAATTGTCACGGGCCACCGCAGGTACCTGGGTGTCAACCCGTGGGCCGAAATCCAGGTAGTGTATCGGCAGGATAAGCAGGCATTCCACCAGCGAGGCACAGATGGCAAAGGTGACCGCCTTGGGCACCAGCGCGAAAAACTGACCGGTGGTGCCGGTCATGATCAGCATCGGCAGGAATGCGGCCACGGTGGTCATGGTCGCGGAGATTACCGGCAGTGCCACCTCGGATGTACCCTCGACGATGGCCTCCTGCAGCGGTTTGCCCTCCTGCACGTGACGAAATATATTCTCCGTCACGACGATGGCGTCATCCACCACGATACCCGCAACCAGCACGAACGAGAACAAGGTGATCTCGTTCAGACTATTACCGGTAAAATACATGATTACCATGGTGATCATGAAAGAAAACGGGATACCGATGGTTACCAGCCCGGCATTACGAATTCCCATGAAGTACCAGATGATCAACGAAACCAGTACGATACCCAGCAGCATGTTCATGCCCAGGGTATCGAGCCCGTCCTCGATGTAGACCGTCGAATCCTGGGTTAATACCAGATCCACGCCGCGCGCCTTGAGCAACGGAGTGAATTCGTCCACCACGGTCTGCAACTGTTCGCGGATGCGCATGGCATTGCCGTCGTCCGACTTGGTGATCTGTAACGCCAGCGACGACTGGCCGTTGATCGATGAAATCACGGCGGGGTCGCGGTAGCCCAGGCCAGCGCGGGTTACCAGATCCTCCACCCGCACCAGGCTGCCGTCGGCGTCCGCGCGCACCACGGTGGCCAGCACCTGCTCCAGGCTCCTGAGGCGTTCGTCCATCTTCAGCAGGTACTGTCCGCTGTCGTCGGTGAAATGGCCGGCAGGAATGGAAACGTTGGCCTGCTCCAGCACGCGCGCCACATGGTCGAAACTGACGCCCAGCGTCCTCAGACGCTCGGGATCGAGTTTGACGTGAAATTCCTGCACATGTTCGCCGGCCAACTTCACTTCGCGCACCCCGGACAGGCCGAGCAGGCGGGTTTTCATCTCCTCCGCCATCAACGCCAGGGCGCGATTGCTGTGGTCACCCACCAGGTTGACCACGATAACCGGCATCCAGTCCTGCACCTTGACGTACAGCAGTCTCGGCGGATCGACGCCGTCCGGTAGCTCGCTGGAGATATTGAGGACCTCGAAGCGTACTTCGTCGTATAGACGCTCGTAATCGGTGTCGTCGATAAACTTGAGTCGTACCGAGGATAAACCGCTGAAAGAGGTGGCGCTGATCCATTCCACGTCGTCGACCGACTCGAGGGCATCCTCGATCTTGCGGGTGATAAGACTCTCCACCTCTTGCGGTGCGGCGCCGGGATAGGCGGTGGAAATAATCACCTCGCCGAAACCGAAGTTCGGATAGCGCTCCGCGGGCAAGGCAAACAGGGTGATGAAGCCCACCACCATAAGCACCACGAACATCAGGTTGTAGAAAACCCGCTGCCTGAGCGAGAATCGAACCACCGCTTGCACGACTCTCTACCCCTCCGGCAGCTGAAAACGCTGGCCGGGAAGCACTTCAGGCGAAATCACCCGCACCCGTTCCGCTTCATCCCGACCCAGGTAGATCACCTTCACCTCGCTACCATCCTCGCGCTTCAACCAGTATTGCTCGTAACGTTCCGACAGGGCCGCGCGCGGCAATACAACGGCGCCGGAGGCTAGCGGCAGTCGCAGGCTGAGCTGTACCCGCAGGCCACCGCGCTGTGCTTGCAGGCCGTCGCCAATCTCCAGTTCGACCGGTATCTTGCGCGAGACCTCGTCGAAGGCCGGTGACACGCGCGCGATACGGGCAGGCAACTCAATCCGCGAATCCGCCAGCCGCACGCGCAGCGCCTCGACCCGCTGCAAGGCCTGGTACTCGGCGCTGGAAAGGGCGAAGGGGATCAGCAGGCGGGAAAAGTCACCGACCCGGGCAACCTGCTGGCCCCGGGTCACCCATTGTCCCGTTTCGACCTGCCGATCCATCACCAGCCAACCCGTCGGCGCGGGAATACAATGGCGCTGGCCACGCTCGGCAAGCACGCTGGACTGGATCTTCAATCCCTCCAGCTGCTGGATGGCGGATTGCAGGTTACGTTCGAACTCGTCGAGCTGGATTTGCGCCGAACTGTTACCCGCGACCAGGCTGCTGTAACGCCTGACCTGCTTGCGGAAATATTCGATATCGACCCGGGCGCGCGCCTGCTCGGTCTCGTTTGCGCGCTGCTCCAGCTTGAGGAAGCTGTCGTCCAGGCAGGCGAAGCGCCCGCCGGCGGGAATGGCATCACCGACATCGGCGAACAGTTGCTGCACCCTGCCCGATTCTTCGGCGGAAAGGATTAGTACGGTTCGGGCACGGGTGTAACCGGTAAACTTCTGTAGCTGCGTGGCGGCTTCGGCGGTAGCCAGATCCGCCGCCGCCGGCGCCTGTAGCGATAACAGCAGCATCAGAACGAGCCCCAGTACTCTGTGCATTCAATATCTCCTGTATCGAACCCCTTGGCGACAACTCGGGTGACAGTATACCTATTCCAGCTCGAACATAGACAATCGAAAAACAAGTATTCCCACCCTGGAATAAAGCATTCTTTACCTTCCTGTTTATAGACATTCCCAGGCGCTGCCTTTTAATAGCTCGCCATCCCTGAAGCGGCCGGCTGAGAGTTCCTGGACACATCTATATGGAAAAGACCGAAGTTCGTGCCTTCAGATTTGGCAGCACGTCAAGGCGTAGCCATGGAGCGGCATTTTTGGGACGTTGCGCGCCATGGATGGCGCGCACGAGCCTACATGGGTGTATTTACGGCGTTCCCGAAAATGCCGCTCCATGGCTGCGACGTCGAAGGTTATCAGTCGCGGAAGCTGAGCACCTGGTCGATGGAGTCAAGCTCTAGCAGGACCATCAGCAGGCGATCGAGACCGAGCGCGACGCCGGCGCAATCCTCCATGCCGGATTCGAGCGCGGCCAGCAGGCGTTCGTCGATTTCGAGTTGCGGCAAGCCGCGCGCCGTACGTTCTCGGTTATCCTGTTCGAAGCGCGCGCGCTGCTGGGAAGCATCGGTCAGCTCGGAGAAACCGTTGGCGAGTTCGAGTCCGTCATAGAACAATTCGAAACGCTCGGCGACGCTCGCGTCGCGGTCGCTGGGTCGCGCCAGCGCGGCCTGCGACATCGGATAATCGTAGACAAACAGATAACCCTGCAATGTCGGCGCAATTGCCATCGCCAGCAACAGGTCGAGGCATTGATCGATATCCAGCTCACTGCTGTCGGTGCCGGGAACCAGTTTTTCACAGCGCTGGCGTAGTGCCTCGATCGCTATCCCGTCGATCTCAAGCTTTAAGGTTTGTCGGAACAGCTCACGGTAGCTGAGGCGCTTGAAGTCGCAACGGGACAGGCTGAGGGTGGTGATCAGGAGTTCGATTTCATCCATCAGGCGCTGGTAGTCGTAACCAACGCGGTACCATTCCAGCAGGCTGAATTCGGGGTTATGCCGACGGCCGGCTTCGCCCTGTCGAAAAGCATGGCAAATCTGGAAAATCGAACCGCTTCCCGCGACCAGCAGCCGCTTCATCGCGTATTCCGGCGAGGTTTGCAGGTAAAGCCGGCATTCGTTGTGCGGCACTTCGAACGAGGCGATATTCACGTCAGTGCCGGTGGTTGGCATCAGGACCGGTGTATCGACCTCGAGGCAACCGCGGGTATTGAAAAAAGTCCGGATCTGGCGATAGACCCGGGCTCTCTGACGAATGACGTCGAGGCTTGCGCTCGGTTGCCAGTTCATGCGGGCAGCTCGCCCGGCCTTACTTTTTTACCCGCGACATGTACTCGCCAGAACGGGTGTCGACCTTGACCAGTTCGCCGATTTCGAGGAACAGCGGCACCTTGACGACGGCACCGGTTTCCAGCGTGGCCGGCTTGGTACCGCCCTGGGCGGTGTCGCCCTTCAGGCCGGGGTCGGTATCGGTGATTTCGAGCTCGACGAAATTGGGCGGCGTAACCCCGATCGGACTACCGTTGTACAGCGTGACTTCGCAGCTGTCCTGCGCCTTTAGCCACTGTTTGGCGTCGCCGACGGCGTTGCCATCGGCGGCCTGCTGTTCATAGCTTTGCGGGTCCATGAAGTGCCAGAACTCACCATCGCTGTAGAGATACTGCATTTCGGTATCGACGACATCTGCGGCATCGACCGATTCGCCCGATTTGAAAGTTTTATCCAGTACTCGCCCGGTTTTCAGGTTGCGAATCTTGACGCGGTTAAACGCCTGCCCCTTGCCGGGTTTGACGAACTCGTTTTCGATGATCGCGCAGGGATCGCCATCGATCATGATCTTCAATCCGCCGCGAAATTCGTTAGTGCTGTAACTTGCCATTACCGCCCCGATTAAAAAAACGCTAATCATACCGGAATATATGTTTGATTCGAAATATATCCGCTATTATTACTGTTGTGTAATCGTAGTTTCATCAACGCTTTAAATTTATGGAAACCGAAGAAAAACTGATCCGCCTGCTGATCGTGGACGAAGGCTTTCACAAGGCAGAACAGATCACCAGTTCGCTGCGCGCAACGGGTATGCACGTGCGCGCGGAATTCGCCGAGGACAGCGAGGATATGTGCGAGATTCTCGAGAATAAAACTCTGGACCTGGTGCTTTTCTCCATCGATCTGCCGGATTTCGCGCTCAGCCAGGCGCAGCACCTGATCAGCGAATGCGGGCGGCATGTGGCCCTGATCGCGATGGCGAAGAAAGTAAACACCGAAGTCATCGTCGCGGCCATCGACGAAGGCGCCCAGGACGTTGTTGTCAGCGATAGCCTCGAACACCTGATCCAGGTGATCAAGCGCGAGTCCTACAATATCAACATCTGGCGACGCGCGATGCGCCTCGAGCTGGATTTCCAGGAAAGCGAAAAACGCTGCCAGAACCTGCTGTCGAATTCCAAGGACGCGGTCGCCTACGTGCACGAAGGTATGCATATTTTCGCCAACGAAGTCTATATGGATTTGTTCGGCAACGCGGATTTCGACGAACTCGAAGGAACGCCGATTATCGACATGGTGGACCCATCGCAGCAGAGCGAGTTGAAAACCTTCCTGCGAGATCTGAGTAAAAACGAAAACGAGACCAATGAACTCGACCTCGAGCTGATTCACAGCAGCGGCGAAAAAATAACCGCAACGCTGGAGTTTTCACGCGCCAGCTATGACGGCGAACCCTGCACCCAAATACTGATTCGCTCTAGCGCCGATACCTCCGAGCTCGAGGAACAAATCAATTACCTGCACCAGCACGACCTGGTGACCGGCCTGTTCAATCGCCAGCACTTCATGGATGAGTTGAAAACCTCGATTACCCAGGCGATCAACGGCATGCACAAGTCATTCGTGATCTATATCGCCATCGATAACTTCCAGACGATTCGCGACGCGGTCGGCATCTCGGGCTGTGACACGCTGATCACCGATATCGCCAGGATCCTGCAGGACAACGCCAACGATGAAGATATGGTTGCGCGCTTCGGCGCCTACTCATATACCTGCCTCGGCAAGATCAGCGACAAGAAACAGGCCGAGGCTTATGCGCAAAAAATTCCCGCGCTGGTGGCGGATCATATTTCCGAAATCGGCAATCAGTCGATCGGCGCGACCTGCAGCACGGCGGTGGTTTTCATCGATGAAAACTCTCCGGACAGTGCCAACGAAATTGTCTCCCGCGCCGAAAAGACCTGCGAGGAAGTGCAGGCGGCGGGTGGTAACGACTCCAGGACCTATATCCCAAAGGCCGGGGAAATGACGCAGGAAGAGGAAGACGGAATTACCGCCGATCTGGTCAAGGATGCGCTCAACCACAACCGCATTCGAGGCCTGTATCAACCGATCGTCGGCGTCAAGGCGCAGGACGGGGAACGCTATATTTCAAGCCTTGAAATAACTTCCGAGGAAGGCCATGTGTTGAAGGAAGCGGACTATCGCGCCGCCGCCGAACGCACCGGCACTGCAAAAATGCTCGATCGCTGGCGCATATTGCACGCCATTAAAAAGGTAACCGATACCAGCAGGAGTGGCCGCAAGGTCCAGTTTTTCCTGCCGTTAAGTGTCGATTCGATAAGAGATCCCGGGCTCGCGGTATGGGTATCCGAGAACCTGGCCAAGTCCAAGGTCAACGGCGAACAGCTGGTTTTCATGATCGACGAGGCGCAGGCGGTAAACCAGCTCAAGGCCGCCAAGGCCCTGTCAAAGGCTTTGCAGCAGGTACATTGCCAGTTTGCGATCGACGAATTCGGCACCGGCATCAATCCGTTTCAGCTGGCCAGGCTGATCGAGGTGGATTACGTACGCATCAATCACGTCTACATGGATAACCTGGCGCAAAATAACGAAAACCAGGACAGCATTCGCGAACTCGCCTATCAGGCGATGGACGTGGATATCAAGACCATCACGCCCGGGGTGACCGACGCCGCCGTGCTCAGCGTATTGTGGACCCTGAACGTGGATTTCGTGCAGGGCGAATTCCTGCAAGCGCCGCAGAAAGAATTGAACTACGACTTCAGCTCGATGTAGTTCCAAACCCGGGATCAAACGTCCCGTATACTCGCAGAACTAGTAGCGCCATATCAATATCCCGACGGGAGGCCAGGCTATCAACATGAGCAAGCTCGAACAGATTATTGCCGACATACGCGAACTCGAACAGGAATTGTTGCAGGAACTGCAGCAGAAACAGGACGAGTACTTCTACATTATCCGTGGCAAGCGCATCGAGTTCGAGGAAGAAACCCGGCGTTATCACAAGACGCTTGCCACCACCCTGGGCAAATATTTCGCCGAGGCGCAGCTACGGCATATTCTGACCGCGCCGATTATCTACGCCTGCATTTTCCCCGCGGTACTGATGGATCTCGTGGTAAGCATATACCAGACCATCTGTTTTCGCGTCTACGGCATTCCGAGGGTGGCGCGCGCCGAATACATCGTCATCGATCGCCACAGCCTGCAGTACCTGAATCCGATAGAAAAAATGAACTGCATCTATTGCGGATACTTCATCGGCCTGATCGCTTACGTGCAGGAAATTGCAGCGCGTACCGAGCAATACTGGTGCCCGATCAAGCACGCCAGGAAGATGGCCGCGATTCATAGCCGTTATCACAAGTTTATCGAATACGGCGACAGCGCGGCCTTCCAGGATAACCTGGAAGGCCTGCGAAACGACTTTAAAGACCTCGGCAAAAAAGCCTAGTCGATGACCTCGATCGCGCTGACGTTCTGGTAACCGCGCGGCAATTTGCGCCCGCGCTTACCGCGTTCGATACGGTATTCCTCGAGCTCTTTCAGATTCATGGTCTTGTATTTCTTGCCGCAATGAATAACCAGCTTTTGTTTCCCCGTCAGGCAGGCGATAAACGCAACCGCTTCTTCGCCGGACTTGATGCGCTTGGGAGGAATGCCCTGGATCTTGTTGCCCTTGCCTTTCGCCAGCTGCGGCACCGATTTGACTTCCAGTACCGCGATATAGCCGTCGCTGGTAATCGAAACCACCTGGCCCGTGTCGTAATCGGTGACCGCCGCCACCGGCATAAGCTGCGCGCCTTTCGGCAGGCTGATCTGCGCCTTGCCGTTCTTGTTGCGCGTCAGCATATCCGCGAACCTGCAGACATAACCATAGCCATGCGATGACGACATCAGGAACTGATCGTCATCGCGGCCCATGATGCAGCTCCTGAACTCGGCTCCGCTGGCGGGCTTGAAGCGACCGGTCAGCGGTTCGCCCTGGCCGCGCGCCGACGGCAGCGTATGCGCGGTCAGCGCGTAGGCACGCCCGAAGGAATCGACGAACACCACGCTCTGGTTGCTTTTGCCCTGCGCCATATCCTCGAAACCGTCACCGGACTTGAAGTTGAGTGTACGCGGATCGATATCATGGCCCTTGGCCGCGCGCACCCAGCCCTTGCTCGAAAGCACCACGGTAAGCGCCTCGGACGGCACCAGGTCGGATTCGTCGAGCGCACGCGCGGCTTCGCGGCTGACGATCGGCGAGCGCCGGTCATCGCCGTAGGTTTCGACGTCTTCCTCGATTTCTTTTTTGATCATCGTCTTGATACGGCGTTCCGAGCCGAGTAGTTTTTCCAGTTCCTTCTTTTCCGCGATTAGTTCCTGTTGCTCGTCGCGTAATTTCATTTCTTCAAGCTTTGCCAGATTACGTAAACGCGTATTCAGAATTTCTTCTGCCTGTATCTCGCTGAGCTTGAAGGTCTTGATTAACTCCGCCTTTGGATCATCCTCCTCGCGTACGATTCGTATCACCTCGTCGAGGTTCAGAAACGCGATCAGTAAACCTTCCAGCAGGTGCAAGCGCGCATCGACTTTGTCGAGCCGCCACTGCAGGCGCCTGCGCACGGTGGTGATGCGAAAGGCGATCCACTCCTGCAGGATTTGCTTCAGGTTTTTGACCTGCGGACGACCGTTGGTGCCGATCATATTCATGTTGACGCGGTAGGTGCGCTCGAGATCGGTGGTCGCGAACAGGTGTCCCATCAGCGACTCGACATCGACCCGGTTGGAGCGCGGCACGATCACCAGCCGGGTCGGGTTTTCATGATCGGATTCGTCGCGCAGGTCGTCCACCATCGGCAGCTTCTTGGCCAGCATCTGCTGCGCGATCTGCTCCATCACGCGTGCGCCGGAAACCTGGTGCGGCAGCGCGGTGACGATAACGTCGCCGTCTTCGCGTTCGAATATGGCGCGCATGCGAATCGAGCCGTTACCGGTCTCGTACATGCTACGTAAATCCTGCAGCGGGGTGATGACTTCGGCTTCGGTGGGATAATCCGGGCCCTGGACATGCTTGAGCAGATCCTCGAGCGGCGTCTTGGCCTTGTCCAGCAGCATTATGCAGGCTTTGGCGATCTCGCACAGGTTATGCGGCGGCAAATCGGTCGCCATACCGACGGCGATGCCGGTGGTGCCGTTGAGCAGAATATGCGGCAGGCGCGCGGGCAATAGCGACGGCTCCTGCATGGTGCCGTCGAAGTTTGCGGTCCAGTCGACCGTGCCCTGCCCCAGCTCCTGCAGCAATACCTTTGCAAAAGCGGACAGGCGAGACTCGGTATAACGCATCGCGGCGAAAGACTTGGGATCGTCGGGCGAGCCGAAATTGCCCTGGCCGTCGATCAACGGGTAACGATAGGAAAAAGGCTGCGCCATCAGCACCATCGCTTCGTAACAGGCGGTGTCGCCATGCGGATGGTACTTACCGAGCACGTCGCCGACGGTGCGCGCCGATTTCTTGTGCTTGGAACTGGCCGAAAGCCCCAGCTCCGACATCGCGTAGATAATACGACGCTGTACCGGTTTCAGGCCATCGCCGATATGCGGCAGCGCGCGGTCGAGAATGACGTACATCGAGTAATCGAGATAAGCCTTCTCGGTGTAAACGTGTAGCGGCTGCTTTTCGACGCCCTCGTAATCGAGTTCCATGTTCTCGCTCATACTTCCGCCAGGTCTCCCTTGGTTTGCAGCCATTCCTTGCGATCGGCGGCGCGTTTTTTCGCCAGCATCATGTCCATAATCTTGAATGTCTTGTCGCCCGGTTCGATGGTCAACTGCGCCAGCCGACGGGTGTCCGGCGCGATCGCGCTCTCGCGCAGCTGCATCGGGTTCATTTCACCCAGGCCCTTGAACCGCGTAACGGTGACCTTGCCCTTGCGTTTTTCAGCGCTGATGCGATCGAGAATGCCATCGCGCTCGGCTTCATCGAGCGCGTAGTACTTGTCCTTGGCGACGTCGATACGGTAAAGCGGCGGCTTGGCGACATAGACATGGCCTTTTTCGACCAGGGGCTGAAAATGGCGCAGGAACAGCGCGCATAACAGGGTCGCGATATGCGCTCCGTCGGAGTCGGCGTCGGCGAGAATACAGATCTTGCCGTAACGCAGGTTGGCGAGGTTATCAGAGGCCGGCTCGACGCCGATGGCAACCGAGATATCGTGCACCTCCTGCGATGCCAGCACCTGGTCAGCCGGCACTTCCCAGGTGTTCAGAATTTTTCCGCGCAAGGGCATGATCGCCTGGAAAGCACGATCCCGCGCCTGCTTGGCCGAACCGCCGGCGGAATCACCTTCGACCAGGAACAGCTCGGTGCGCGATACGTCCTGGCTGCTGCAGTCGGACAGCTTGCCCGGCAGCGCCGGACCGCTGGTGACCTTTTTACGAACCACCTTTTTGGCGCTCTTGAGCCGGCTTTGCGCGCTCGATATCGCCAGCTGCGCCAGCTGATCACCGACATCGGCATGCTGGTTCAACCACAGGCTGAACGAGTCCTTGGCGACGCCGGACACGAAGGCCGCGGTTTCGCGCGAAGACAGCCGTTCCTTGGTCTGCCCGGAAAACTGCGGATCTTCCATCTTCACCGACAGCACGAAGCTGACCTTGTCCCAGACGTCGTCGGGCGCGATCTTGACGCCGCGCGGCAGCAGGTTGCGAAACTCGCAAAATTCGCGGATGGCGTCGGTGATACCGGTGCGCAGGCCGTTGACATGGGTGCCGCCCTGCGAAGTCGGAATCAGGTTGACATAACTCTCGGTGATCGACTCGCCGCCCTGCGGTAACCACAACACCGCCCAGTCGACGGCTTCGTGTTCACCTTTGAGCGAGTTATAAAACGGCATTGGCGGCAATAGTTCGAAACCTTGCAGCGCCTCTAGCAGGTAGTCGGATAATCCGTCCTCGTAATGCCATTCGATCGATTCCTTGGTTTTTTCGACGTAGAACTTGACCTTCAAACCCGGGCACAGGACCGCCTTGGCGCGCAGGATGTGCTTCAGCCGCGCGACCGAAAACGACGGACTGTCAAAATATTTCGGATCGGGCCAGAAGCGCAGGGTGGTACCCGAGTTCTTCTTGCCGACGGTGCCGGTTTGTTTCAGCTTGTCCTTTTTATCGCCGCCGCTGAAGCTGATGGTATATTCCTTGCCCTCGCGGCGCACGCGCACGTCGACCTGTTTCGACAGCGCGTTGACGACCGAAACCCCAACCCCGTGCAGGCCGCCGGAAAACTGGTAGTTCTTGTTGGAAAACTTGCCGCCGGCGTGCAGCTTGGTAAGGATAACCTCGACCCCGGGTATCTTTTGCTGGGGATGGATGTCGACCGGCATGCCGCGGCCATTGTCGATCACGCTGAGCGACTGGTCGGCGTGCAGAATCACCCCGATCTGCGTCGCAAATCCGGCGATTGCCTCGTCCACACTGTTATCGATCACTTCCTGGGCGAGGTGATTGGGCCGGGTGGTGTCGGTATACATGCCCGGCCTTTTCTTGACCGGCTCGAGCCCCGTTAACACTTCGATCGAGGCGGCGTCGTACTGATTTTTCAAATGTGAGGTTTCCGGAGTATAAATCGATCGCGTTGTTTCAAACGCTTGAAATTCTGGGCCTTCGGCCTGATATAATGCGCATCTTTTTTCAGGTTCTCTATTATGAGCGAGTCACCCTATATTCACAATGTCGGTATGAACAATTTCCAGCAACTGGTGCTGGAAAAATCGATAAACAAGCCCGTGCTGGTGGATTTCTGGGCCGACTGGTGCCAGCCCTGCCAGACCATCATGCCAATGCTCGCCAAACTGGCCGAGGAGTACGACGGCAAGTTCGAGCTGGCCAAGGTCAACGCCGACGAAGAACAGGAGCTGGCGGCGCATTTCGGCATCAAGAGCCTGCCGACGATGAAGCTGTTTTACCAGGGACAACTGGTCGACGAACGCATGGGTGCGCTGCCGGAATCGGAGATTCGCGCCATGCTCGACAAGCACATCGTTTCCGAATCGGACAAATTCATGCAGGCAGCGATGATGGCCTACCAGCAGGGGCAGACCGATCAGGCGCTGGAAATGCTGAATCACGCCCTCGCCGACGATCCGGAAAATGCCGAACTGAAAGTGACCATCGCCCAGATGGTGCACGCCCAGGGCGATACCGAGAGCGCGCTAGCGCTGCTGGACAGCCTCGACGAGGAAGGCGGTAAACTCGATGCCGCGATAAAGCTGCGCGCCGAAATCAAGCTCGCGGCGCAGCTCGCCGACCTTCCCTCAATGGACGAGATCGAAAAGCGGCTGGCCGAAAATCCGAAGGATCTCGAGGCCATGATGCAAAAAAGCAGTCACTTTACAGCCCAGGGTGACTACGAAAACGCGATGGAATGCCTGCTCCAGGTGATGCGTAGCGATCGCGGATTCGACGACGACGGCGGCCGCAGGGGTTTGCTCGAACTCTTCGACATGCTCGGCGGCGAACACCCCAGCGTACAGAAGTATCGGCGCAAGCTGTTCACGCTGTTGCACTAACAGACTGTAGAGTTAGATCAATGAAATCATCCCCGCGCAAGAGACATCGCCTAAAGCGATGACGTCCCGGAAAATGCGCCAGCGTTTATCCGGGATCTCGCAGAGTCCAGACTATAAAAGATCCCCGCTTGCGCGGGGATGACATCCTGTTTTAATAAACAGGTCTATCCCCTTCGAAGAGACATGGCTAACTGCGCGGATGGTGCTCGGCGTGTATCGACGCCAGTCGATGCTGGGCGATATGGGTGTAGATCTGGGTTGTCGACAGGCTACTGTGCCCCAGCAACATTTGTACGGTACGAAGATCCGCACCGTGATTCAGCAAGTGCGTGGCGAAGGCATGACGCAGGGAATGTGGCGAGAATACCGTTTTGATACCTGCGTTTAGCAAATGCTTTTTAATGTTTTGCCAGAACGCCTGGCGCGTAATAGCACTGCCCCTGCTCGACAGAAACAGCGCATCGCTGGCGGCCCTGGCCTTTTGCAGGTCCGGTCTCGCATGTTTCAGGTAACGCGACAACCAGTGCAAGGCCTCCTCGCCGACCGGAACCACGCGCTCCTTGTTGCCCTTGCCGACGAGCCGCACCAGCCCGAGATTGGCGTTGACCTGGTTCATCTGCAGTCCGACCAGCTCGCTGACACGCAACCCCGAGCTATACATCAATTCCAGCATGCAGCGATCGCGCAGCCCATAGGCGGTTTCCAGGTCGGGCGCCTGCAGCAGTTTTTCGATATCGCTTTCCGCCATCGACTGCGGCAGGCTGCGATGAATTCGCGGCGCGCTAATCAACGCTGTTGGATTATCCTGGCGCTCTCCGTTGCGGATCAAGTGCCGATAGTATTGCTTCAGGGTCGATAACAGGCGTGCATTCGAACGCGCCGATGCGCCGTCGTCGAATCGTTCCGCCAGATAACGCTGGATACTCGCCTGGTCGGCTTCGATCAGGCGGCTGCCGCGGCCGTCGAGCCAGCGTGAAAACTGGCGCAAATCCTGTTGATAGGCGCTCAGGGTTAGTTCCGCCAACCCCTTTTGCGACCACAGGTTATCGATGAAACGATCGATATCGGGATTCTCGGGATGAGGATTTTTTTTACTCATGCATAAATAAAGGCACAGCTCGCTGTGCCTTTATTTTACAACTTGTCACCTTAAGCCGATGCGGTTTTTTATTTTTTCGGCTTGGCTGCTCTGGCCGCGGCGGATAGGGATTTGCTTACCGCCTTGAGCTGATCCTTCAAACGCTGGTTTGCCTTGGTCAGCGCCTTGATCTTTTCTTCAGCGGCTTTTAGCTTTGCAGGAGATATTGTTTTTGCGGCCGCTTTTTTCTTTGCTGCGGGTCGTTTCTTGGCTGCGGGCCTGGCAGCCTTCTTGACAACCTTTTTGGCGACCTTCTTTTTTACTGCGGGTTTTGCCGCTTTCTTTTTTACTGCGGGTTTTGCTGCTTTCTTTTTTACTGCGGGTTTTGCTTTAGGCTTTGCTGCTTTTTTTGCGGTCGCCATTATCCTTTCTCCTCACGTTAACTAACGGACGTCATTATAAAAAGCATTCACAATAATACAATAGAGCATCGGTATTAATTAGGAATGCTGCTAAGATTTCACGATCTGTATTATAGTTGCGTGATTGAAAAAAGTTGCATCTATTTTTTTTATTTTTTTGCATTTCATTTTGTGTTCGTTGTTAAAAAAACTTTCCCGATATTTGCATTGTTATGTCCGCCACAAGCTATCGTAATTGCCCGCCCGCAAGTTTGATCAAACAACTCGCGGCCATGGTTTACGACAGCTTGCTGATCTTCGCCGTCCTGTTTCTTGCCGCGGCGGTTGCACTGATTTTCAATCGCGGCGAAGCGATCGAGTCGAGCCCGTTTTTTACGCTCTATCTGCTGTTATGGTTATTCACCTTTTATGCATTGTTCTGGCACAAGTCGGGACAGACGCTTGGCATGCGCGCATGGAAAATTCGTATCGTATCCGAGTTCGGCGGCAACCCGAGCTGGGGTACTTGCTATCTGCGGCTGATGTTCGCGTTGTTATCGCTGGCCTGTTTCGGCCTGGGTTACTTCTGGCGCCTGTTCAAGCCCTATACCTGGCACGACAGGCTCAGTCAGACAAGTATAATAGACGTGTCATCACTAACGCGCGCCGGCAAAGAAGCCGATGCCGACACCGTGTGACTGTTTTTTAATCAACAGGTATATCGCAAGCGACAGGAACAGCAGGTTCGGCAGCAGCGCCACCAACAGCGGTATGATTTTCAACTGGATGCCCAACTGGGTTAAAAGACGATCGAGCACCACGAAGGCCAGACCCAGCAATATTCCAGTCAGCAGTCGCTGACCGCCACTGGCCTGGCGTTGCGAGCCGAGTACAAACGGAAACGCCAGCAGGCACATGACGACGATGGTTAGCGGAGCAAACAGCTTCTTCCAGAAGATCAATTTTTCGACTTGCGAATCGAGCCGATTATCGTCGAGAAATTTCAAATAAGCGTACAAACTCATGCTCGACATCTTGCGCGGCTCGATCATCAGTACTCGCAACAGTTCCTCCGACAGGCTGCCTTTATAGGCCAGCTGTTCGAAATCCCGGGTAACGACTTTTTGTTCCGATATTAGCGACTGCCTGACCTGCTGTAGCTCCCAACCGCCGTTTACCGGAATCGCGCGCGCCGCATGCAGCGTCGAAACAAGTTTGCCCTTTTGATCCAGCTGGTAAATTTCGATATCGCGCGCGTACCCATTTGGCAACAACGCCTGCACATGCACTACCCGCGAGCCATCCTTTATCCATAAGCCTTCGCGGGACTGCAGCGCGGTGGTATTTTCCTGCGACAGGTTTTTCAGCCTGCCGGCGCCGGTCTCACTGTCGGGCACGACCAGGTCGGCCAGCAGAAAGTTGACCACGGCCAGCAACAGCGCCGCCTGCAACACTGCCGACAGCATTCGGTGCAGGGAAAAACCCGATGCCTGCATCGCGATCACTTCGCTGTTGCCGGCAAGCGCGCCCAGGCTCAAAATGCTACCGAGCAAAACCGCAAGCGGCATGAACTCCACAATCTTGCCGGGAACGCTGAGGGCGAGGAATTGCAGCATTTGCACCCAGCCGTAACTACCCTGGCCGAGATCGTCGAGCTCTCGCACCAACAGAAAAAACAGACTCAGGCTAACCAGCAACAAAAGCGCCGCCAGCGTACCGAGGTGAATGCTGCGCTGGATATAGCGATTGATGATCATGTCGCTTTCGGCGCGAAAACGATTCCGCGATTACGCTGGTACAACAGGCCCAGGGCGAGGCACAGGAATGCCAGATGCACCCACCAGAAATTAAGCGTGAAAGGGAAGCTGCCGGCTTCGAGCTGGGCACGCGTCAACGCCATCAGGTTGAAATAAAGGATGTAGATCAGCAAGGCATAGCCAACCTTGCCGAAGCGGCCCTTGCGCGGCGCGATATAGGACAGCGGAACCGCAACCAGTCCCAGCACCAGCAATACCACCGGCACGGCAACGCGCCAGTGCAGTTCGGCCCTGTGCGCCAGCCTCTGCGAAGCCCAGAGTTCGGCCAGGGTCATCTGGTCGCTGCGCTTTTGAGATGATGAGGACCTGCTTTTGTTTTCCATCAGTATGCCATGCTGATCGAAACTGACGATCTTGTGTTCGACCGCACCCGGACGACCTTCGTAACGCTCACCCGGACCCACGACGAGAAACAGGTCACCGGTTTTTTCTTCTACCTTCTGGCGCCCGCTGCTGGCTGTTTCGAGTACTCGGTAATCGTCGCCAGCCTGGCTGATAATGATGTCTTTTAACTCGAGGCGATCGTCGCTAATCGACTCCATGAAAAAGACCAGGTCCCCGCTTTTGCTCTGGTTAAACTGCCCGGGCTTGATTTGCTGAAACTCGTGCTGGTTTTCACCATGGTCGATGATCGCCTGCGCCTGTCGCTGCACCTGCGCGTTCAGCCACAGGCTGGCGTAGGCGCTGAAAATCAGAACCGGCAATAATATCAGGGCCACCGGTTTGTAAAATTCGCGATAGCCAATACCGCAGGCGTTCATGACGACGATTTCATGATCCTTGTACATGCGGCCAAAGGCAAAAATAATGCCCAGGAAAAGGCCTATCGGCAGCAGCAGGGACAGGATATTGATCGACTGGCTCAACAACACCGGCCATAACGCCTGACGTGGAATATCGCCATCGGCAATGTCGGCAAGCACCCGCCCGAGGGCATTGCTGACCAGAATGATATACAGCACCAGCAAGGTAGCGAAACTGGTTTTCAGAATCTCCCGCGCCAGGTAACCTGTGATGATATTGCCCATTGATAAATACGAAATCGCCGCCGACAGTGGAGTCTAGTTGCTGCCAGCTTAAACCAGGCTGAATACCTAAAAAAGCTCAGCATAAGCCATGCTGACTTAGCAGAGCACGTAAAGCATAAAATGCGCTTTCACGTTTTTCTTCATTTTCCAGTCACTTAAGTGACTGGAAAATAGTGGCACATCCCTGTGCCACGGGAATCTCAGTTTGAAAGCAGAGATTGCCCAACATTTTCAACTGGTTTTTTCTGACGCTTCACGTATCTTATCGCTTTATCAAAACAATCAACACCAGGAAAGTCATGGAATTCAGCCTCAAACACAACTCTCCAGAAAGCGCGCGCGGCGCCTGCCAGATCATCAGTGTTGGACAGGGACGTAAACTGTCCACCAGCGGGTCGCAAGTCGACAAGGCGAGCAAGGGATTCCTGACAGCGGTCCTCAAACGCGGCGACATGGAAGGCAAACTGGGGCAAACCCTGTTGCTATCGTCGGTTCCCGGGCTAGCCGTACAGCGTGTACTGCTGGTTGGCTGCGGCAAGGAAAACGAATTTAATGAACGCGGCTTCACCCGAGTGATCGGCGCAATCACCAGCACGCTGGCGACGTCGGGTGCGCGCGACGCCGAATTTTACGCCGGCGACATCAAGCTCAAGGGGCGCGACCTGGCCTGGAAAATACGGCATGCCGCACTAACACTGGCCAATAGCGAATACCAGTTCGGGCAAATGAAAAGCGGCAAGCAGGAACGCCGCAAGGGACTGCGCAAGCTGGGTTTCAACATCGCAAAGGCAGACGCGGCCAAAGCCAGGACGGCCATCGACGAGGCCACGGCGATCAGTGCCGGCATGAGCCTGGCTCGCGACCTGGGCAATCTGCCGGCCAATGTCTGTACCCCGAGCTACCTGGCTAAACAGGCGCGCCAGCTTGCCCGTGACGACAAAAAAATTCGCCTCACCGTGCTCGACGAAGCCGATATGAAGCGCCTGAAAATGGGCTCACTGCTATCGGTTAGCGCCGGCAGCCGACAGCCGGCCAAACTGATCGCACTCGAGTACCGCGGCGCCGCGGCCAGGGAACAGCCGATTGCGCTGGTGGGTAAAGGCGTCACCTTCGATACCGGCGGCATTTCGCTCAAGCCGGGTGCTGCAATGGATGAAATGAAATTCGACATGTGCGGTGCAGCCTCGGTGCTGGGGACCCTCAAGGCGATCAGCCAGCTGCAGCTGCCAATCAACGTGGTCGGCATCGTGCCGGCGACCGAAAACATGCCCGACGGACTCGCCACCAAACCGGGCGACATAGTCACCAGCATGTCCGGCCAGACCATCGAGATACTCAATACCGACGCCGAGGGCCGGCTAATTCTATGCGATGCACTAACCTACGTGGGCAAGTTCAAGCCGCGCTCGGTGATCGACATCGCCACCCTGACCGGCGCCTGCATCATCGCCCTGGGCAAGGTTCCGTCCGCGGTACTGGGCAACAACCGGGGCCTGATCAACGACCTGGTAAAATGCGGCGAACGCATCGAGGACAAGATCTGGGAATTGCCGCTGTGGGAGGAGTATCAGGAACAGCTCAACAGCAACTTCGCCGACATGGCGAATATCGGCGGACGTGAAGCCGGCACCATTACCGCAGCCTGTTTCCTGTCGCGCTTCGCAAAGGACTACAAGTGGGCGCATCTGGACATTGCCGGCACCGCCTGGAAATCGGGCGAAGCCAAAGGCGCGACCGGCCGCCCGGTGCCGCTGCTGACGCAATACATTCTGAGCCAGGTTAAAAAGTGACGCGTATCGACTTCTACCAGCTGAATCCCGATCGCCACCGCTACGAGCAGGTGGTCTGCCAACTGTGCCAGAAAGCCTACGACAGTAGCCAGCTGACCTTGCTGTTAACCCGCGACAGTCAGCAAAGCCAGCACCTCGACCACAGGCTGTGGACCTTTCGCGACGACAGCTTTCTGCCCCATGACTGCGAACAGGACACGAGCACGCTTACCCCGATCCTGATTCACGACAATCCCGATCCTCGCGGCGACCGCCAGTTGCTGATCAACCTGTCACCCGAGGTGCCGCCCTACTTCGCCCAGTTCGAACGGGTGATCGAACTGGTAACCGAGGACAACAAGCAGCAGGCGCGCGCGCATTACAGCTACTACAAGGAACGCGGTTACCACCTCAACCACGTCAACCTGTGAGCGATCAAAGCAACATACCGACGCTGACCGACCTGATCGAGGACGGTGCAGAAATCAAAATTTCCGACCTCGGCCTGGATGACGTGCTGGAAGTCAGGACCGACGACCCCGACACCGACGACACCGTAATCGATATGACCGGGCCCGACCTGGACACCGCCGATCCGTTGCTCGACAATCCGGCGCTCGAACAGGCCATTCGCCGCATCCTCGACGAGCACATGGAACTGGCTTTGCAGGAAATCAAACTCGCCATCCAGCGCGAACTCAACAAATCCTAGTTATTCTCGGCTAGTTATAAGAATCCTGTGTCGACAGACAGGTATACCTGAGAGGCAGGCGTTAGCCCGCCTTGTGCTGCAGCAGGTCGTCGAGCACCTCGCGCTGCGCTTCGTGGAAACGCACCGCCGCGGTTTCGCAGTAAGGATTATGGTTGTAGACGTCGACGAACAGTTCCTCGTCATGGGCGACGCTTTCGACCGAGTTCATCAGCGACTGGAACGAAACCGTATCGATATCGGTACGGCCGAAACCGGCGCGAGCCATCGTCTGGCCGATGTAGTGGGTCATGAACAGCGTATCGGCGAGCAGTTCGTCGTGCCGGTCGGCGCTCATTTCGATCAGCGCAAATCCGAGGCCGGAGAGGAAGTCGCGGGCCGCCGCATAGTCTTCATCCGACAGCGTGGTTTCGGTAACGACGATGCGGAATCCATCGACGTTTTCCTGCTGCTTGCGGTAACTCTCGGCACCGAACATCGGGTGACAGCATAGCCAGCGGCGCTCGCCCATGCGCTGGCGAAACATCTCGGTGGTGTATTTCTTCACCGTGGCCACGTCGACCACGACGCTGTCGGGTAACAGATGCGGCAAAATCGACTGCAGCTGCGCTGCGTAGCCCTTTATACTGCCGCAAAGTATCACCACGTCAGCCGCCGCCGTATTCGCGAGCGAATAGAATAATTCGCCGTCAGGCTTGCTCCGCCGCGAGTACACGCGCACTTCGATTCCCGGTAAGAACCGTTTTGCCAGGGTTACCACGAACTGGCCGAAGTGGCCATGGCCCAAAATTCCGACTGATGTTATCTGCATTGACTGTAAGACTGTTAACACTGTTGAAAGTACGACCGCAAAGCGGCCTCGAACACCCGTCCCCGACGGAACCAGACGATGGCCAGTATATCCCGTCACGAGCCATCGCGCACAGGCCACAAACAGTGCATTTTTTAGAAGCGCCGGGGTATAATCGCGCCCTTTGACTCAAGCCGACCCATTGATGGAAAAAACATACGATCCCCGCTCGATTGAACAGACCTGGTACCAGCACTGGGAAGACAAGGGTTACTTCGCCGCCAGCGGCGAAGGCGATCCTTACTGTATCGTCATTCCGCCGCCGAACGTAACCGGCAGCCTGCACATGGGTCACGCCTTCCAGGATACGATCATGGACACGCTGATTCGTTATCATCGGATGAAAGGCGACAATACGCTGTGGCAACCGGGCACCGATCACGCCGGCATCGCGACGCAGATGGTAGTCGAGCGCCAGCTGGGCCAGCAGGGCAAAACCCGCCACGACCTCGGGCGCGACGCCTTTACCGAGCGCGTCTGGCAGTGGAAAGCCGAGTCCGGCGATACGATTACGCGCCAGCTGCGTCGCATGGGCGCCTCGCCCGACTGGTCACGCGAGCGCTTCACCATGGACGACGGCCTGTCGGCCGCGGTGCAGGAAGTGTTTATCAAGTTATACGAGGAAGACCTGATTTACCGTGGCAAGCGACTGGTCAACTGGGACCCGGTTTTGCACACCGCCATTTCCGATCTCGAAGTCATCAACGAAGAGGAAAAGGGATTTCTCTACCACGTGCGTTACCCGCTGGTCGACGGCCCGGTCAACGGCGTCACCCACCTCGAAATCGCGACCACGCGACCGGAGACGATTCTCGCCGACGGCGCGCTCGCGGTCAGCGCCGGCGACGAGCGTTACGCCGATTTTGTCGGCAAGCAGGTGCAGGTGCCGATGACAACCCGCGTCATCCCGATCATTATCGACGACTACGTCGATCCCGAATTCGGTACCGGCTGCGTCAAGATCACGCCGGCGCACGACTTCAACGACTACGAAGTCGGCCAGCGCCACGAAATGGAAGTCATCAATCTGTTCACCATCGACGCGATCATGAACGAAAACGCGCCGCCGGCCTACCGGGGCATGGATCGCTTCGCCGCGCGCGACAAGATCGTGCAGGACCTCGACGATGCCGGCCTGCTGGTCAAGGCAGAGGAACATCTCTACAAGCGCCCCTACGGCGATCGTTCGGGCGTGGTAATCGAACCCTATCTGACCGACCAGTGGTTCGTACGCGCCGAGCCGCTGGCCAAGCCTTCAATCGAGGCGGTCAAGGACGGTCGCATACGCTTCATCCCGGAAAACTGGAGCAAGACCTATTACAACTGGATGGAAGACATCCAGGACTGGTGTATCTCGCGCCAGCTGTGGTGGGGACATCGCATCCCCGCATGGTACGACAATTACGGCAATATCTACGTCGCCGCCAACATTGACGAGGTGCGTGAAAAATACGGCCTCGCCGACGATGTCGAGCTGACCCAGGACGAAGACGTGCTCGACACCTGGTTTTCATCGGCGCTGTGGCCTTTCAGCACGCTCGGCTGGCCCGATGGTGACGACCCGGCGCTGAAGGCTTTTTACCCGACCAGCGTGCTGGTTACCGGATTCGATATCATCTTTTTCTGGGTCGCGCGCATGATCATGTTCGGTCTCAAGTTCATGGACGCGGTGCCCTTCCACCAGGTTTATATCCATGGCCTGGTGCGCGACGCCGACGGCAATAAAATGTCGAAGTCGAAGGGCAATGTGCTTGATCCGCTGGACCTGATCGACGGCATTTCGCTCGATGACCTGCTGACCAAGCGCACCAGCGGGCTGATGCAACCGGAGATGGCGCCTAAAATCGAAGCCGCCACCCGCAGGCATTTTCCCGACGGCATCCCGGCTTACGGTACCGACGCGCTCAGATTTACCTTTACCGCGCTGGCAACGACGGGTCGCGATATCCGTTTCGACCTGGGGCGCATCGAAGGCTATCGTAATTTTTGCAACAAGCTGTGGAACGCGACGCGTTACGTTTTGCAAAACACCGAGGGCGAGGATTGCACCGCGGGCAGCCCGACATTGGCCGATCGCTGGATCATCGCGCGACTGCAGCAGGTCAGCGGCGACATCGCAGGGCATATCGAAAACTATCGTTTCGACCTGATGGCGCGCGATCTCTATGAATTCGTCTGGAACGACTACTGCGACTGGTACATCGAGTTGTCCAAGCCGGTTCTATATTCGGATGACTACCCGGTGGCGGCGAAAAAAGCCGCGCGCCATACGCTGGTCACTGTACTCGAAGCCATCCTTCGACTGTTACACCCGGTAATGCCCTATATCACCGAAGAGTTGTGGCAGCGCGTCGCGCCGCTGGCCTGGATCGAGGGCGAAACCATCATGCGCCGTAGCTATCCGCAGGCGGATAGCGCGCTGATAGACGACGCGGTGCTGACCGAACTGGAATGGGTAAAACGTTTCATCATGGGCGTGCGCCAGATCCGTTCGGAAATGGATATCAAGCCGGGCAAGCCATTGCCGGTGATCTGCCAGCATGGCAGTGACGAAGACCGGCAGCGTATCGAAAATAATCGCGGTCTGCTGAGTTCACTGGCCAAACTGGAATCGATTACCTGGCTCGAAGCCGATGCCCAGGCGCCAGAAGCGGCGACCTCGCTGGTGGGCGACATGCAGTTGCTAATTCCGTTGGCCGGCCTGATCGACAAGGAGGCCGAACTCGCTCGCTTGCAGAAAAATATCGGCAAGCTCGAGCAGGACGCCGAACGCATCAACGCCAAGCTGGCGAACGAAAATTTCGTTTCGCGAGCGCCCGAGGCGGTGGTCAAAAAGGAAAAGGAAAAACTCGCCGATGTCGAATCGGCACTTGCCAGCCTGCGCCAGCAAGCGGAGCGTATTTCCACGATCTGAATGATCGAGCAATTCTGAACTTTTTTCGCGCCTCCGGTTCAAACTCCCGACAAGACAAATCAAAGAACGGGGAGTCAGATCATGGGTGTCATCGAAAAATTTCAGCTGCCTGCGGAGAAAGCCGGCGATTTCTTTTCCTGGTTCAGCTGGTTGCTGCTGGCGTATTTCAGGGTTTACGTCGCCTGGGTGTTTCTCAAATCGGGCATGCACAAGATCGGCGACTGGGAAACCACGCTGGTGCTGTTCGAGTACGAATACCAGGTACCGCTGCTGAATTTCGAAATGGCGGCATATCTTGCGACCTTCGGTGAACTGGTGCTGCCGGTGTTCCTGATCGTCGGCCTCGGCACCCGCTACGCGGCCCTCGCGCTGTCCTTCGTCAACATCATCGCCGTGGTGTCCTACTATGCGACGCTGGCCAAGGGCGCCGGACTGGTCTGGCACTACCTGTGGGGCTCGATGCTGCTGGTGAATATCGTTTACGGCGGCGGGCTGGCCTCGATCGATCATTTCCTGAAAACCCGAAGATCTGGATCGCAACAGCCGATAACGGCCTGAGCGCCACACCTGGAACAAATCGGAAAGCGCGGCCTGGCGAGGCTAGCTTGCCGGGTAGGGTTTTAATCCCCTGAGCACCTTCGGAAAGGCCGAATACCATTGATGATAGCGCCGGTTCCAGACACGGGTCAGTTTCTTGCGCGCGTAACGGCGGCTATAGCTGGCCAGCGGAATGAAGTGGTTATGACCGATGCCATCGATCACGACCAGGCGATACTCGTCAAAACCGAGGCGTTTGACCAGGATATTGGTAGGGTTCAAATCGTGAAACACGATCCATTGATCATAGAGGTCCTGCTTCAAGACCTCTATTTCCCTGATCGCCCATTCATTGAAAACGCGGTCGTCCAGACCGAGATAATAGGCCAGGGATTTCGAGATTCGCCCGTCGTCGTCGAGCACCAGGTCGAACACGGCGCCCTTGCCCAGGCTGGTGTTGGCCAGTCCAAGAAAGGCGGTCAGATGGCGAAAGTCCACCGTGCGCCGGTGTAGTCTCAGGTAGTACCTGATCTCGCGCCAGAAGCGGCCGGATCGCCGTTCCGGGTGCAGTACCTTGATGCAGCGCTGGGGAAAACGAGGATGTCGAAAACACTTACGGTCGGTGCCTTCGGCCACGAAATCCTGCGGGGAAAGTGAAACCGTGTCGCTCATGAAGAAAGCGTTATCGGAGGGACAAAGGAGGCACGGTTCATCCCTGAACCAGCCTGCTGGCAAGAGGAATGCCTTTTAATCCGCCTGGCGGCGCAGGAATGCCGGAATTTCGAGATACTCCATGCTCTCCTTGTCTTCAGGCACTTCGACGCTATCGCCCACGATCTTCTGACGAATCGCGGTCGGCCGTTCCAGTTTCTTGTAATCGACCTCGCCATTACTTTCCGGCTGAATCGCCGCCGCGGTCTGAACCTCGGACAATATCCGGTCACTGCCGAGTCCGGTCGCTACCATGGTGACGCGCAGCTCGCCGTCAGTCATGTTCGAATCGATTACGGTACCGACCACGACGTTGGCATCGGCCGAGGCCATCTCGGTGATCGCGGTACCGACATCGTCGAGTTCGCCGATGGCGAGATCCAGACCCGCGGTGACGTTGACCAGGATGCCCTGGGCGCCGGAGATGTTAACGTCCTCGAGCAGCGGCGACGCGATCGCGGCCATCGCCGCTTCCTTGGCGCGGTTGTCGCCGGTGGCGGCGCCCGAGCCCATCATCGCCATACCCATTTCGGACATGACCGTACGCACGTCGGCAAAGTCGACGTTGATCAGGCCCGGGCAGGTAATCAGCTCGGCGATACCCTGCACGGCCCCGCGCAACACGTCGTTCGCCTTTTCGAACACTTCGAGCAATGAAGTCTGTTTGCCAAGGACCGGCATCAGCTTGTCGTTCGGGATCGTAATCAACGAATCGACCACGTTGGCCAGCTCCTTGATCCCGGTTTCCGCCTGCGACATGCGCTTGGTGCGCTCGAAGGCAAAAGGCTTGGTGACCACGGCTACGGTCAGGATTCCCATTTCCTTCGCGATCTGCGCGATCACCGGCGCCGCGCCAGTGCCGGTACCGCCACCCATACCGGCGGTCACGAACAGCATGTTGGAGCCCTCGATCATTTCCTGGATGCGTTCACGATCCTCCAGCGCGGCCTGACGGCCGATACCCGGATCGGCGCCCGCGCCGAGGCCCTTGGTAATGCTGGCGCCAATTTGCATTGTCGTTCGCACGTCCATCTTCTTGAGTGCCTGTACGTCGGTGTTGACGCACATGTAGTCGACGCCTTCGATTCCGGCCGATACCATGTGCTGCACGGCGTTGCCGCCGCCTCCACCGACACCAATGACCTTGATGACCGGGTCTTTGGAGTGTGAATCCATCAGTTCAAACATTGTTTTGTCCTCTTGCATTTAATTAAAAATTACCCTGAAACCAGCTTTTCATTCTCGCTAAAAGTCCGGCTTCGTTTTGATCGTCCAGTTGATAACCGGACAAGCCGGACTGT
>Ga0224508_10000308_pt1 | contig 49449 bp, 36 predicted proteins | sample SF_Jan12_sed_USG_4_FD_170157 | JGI IMG/M metagenome (GOLD analysis project Ga0224508, IMG submission 170157) | Sediment microbial communities from San Francisco Bay, California, United States - SF_Jan12_sed_USGS_21 | ecosystem: Environmental > Aquatic > Marine > Sediment | place: USA... | reverse complement strand
AACTGCGGCGCCTCGATGACTGCCTCGAAGTGATCGTCGCCCGAAAAAGTACCGACACGAACGCGAGCCCCCGGCAGCGCTTCTTCGATACGCGATCGGACTTCTTCAACCGAAATCATGCTCGATGTTCCCCTCGACCACGCAGTATAGCAGTCGCCGACCGTGTCGTCCTTCAGGGTAGAATCGCGTACCCCCTATGTACGGAGGAGTGCATGGATCGCACCAGTTGCCTGCCCGTCTTTGCCGTTGCCTTGTTTGCAGTGATGTATCCCGTGTGCATCGCGGCGCAGGACGACGCGCGGGAAGCGCTTCCCACGATCGCCGACAAGACCGCGGAACTCGAACGTAGAGAAGGCCTGTTCACGTTGTGGCTTGACGCTGATCGCGGCCGAGTCTGGTTGGAACTCGGGCCCGCAGCCGGAACGAGAAGAACGCTCGCGCGGGTGCTCTACATCGAGGGGCTGGCCCATGGGCTCGGGTCGAATCCGATTGGACTCGATCGTGGCCAAATAGGCGGCACCGCCGTTCTCGACCTGCGCCGCGTCGGTGGCAAGGTCCTGTTCGAACAACCGAACCTGGGTTATCGCGCGCTCACTGACGACGACGACGAGGTCGCTGCTGTCGGGCAGTCGTTCGCCACTTCCGTTCTGTGGGCCGCGCCGCTCGCAGCGCAGGACGCGGACGGTTCGGTGCTGATCGATCTCACCCCGTTTCTCGTCCGTGACGCCCACGGGGCCGCCTCAACGCTCGCGCGCACGGGGCAGGGCACGTTCAGGCTCGACGAGGCGCGCAGCGCCGTGGACCTGGACGCCGTGCACGCGTTTCCGAAGAATCTTGAATTCGAGGCGATCCTGACGTTTGCCGGTAGCGAGCCCGGATCGCAGGTTCGCGACGTAACGCCCTCGCCGGAATTCGTCTCGTTGGTGCAGCATCACTCGTTCGTGGCGCTTCCCGAACCGGGCTATCGCCCGCGTGAGTTTGACCCGCGGATGGGTTCGTTCGCGATCGAGTTCCAGGACTACGCCGCACCGCTCGACGCGTCGATCGAGACGCGTTGGATCGTGCGCCACCGATTGGAAAAAACCGACCCGTCGAAGCAACGCTCCCGGGTCAAACAGCCGATCGTCTACTACGTCGACCCGGGAACGCCGCAACCGGTGCGGCAAGCTTTGATCGACGGCGCCATGTGGTGGGCCGACGCCTTCGCCGCCGCGGGGTTCGTCGAAGCCTACCGGGTCGAACTGCTCCCGGAGGGGGCGCACCCGTTGGACGTCCGCTACAACATGATCCAGTGGGTCCATCGCTCGACTCGAGGTTGGTCTTACGGAGGCGGTGTGTCCGATCCGCGGACTGGCGAAATGATCAAGGGGCACGTCAGTCTCGGATCGTTGCGTGTGCGTCAAGACCGGTTGATGTTCGAGGGCCTGCTGGGAACCGAAAAAACTGGGAGCGGCGATCCCGACGATCCTGTTCAATTGGCACTCGCGCGAATTCGCCAACTGTCCGCGCACGAGGTTGGCCACACGCTCGGTCTGACCCACAATTTCGCGGCAAGCACGTACGGTCGCGCGTCGGTGATGGACTATCCGGCCCCGCTCGTGCGGCTCGACGGCGATTCGCTGGACGTTTCGCAAGCCTACGCGATCGGTGTCGGGGCCTGGGACAGGCATGCGATCCGCTGGGCCTATTCGGAATTTGCGCCGGGAACCGACGAAACCGTCGTGCTCGATGAGATCGCGCGCGAGGGGATCGACGCCGGCTTGCTGTTCCTGACCGACCGGGACGCACGGCCCGCCGGCGCGGCCCACCCATCGGCCAACCTGTGGGACAACGGCGCGGATTCTGTCGCGGCGCTGGAGCAAACACTGGCGGTTCGGCGCCACGCTTTGGACCGCTTCGGCGAGTCGAACGTTGCGGCGGGCCAACCGCTCGCTTTGCTCGAGGAGGTCCTCGCCACCGTCTACCTGCACCACCGCTACCAACTCGATGCGACGGTCAAATTGATCGGCGGGGCGGACTACCGCTACGCGCTCGCCGGCGACGGTCAGCCGTTGATCCGTCCCGTGCCCCCCCAACGCCAAACCGATGCGTTGCGCGCCGTGCTGTCGGTTCTCGAACCCGGGACACTCGATATCCCGGAGAGCGTTCTCGCCCGGGTGCTACCTCGGCCATTCGGTTATGGAGACAACCGCGAACTGTTCGAGAACGCGACGGCGCCGCTGTTCGACGCGTTGGCCGCCGCGGCCGTCGCCGCGGATCAGGCCGTCGCCGCTCTGCTCCAACCGCAACGTTGCGCGCGAGTGATCGACCAGCAGCGGCGTGATCCCGCGATGCCCGGACTCGAAAAGGTTCTCGATGCGTTGCTCGACGCCGGCTTCTCGGCACCCGCGACGGGGCGTCACGGGGAGATCCAGCGAACCGTTCAGCGTGTGATCGTCGACCGCACGATTGCATTGCTCGGCGATCCGGGAGCGACCTCGGGCGTCAAGGCCGCGGTTCGCGCGGCGATCGAACGGCTGGCCGCTCGAATCGGGTCGGACGGCGACGCGCACGAGCGTTATCTCGCAGCCTGGCTGCGCCGCGCGCTGGATCGTCCTTTTCCGGCGCACGCACCGTCGGCTCAAACGCCTACCGCTCCGCCCGGGAGTCCGATCGGGTCGAAAGTTACGGGCCCACAGTTTCATTGCGGGGAGGGCGCGTTTCAAACGCGACGGTGAAGACGCGATAAGCGCTTCAACCAGCCGCTGCGCTCGGCGGTCAACTCGAATGAGCCCGCCCGCCACGTCCACTGGCCCGCAGGTTGTCCGGGGAGGTTCATTCGCGCCGCGCCGCCGAGTTCGAGCATGTCCTGCAAAGGCGCGATCGCCCAGTTCGCCGGCGAACCCCAGCAAACCTCGATCGCACTTCGCGCCGGGGTCTCCGAGGATCCGAGAGCGTCGGAGACACGTGCTCGGGTCGCGGCATCGAGTTCGGCGAACCAGCCGTTAAATGTGTCGTTGTCGTGCGTCCCGGTACAGGCGAGCGCACGTTCGCTGTGCCGCTCCGGGTGATGCGTGCTTTCGCGATCGTCCAGACCGAACTGCAAGACGTGCATCCCCGGTAATCCAAATCGCTCCCGTAGGTCGATCACGTCCCGCGTGATCTCACCGAGATCCTCGGCGACCAGCCGGTCATCGAGCCCGGCGTCACGAACGGACCGCAGCAGCGCGTCCGCCGGACCGTCGACCCAGCGGCCCGTCGCCGCTGTTTCCGCACCCGGCGGAATTTCCCAGCAGGCCGAGTAACCGCGAAAGTGATCGAGTCTCAGCGCATGGACCCGGCACAGCGCCGCACGGCAGCGCACGAGCCACCATTCAAACCCATCGTCCGCCATGGCCTTCCAATCGAACACCGGCTGATCCCAGCGTTGCCCGGTGGCGGAGAAATCGTCCGGCGGAACCCCCGCAATGGCCCCGGGCCGGCCATCCGGATCGACACGGAACAATTCCCGACGCGACCAAACGTCGGCCGAGTCGAGTGCAACGTAAAACGGCAGGTCCCCGAGCCAAACAATATCCCGTTCCTCGGCGGCGGTGCGCACCGCTCGAGCCTCGCCGTCGAGCGCGAACTGCACCCAAGCGTGAAACTGCACCCGTTCTGCGAATTGTCTCGACGCGGCACGCAGCGCCACGGCGTCACGACGCCGGAGTTCGGTGTCCCATTCGAACCACGGCCGGCCGCCGTGGTGTTCCTTGAGCGCGGAATAGAGCGTCCAGTCGGGCAGCCAGGCGGCGCGGTCGGCGTCTTTGCAGTACGCGGTGAAGTTGCGACGCTCGTCCCCGTCGGCGTCCCGCTGAAAACGAATCCAGGCCTCTTCGAGCCGTTGTCGCCGGTCGATCGCCGCCGAGGCAAGGTCCGACCGATCGCCGTGCTCGCCGCTGTCCCCGGCGCCGGTACGGCCGGAGTACCACGAGGGATTGCAGGCAAACGCCGAGGATGACGCAAAAGGCGAGTGCCCGGGTCCGGGCGGACCGAGCGGCAACACCTGCCAGAGCCGCAGCCCCGAGGTGTGACACCAGTCCAGGAACCGCGTCGAAGCCGGGCCGAAATCTCCGGCGTGAGCCGGACCGGGTAACGAACTCACATGTGCAAGCACGCCGGCTCGCCGAGAGAAAAGGGATTCGCTTGCTTGGCGGTTCATTGCCGCGCATTATAGAGCCACGATGTCGATCTTCGATTTTCTCGGCCTGCGCAGCACACCGAAACCGCAGGACACTCGCGGCGAAACCGATACGGTGCGTAAGATCGTCGATCGCCTCGATGGTTTGCCTCCCGATCGGGCTCGCCTGGTCGCTTCGTTCGCGTTCATGTTGTCGCGGGTCGCTCACGCCGATCTCGATATTTCCGAGGATGAGACCCGCGCGATGGAGGAGATCGTCGTCGAGCACGGCGGGTTACCGGAGGAACAGGCGATCATCGTCGTACAGATGGCGAAGACCCAGAACCTGCTGTTCGGAGGAACCGAGAACTACCTCGTGGCCAAGGAGTTCAACGTGCTCGCGACACGCGAGCAGAAACTGTCTCTGCTGAACTGCTTGTTCGCGGTCGGCGCGGCGGACGATTCGATCTCCACCACCGAGAACAACGTCGTACGCCAGATCGCCGACGAATTGGAACTGGAACACGCGGACTTCATCGCCGTGCGCCGCCACTTCCGCGAACACCTCTCCGTGTTCCGCAAATCCGATACCGAAGACTAGGGCGCGTTAGTTCTCCCCACCGAGGACGAGCGTCGCGGGGTTGCCGGGTTGCGTCTCGGCCGCGCCGCTCCAGGACAGCCCGTCACGGGATTCCACGTGAACCGTCCATCGACCCGGTGGTACGGACGCCAGTTCCAAGCGACCGGAGCGCATCTGCCAACTCGACTGCGGTTGCCCGCTCCACCCGAGAGTGCGGTACACGCGACCCCCGCTGTCGGTCAGTCTTACCGTCGCGAAAAGGTCGGAGTCGGACAACTCCGGCACCTCGATCGAGAGTCGTGTCGCCGTGGCCAACTGGACCGGAACCTTGGGACCCGGTGCCTGGATGCGGACCGGTGTCACGGCCGTCCCGGGAGCCGCAATCAACGCGTCCCACTGACCGGGTGGAACCGTCGAAACGCGAACGCTTCCGTTCTCGCCGGTCGAGTAACTCCCGCTCACGATCGCCGTGTCTCCCGACAGGACAGCGAGACGCACCTCGTCGGGAGGTGTGCCCGACGGTAGGCGCACCTCGAGACTGACGCCTTCGGTCGGATCGAGGGACACTTGCAGGCCGTCCTCGCCGCGCCCCTGCCGCACCTCGATCGTTTGCTGGTGCGCCGCATAGCCTTGCTTCTTCGCACTCAACTCCCACGTGCCGTCGGCGATCGCGGGCAGCTCGAAGTGTCCGACCGAGTCGGTCGTGGCCGAGTGCAGCGGCATGAACCCGCGTGGTGTTTCCCCACTGGCGGTCAGCAGGAGTTGCACGCCCGCCAGCGCCCGGCGATCGGTCGCATCGACGACCTTCCCGCGAACGACGGCTCCGGGAATTTCGATCTCGATCTCACGGCTGGTCGAAACCTCGACGGTTTCCGTGTGCGCCAGCCCCGAGCGGAATTCTCGGATCGTCAGTTCGTAGCTTCCCGGAACCAGCCCGTCGATGGAGAAGTTGCCCGAAGCGTCGGTCTGACTCCAGCCCGTTCGTTCCTCGGATTCGTTCGCCGCCGAGATCGTCGCTCCCGCGATCGGGGTATCGGCCTGGTGCACGCGGCCGCTCAGCGTGACACCGCTGTCGAAGGCCAGCTCGGTCTGGACTTCCTGCATCCCGCTTTCGATGTGAACCTTCGCCTCGGCTCGCCGTGCTGAGTCATTCAACGTTCCCACGAGTTCGTGGTCGCCGGGTCCGACGTTGTCCATGCGGAAGCGACCCTCGTGATCGACGACGGTGCCATGAAAGTCGAAGCCGGCTCCCATCGAGCGTATCGTCACGCGGTCGAAGTCCGACGGGTCGAGTCCCGACACCGTGCCCACGATCCGCGCGCCGGGGTCGAGGACCACCTCCAGCCCGACAACCGGTTGACCGGCCACGCTGATCTCCTGTTCCTTCGACGCAGAGTACCCCTCCGCGTTGACGCGGAGCATGTAGTCGCCGTCCTGAACACCCGGTAGGGCGAACGAACCATCGGCTTCGCTGCGGGTTTCGGAGTTGCCCCAGTACTGTCCGTTTTCGACCGTCGAGACGGCTGCCCCTGCGACCGGTTTACCCGACGTGTCCACGACCCGTCCGGAGACTTCCTGTCCGCCTTGAAACTCGAGGTTGACCGAGTTGATCCCGACGCGAAGATCCAGATCTTTGGCCACCCGCGGGTAGCCCGGATGTTCGGCCTTGATCGAGAGTTCGCCCGGGCTCAGACCTTCGAGTCGGAAGTAGCCGTCGCCGTCGACCGGAGCGTCACCGCCCATCCGGGGACCGAACGATCTCGACTCCGCCACCCTTCCCACACTGGCCCCGATCGCGGGGCGGCCGTCCGGCGTGAGCACACGGCCCTGCACGATCGCGCCCTCTTCGAGTTCGATGCGTACGTCGTCGAGATCCGCACCCTTGGGAATGATCAGGTCGGCAAGTTTGGCTTCCTGGTACCCGCCGGCCAAGGCGGACAGACTCACCTTACCGGGTTCCTGCTCCTCGAACGCGAAACGTCCTTCGACGTCGGTCGTGGTGTCTTCGCCCATGGCGATCTGCATCGCCATCCCACCGGCCTCCATCGAACGCATGCGCAGCATGTTGACTTGGGCTCCGGGGATCGGATCCCCCGACGTATCGACGATCACACCGGCGATTCGCGAGGCCGGTTCCAACCGCAACTCCAGCGGTTCGCTGAGCGGCAGCGTTACGCCGTCGACCTGAGCGGCGACAAAACCCGGACGGCTCGCCGTCACCGTGTAGCGCAGTTCCTTCGACAGGTCGCTGATCGCAAACCATCCGGCGGGGTCGGAAACGGCGTCGGCGGGCCCCGACTCGCCGAACGACATCCCCATCAACAACCCGGACATCGGCGATGCTTCGGTGGCGAGCAACTCGGCGCCCTCGACCGGAACGCCGTCGCTATCGAGCACCAGGCCGTCCAGTGTTTCTCCGGGAAGCAGGGTGATCCGGCCGACGTCGACGTCCTTGTCGCCCTCGAGTTCGACCGCCGCAATCGTGTGCGGTGCGAACCCGCTGCGCTTGGCGGTGAGGTCGAACTTGCCGGTGGGAAGCCCGGTTACGGCGAAGCGGCCGTCGTTCCCGGAGGCGGACTCGTTCGAGGTCGGTTTGTCGCCGCCGAAACGGATAGCACCACCCCCGAGACCCCTGTTTGGTGAACTCTCGATCGCGGTCAGTTCCGCACCGCCGATCGCGTTTCCGTCCTCATCGACGAGTTCGCCCCGAATCGCGTGTCCTGAGTTCAGCGTCAGGACCACGCCGGAGAGCGTCCGGTTGGGTTGCAGATCGCCGGCGGGCTGTTTGACCGGAGCGTAGCCTTCGGCCTCGGCCTTGATGTCGTAATGCAAATCGGGGTCGATTGCCGCGATATGGAAACGTCCGTCCTCGTCGGTCACCGCATCGGATATATCGCGCGGCATTCCGGCGCGGATCCGCATCATTCCACCGGCCATTTTCTCGCTCAAAGAAATCTTGGCGCCGGCAATCCCCACATCGTTCGCATCGACGACGCGACCGACAATCGCCGCGGCGGGGCTCAGCGCGATGGTCGGTCCCGGCCGTCCATCGCCATCCAGCGGAAACTCGAAGGCTTCGGGCCGCAGGTAGCCGATCGCACCGGAAAGGATCTCCAGCCGCTGCGTCGCCGGACCACTCAATGCGAACTGGCCGGAAGTGTCACTGACGGAAGAGATTAACGGGCTCGATTCGTCCCACACGACGGCTCCGGTCACGGGCTCGCGTGTCTTGGCGTCGATGACTCGCCCGGCCATGGTGCGAAGCTCGAGCAGGCGGACGTCGAACGGTGGGGATTCGGGTCCGGGGGCCGGGCCGACCTCACCGCTCCATAGAGCCAAGCCGTTCCGGGCGACCTCGATCTTCTCGCCCGACTTCGACAGCGTCAGACGCAAGAGTCCCTTGTCATCGGTGCGCCCGAGCGGTACCGCATCCTCGGCAAGCACGACCAGGGCATTCGCGGACGCCTGGCCATCGGCACCGGTCACTCGGAGCTCGCGTTCCCTGCCCGTCGGAAGCTTCAACGTCGCGCCACTTCCCAGCACGCCGCGACGGCGCGCAATCGACCGATCCTCACGGAACGCGACAAGACGCAGCCGTTCCCGTTCGCCGCGCGGAAGTCGAACCGTACCGTCCTCACCGCTTGTGCCGATCCGATCCGGGTTCGACCAGTTCAACCGCCACCCGGCGATGCGCCTCGAACGGTCCGTGGTGGCGTGAACCGTGGCGCCGGCAAGCGCCGCACCGTCGGCGTCCAACACCCTCACGGTCAGGTTCTCGGCAGGGGAGAGCTTGATCGTTCCGAGTTCGCGCTTTTCGGTCAACGGTCGGAGTGTGGCGACCCGCGGCATGAATCCCGTCGCCTCGACCCGCACGGTCCACAACCCAGCGGACGGGACCCGCAGGAGGAAACGGCCGTCGTTCCCGCTCAACGCGCCGACGGCGGGCTCGACGGTTTCGCCGCGAAGCTCGCGCTCCAACTGCAGGGTCGGGGCCTCGAGTGGGGACACCGTGATACGGGCCCGGGCCAGCGGCGCCTCGGCATCCGAAACCACCTGTCCACTCAACGTCAGGCCGCCATCGTCCGCGGCCAGCGGCAAGCAGACGAATAGAGCCAACAAGACCACACACGCACGTCGCATCGATTCCCTCCCCGTTCGTAACTCAAGCCCCCGCTGGAAACCGGAGCAAGGACCGTACCCGGCTCCTTGCCCCGTTCGGGATCGATTCTGCCCCATTCGAAGCGCGAGGGCCGCATTTGGGGTGCCCCGGCTCCGCGGAGCTCTTCTATACTTGCAACTCGATGTCCGAACCCCGCAAACGTCTGTTGTTCCTGTGCACAGGAAACTCGTGCCGCAGCCAGATGGCCGAGGGCTGGACAAGAGAACTCAAGGGACAGCGAATCGAGGTCCGTTCGGCCGGGATCGAGGCCCGCGGGTTGGACCGGCGCGCCATCGCCGTGATGCTCGAATCCGGTGTGGACATCTCACGACATCGATCGACCCGGATCGACGAGTTGGGGACCCAACCGTTCGATTACGTGGTGACCGTTTGCGATCACGCCAACGAAGTGTGTCCGGTGTTCCCCGCGGAGACCGCCGTCCTTCACGTTTCGTTCGACGATCCGCCGTCCCTCGTCCCCGAAACCGCGACCGAAGCGGACGCGTTGCCGATCTATCGGCGGGTGCGCGACGAGATCAGGGCCTTTGTCGAGGGGCTGCCCGGTAACCTACCCGCACCCAGAGTTTGAACGCTTCGGCGCCCGTATCGTCGACCAGGATTTGTAGTTCGTCGGAGTCGTCTCCGGCCGCACGCCAGGTTCGATAACGTAGATCGGGTCGCCCGATCACACGGTCGATGCCGTCCCCGCGCCACCCGCGGCAGAGGCGTGCGGCACGCGGTTGCATCGTCGCCAACAAGTCGGCCAGCGCGACGACCGGGTCGGCGCTCGAGGGTCCCAGAAGATTCAGCGCGGCGGCAAACGCTTCGTACGTGCGTGGTTCCCAGCGGGGTCGTCGGACGTCCCAGAAGCCGTAGCCCTCGACCGCTTCACCGGCACGGGCCCGGGTCCAACCGTCGGTCAACCACGGTTGGGTCACGCGTTCCACGACTTGTTCGACGGTACCGTTGCGTAGGGTGAAGCCAAAGCGCTCGCGGAGCGAACCCAGGACGTGGAACGGATAGGTCGAGTGCTCGGGCAGCGGATCCTTCTCATCCTCTTCTCGAGCGTGTCGGCGGGCCCAGAACTTCCCCGTCTCGGCACTCCAGGGCGGGCCCGGAGCCGCCGGATCGGCGTCCCACCACGCGGAGTACTTGGATCGCGCGAGGGCTTCGAGTCGGGGTGCCAACGCCCCATAGGGATCTCCCTCGACACGTTCGACATGCACCGCGGCGCCGAGCTTGGCTTCGTTCTTGGTGGGGTACCAGCGGAACGTCCAGGGTGATTCGACCACGGCGGTCATGTTGAAGTCGACCGTCTCCTCCGCACCCCGCGACCCGCGCATCGACACCCGACCGCCGGTCCACTGATCGACCTGGATCGAGCGGCCCCAGACACGTTCGCGGACGAGCAGTTTGACCTCGAAGTAGACCTCGACATCCGTGGTGTCGGCCTCCGCACCCCGCGTAACGGGGACTCCCGTTGCGGTTGCGGCGAGCAAGAGTGAGAGCAGCCAGCGCATACCTCACCATTGTAGGGGCGATCGCCGCGAGCCTTTGTCAGTCCCGACCCGGCGCGCTATCTTGCCCGCCTCGCGAGGGCAGGGATGGACAAGAAACACGAACGAATCCCCAGCCGGGAGATGGGCCGGCGGATGCATCTGTGGCGCTACGGCAGCTATGGCTTGCCCGTGCTCGTCTTTCCGTCCGCTTCAGGGATGGCCCACGAATGGGAATCTCAGGGGATGCTCGACGCCCTGGGCGATCTAGTGGAGGCCGGGAAGCTCAAGCTGTACTGCACCGAGAGCAACGTTGCGGAGGCGTGGACGCGCAAGGAAAACCCTGCGGCCTGGCGGATTCAACGGCACCGCGACTACGAACGTTACGTGGTGACCGAACTCGTCCCGTTCATTCGAGCCGACTGCCGCTCCGAGACGATCCCGATCGCGGTGACGGGGACGAGCCTGGGCGCGCTCTTCTCGGCGAACTTCGGTTTGAAGTTCCCATCAATCTTTCGCTGGGCTCTATGCATGAGCGGTCGTTACGACACCACGTGGCTCACCGAAGGGTTCACCAACAGCGACATCTATTTCAACAACCCGATGGCGTTCGTCCCGAACCTGGCGGGCGCGCATCTCCAACAGGTCCGCGAGAATACGCACCTCGTGTTGGTCTGCGGCCAGGGCAAGTGGGAAGACGGCAACATCGAGGACACGCGGGCGTTCGCGGGGCTGCTCGAAGCAAAAGGGATCAGCCATGAGTGCGATCTCTGGGGTCACGACGTCGCTCACGAGTGGGCATGGTGGAAACGCCAGGCCCGACACCATCTGTTGCGGTTGATCGCGCGGGCGACCTGACCCACTTTTATTCGCAGACAACAGAATCGGGTTGCCGGCTCTGGCACTGCACGGTCTGTGTCATTCCGGCGGCTATGAACGCGCACGCGTTTTGAATCGCCGTCGTGGTGGCTTCTTCCTCGGTCGCTCCGATCGCCGACCGACAAGCGTTACGCCCCTGGAAGGTCACGCAGACTTCGCAACTCTTGCTCATCGACTGTTTGACGCCGACGGCAATCAAAGCGACGGTCGCGGTAGCGGCCACCACGAGTGCAATCGCCGCCCAACGAACAGACCTGGTCACCCGTTTCTCCTTTTGCGCCTCGGGGGGAGCAGCCAAGTCTACTCGACGTCGAGATCCGACCACACCCCCTCAGATTCCCGGGAATCCCGCATCTCTCGAGGCTCGGCTTGACCGCAACCCCCAGCGACCTAGATTCGCCGTGACGGTGTTGAGCCGGCTCGAGACCGTTACTAAGTAAGGATACGATCGGCTGTGAACACCATCGACCCACGCTCCCGAAGCGCCGGATTCACGCTGGTGGAACTCTTGATCACCGTCGCGATCATCGGTCTGGTGACGGCCATCGCCATCCCACTCTACTCGGGAGCGATCGACAAGAGCCATCGGGCCACCCTGATCGCGGATGCCGGAGAGTTGCACCGTTCGTTCATGCGTTTCTACGTGGACCTGGGACTCTTTCCGTCGACCTCGTCTCCTGCAAGCCGCGCGCTCGACCTGCAGACGCTCTCCCCGCTGTCCACCCTGGGCTATTTCCGGCACCCCGAGGGGTTCACGAACAAACTCGAGGGTGGCAAGATTCAGAATTACGACTCGCCGAACGTCGGGAGCGCAGACACGCAGTTCTGGGCCACGATCAATTCGATGCGACAGCCGGGCTTCGTCCTGCTCGTTGCTCACACCAACGACCTTCCGCTCGATAGAGGAACGTGGTACGACGGGGTTTACTACGTCACCAGCGACGGCATACACCCCGTGAAAGAAACCAAGTAGTGGCCTTCCCTGGTTTTGAAAAATTGTTACGCGCCATGCGAACTGATGTGGACAAGGCCCTGGCCGATCTGCCCCCGGGTTTGCTCCCGGCCCGTCGTTTGATCGCTCGCGAAATGCAGTTCGAACCACGACCCGAGGAGCTCCAAACGATCGTCAAGATCGCGGGATTCGTGAGCACTTCCATCGTGGGCTACGAACTGCCGCGTCAAATGCTCGCCCTTCGCGTGCTGGCTGAACGGGCGCTCCGTTATCACTGGGACTCGCGCCGCCTGTCCGCCGATAGACTCGGGCATACCGCGGCGTTGATCGAGGATCTGCTCGTGGCCCGCCAGCAGTTCCAGGTCGATCTGACCATCGATCCCGACGCCATGTCGCAGCTGGCCGACGACGAACGGGATTTCCTGCTCCACGTCGACGACGTGATCCTGCCGCCCAAGGAAAGGCTGGAAGCGACTTCGGTCCTCGCACCGCGGCTCGAGCTTCTTGCCAGGCAGGCCACCGGCGGCGAGCTCGGCAAGACCTTTCCCGGGTTGAACGACGATGAAATCGAAATGTTCGACCAGGCCGTGCACCTCGATGACGATTCCCCAGAGGGTCCCAGCCGGATTTGCCTGGATGCCGTGGCGCTGCGCACCGTGTACGAGGAGTGCCAGTCGCTCTGGGAAAACAGCGCCGAGATCGACGATACCGATTTCATCGAACAACTGCGAGACAGGATCCGCTCGCAGCTGCGCAAAACGGAGTCGGCCTATCGCGTGGTGAGCCAGCAACTGCAGGCCCAGCAAGACACGGCCATCTCGGCGAGCCTCGACGAATTCGCAGAGGAGGTCCGCGGGGTCAAGAGCAAATTGTTCGAGGTCTACCTCAAGACTCGACCCCTGATGAAGGATGTGGACAGCCGCCCGGCACGGCGGAGTCTGGCGGACACGCTCGCCGAGGCCGCGGACGCCGACGAACGCGTGTCAAGCAAAGAGAAACTCAGCGAGGAACTCTTTCTCGATGCCCTGACGGGTCTCAGGCAAGATGACGCCGACGCGGAACCGGATATGCACCCGCTGGCCGTCGCCAAACGCGCATACAGGCGCCGCCTGTGGAGGATGGCCGCTACGAGCCTCGTGTTGGCGCTGATCGCGCTTGCCGTACAGTTGTTCGCGGTGGAAAGAATTCCCGATCCGGTTGACGTTGCGCTCAAGGAATTCCAGCCGTCGCTCTCGGTCATCGACGCCATGCCGATCGGCGCGATGCTCTACGTCAAGGTTTCGGACTGGGAGAATTTGACAGTCGAAGAGACACGCATCCGCACCGACGAAATAGGAATGCTGGCTTCGTCGAAGGGGCTGACGCTGGCCTACGTGGTCAGCGACAGCGGTCGGGCATTGGCCGAGTGGCACCCCAACGGCGGTGTCTTGGTCAAACCGAAGCCACCGGAACCGGAAGAAGTGATTTCCCAGTCCAAGTCCACCCGCGAACCCATCACGATCACGGACAACTAGGCGCTGGACGTGGCATCCCGGCGGAGTCTGCCGCGAGCCCGCCCCCACAATCGTTCTCCGCCCGCACGAGATAGTAGAAGAGTCCGGCCGGTGTGGTCCCATCGGTCGCGTCACGCTCCGTAAACGTGCCCTGTAAACACCCGGCATCACCGTTTTGCGGGTCGGTCCCGCGCAACAAATCGTAGGTCAGGTACAAACCGCCCGAAACCGGCGGTCGCGACCAGTCGAGTTGAGTCAGGTTGCCGTTCTTCGATAGGCGGAGATCCTGGATTCCGCCAGGGAGCGACCAGGTTTCCGAATCCGCAGGGGCGCAATCGCTGCCGTCTCGCAGGCCGTCCAGGTCGAGATCCGGAGAAGCCTGGCTGAACACGATCTCCTGGTTGGCGGCGATATTGTTGTAGAAGGAGTGGCTTCCGTCGGTCCACCGGACGGTCAGTTGATCGACCGAGGTCGCGCTCGCCAGGCCGATGAGGATCTCGGGCGGTGACCCGGTGAGGTAACTGTCGCTCACGATCATGTCACGCCGGCGCGTCAGCGAGCCGACCGTGTAGAAGATCGTCGCCCCGATCCCATCCCGGTTGGAACCCGCGGTCTGCACAAGGCGCACGTTCAACCAGTTGCCCGGGTTGACCGACACGTTCTCGAACAACCGCACGGGTTCGTTGATGTTGGTCACGATTAAATCTTCATCCCCGTCGCGGTCGTAGTCGACGGCCGCGAGACCGCGGGAATCGTCGCTACCGCCGATCCCGGCGCCGGTGTCCCTGGAATAGTTTCCGCTGCCGTCGTTGACGAACAAAATCATCGGCGAGTTCAGGAGCGGCGTCCCCGGAATCCCGAAGATAAAGACGAACTCGTCGAATCCCGTGACCGCGACGAGATCGAGATCGCCGTCGTTCTCGACGTCGGTGAATTGGACCCCCCAACCCCAGTAAGTGTCGTAGACACCTCTCGCCGAGGCCTCGTCCGAGAACAGCAGCGATCCCGTGGTATCCCACTGATTCACGTAGAAGACGTTGCCCTGAGTCGTTCCAAAAAGGAAGTCCGGATCGGTGATGTTGGTCGCGTAAATGTCGAGATCCAGGTCGTCGTCGAAGTCGGCGCAGGTCGCCCCCATATCGTTTCCGACATGCGTCGTCCCGACGAGGGTCCCTTGCGCGTTGAACCTGTCGTTCCCGAAAGCTCGATAGAACTCGTCCGCGGTGTGATCGATGGCGACGTAAATGTCGGGCAGGCCGTCCTCGTCAAAGTCGTGGAAGATCGACTGGAAACTGTCGCGGGAGAGGTTGCCCAGATGGCTTGACACGTTGGCGTTCTCGAACTCGAAACCGCCGGTGTTGTGGAACAAGATGTTGCTCCCCGGAAGTTGTGGTGTACCCCCACCGACCTCGCGGCTCCAATTCGAAACGTAGATGTCGAGCAGCCCGTCGTTATCGTAGTCCGCGAACGACATCCCGCCGCGGATCAAACCGCTCGCGGGGAACCCGGAACCCGGCGTGACATCGTCGAATGTCCCATCGGTGTTGTTGCGGTAGATCAAACTGCTCGGATACAGAGCGGATCCGTCGTGGTCGCTGAGGACGATCAGATCCTTCCAGCCGTCGTTGTCCAGATCGATGAACGCCGCCGTCCGGGAAAATCCGTCGCTGTCCACTCCCGCCGCCAGGGAGACCTCGGTGAAAGTCTTGGTTCCCAGATTCAGATCGTTGCGGAACAATCGGTTGGGATAGTCCAACTGCCCGAGAAGATAGACATCGAGGTCGCCGTCGTTGTCGTAGTCGCCGACGGCCATGCCATTGCCAATGTTGCGTTGCATCATCTGCGACGATCCGCTGATGCTGTCGAACTCGGTGCCGTAGTGGGTGGTGAACAGGAGGTTTCGGGAGGCGGCGACTTCAACGAACTGCGGATCGCCCCCGAAAGACACGGAGCCGACAAGGACACCGAGGAAAAGGCATTTCCGGATCATCATCCCCCCTTGATGATCGGACGGTTACCTTCGTTGGTTGTACATCGATCCCAGTCACGGTCCAAGCGAAAACGACCCACCCCATCGGACACTTGGGGTCCGCTCCAAAAAGGCTCCGATTCCCAGACTTTTTCAAGCGAAGGGGCATCCGGTTGCACGCGATTCCTCAAAACCTAAGTTCTTTAAGAGACGAGGGAAGTTGATGAGGTCTAGCACCACGAGTGGTGGGTCGCGGGGATGACACTGCGCGACACAAAGAAATATCGTGTCTTGTTGCTGCGCGGGTTGCTCCTCGTCGCCGTCGGTGGGTTGGTGATCCAGTCCACCGCGGGGGGTGGATCCGCCGCACTCGTCCTGATCGTGGTCTACGCCGTCAGCAACATCGGGCTGTTCTTCCTCGACGAAAGCCGGGTCCAATCGTTACGATTCGAATTGATCGTCGGCGCCGCGGATCTACTCCTCGTCGGGCTCGGATTACATCTGTCGGGGTCGACCAGTACCGCGCTTCCGGTTTCCGTCGCTCTGATTCTCCTCATCGTCGCCCTGGGCAACTATCGCGCGCATACCGTGGCCGGCGCCGCGGCGATTGGCGCTCTGCATTCGTGGCTCGTCCTTGGCCAAGGGCGCGGCGCCGAGGCCGCCTGGCAGCTGGGACTCCAAGTCTTGTTCCTGTGCTCGGTTGCCCTTTACTACGGCAACCTCGCGGTGGGAATCCACAAATCGCTACGGCACGAACAGAACGCCGGTCTCCAGCGCAAGGAGCTCTCGATTCTGGTCGATATCCTCGGCGCCGTGACGTCGTCGTTGGAAGTCGAAGAAGTGGCGAAGACGATCGTCGCAAAGATCAACGAAGTCATCCCGGCACTGCGCTGTTCGATGCTGTTCGTCGACGGCGACAAGACCCGCTGCCATGTGATGGCCTCGCACGACAACCCGGACATCGACATGCTCGAGATCGACCTCAACAAGTATCCGGAGATCCGTTGCGCGATCGAGACACGCGACCCTGTCCTGATCCGCAACGTCCAGGCAGATCCAATCATGGCCGAGGTCCGCGACGTGCTGGAGGAAATGCACTTCCGTTCGATCTTGGTCGTGCCGATGACGTTTGCCGACGATGTGCTCGGGACGTTGTGCCTGAAAACCGCTCGCCTGAACAACGAATTCAGTGCGTCCGAGGTTAACTTCTGCACCGCCGTTGCCCATGCCTCCGCAAACGCACTCAAGAACGCCCTGTTGCACAGACGGGTGCTCGAACAGGCGGCGATCAATCGTGAGACCAGCCAGAAGATGTCGACGCTGCTCGACCAGTCCCCCGACCTGATCGTGACCACCGATATCGACGGCCGCATCACCGAGTTCAATCGCGGGGCTGAGCGATTGACGGGGAGCACCCGCGAGCAGATGGTCGGCCGGTCCTGCGAGGCTCTGTTGGGCGCCGAAGGGTCCAAGTGGATCGAAAAGATTCGCAATTTCGGGCGCATCACGAACCATGCGATCAGCTTGACGAAATCGGGAGGGTCGGACCTCAGCCTCGAACTGAACATGGCGGCACTCACGGACGACTCCGGTGCCGTTTACGGCACGGTGTGGGTTGGCCGTGACGTGACCGAATTGAAATCGGCGCAACTTCAGCTACTTCAGGCAAAGAAATTGTCGAGCATCGGGGAAGTAATCTCCGGAGTTGCCCACGAACTCAACAACCCGTTAAGTGGGGTGTTGGGCTTCTCGCAACTGTTGATGGCGCGTCACGGGGAGGGGCCGATGGCTCGCGAACTCGACCGCATCCACGGTTCCGCGCTGCGCTGCCAGAAGATCGTCAAGAACCTGTTGTCCTTCTCCCGCGTTCACAAACCCGAAAGAAAGTACCTGGGTCTCAACGGCATCGCGGAAAAGACCCTCGAGCTTCGCAAATACCAACTCGACGTGAACAACATCGAACTGGTCCGCGATCTACAACCCGACCTGCCGCAAACGATGCTGGACTTTCACCAGATCCAGCAGGTGCTCATCAACTTGGTCAACAACGCTCAACAGTCGATCCAATCGGCACGCCGCGAGCACGGCCGCCTGCAAGTCCGGACCTGGCACGAAGGCGACAACGTGATGTTCCAGATCTCCGATAACGGGGAGGGGATGGATCCGGAAACGCTGGAACGGATATTCGATCCTTTCTTTACGACAAAGGAGCAGGGGCAAGGAACCGGTCTGGGACTCTCGGTGTCCTACGGGATCATCAAGGAGCACGGTGGACGGATTCACGCGCAGAGCCGCCTGGGCGAAGGCGCGACCTTCCTGATCGAACTCCCGATCTCACGTGTGGAAAACGCAGGAGATCTCCAGGACATCGATCCGACGCCTCACGAGCCGCTCTGCCTGGAGTCTTCCCGGGAAAGCGGCGGTCAACGGATCCTGGTCGTCGACGACGAGCCGACGATCCTGGACCTGCTGGTCGATATCCTCGATGGTGGTGGCTACCGTGTGGACACCGCGAGCAACGGGGTGGAGGCCGCACGGAAGATTCGTGGCGAGCACTACGACGCCGTGTTGACCGATATCCGTATGCCACAGATGAACGGGATGCAGTTGTACGACGAGATTCTCGACACCCGTCCCGAGTTCGAGGGCAAGTTCTTGTTTGTAACCGGCGACTTGATTGATCCGGTAACCTCCTCGTACGTCAAGCGCGTCGGGGTCAGGACGATTGCAAAGCCCCTCGATATCCAAGTTGTGCTTCAGGCCCTCGAAGAAGTCCTGAACGCCGCCGACAAACCTCAGCCCGTCGGATAGGCGCCTGAAGTGCGGGCCGCGCACCTCGGGCTCGTCGTGCATTCAGCGGTTATCCGAGCTAGAATGACCCGCCGCGCGCGGGTCGCGGTGAGAGACGAAACGTGGAGGCCAACCGCTCGAGATCACCGCTCCTCATGCTGGCCTTCGCGGCGTTCGTAGCTTGTGCCGGTCCGGCCGACGATCTACCCGCCGATGGCCTCGCGGACGCGTCCACGACACGCGACCCCTTCTGGTTCGAGGACATTGCCCCTCAGGTCGGTGCCGATCGCATCGCGGCGTGCGGAAATCCGGACAAAGACCACATCCTCGAAACGCTGGGAAGCGGTGTCGCCATCGCGGATTACGACAACGATGGTGACCAGGATTTCTATCTGGCGACCTCACAGACCAGCGACAATTGGCTTGCGGGCAACAAGCCGCTGGCCAACTCCCTGTATCGCAACGAAGGCGGGGGTACGTTCGTTGAAGTTGGCGCCGAGGCCGGTGTCGATCTGAAGGCCTGGAGCCTGGGTACGTACTTCGTCGACTACGACAACGACGGGGATAAGGACCTCTTCGTCACGGCCTGGGGTCCGAATACGTTGTATGTCAACAACGGAGACGGCACATTTACCGACGTCTCCGCGGAGTCGGGGCTCGGAAACAACGACGCCTGGTCCGCAAGTGCGGCGTTCGGCGATCTCGATCTCGACGGGGATCTCGATCTCTACGTCACGAACTACGCCGAGTATTCGTTGGTCGATCCGCCGCACGCAGGCGCGAAGATTACATGGCGCGGCATCCGCGTCCTGATGGGGCCGATCGGGCTCGTCGCCGAGGGTGATCGGCTCTACCGCAATAACGGTGACGGAACCTTTACCGACATCACTCACGAAGCCGGGATCGACAGCCGGGCGCCAAGCTACGGTCTCGGTGTCGTGTTTTCGGATCTGGACGACGACAACGACCCGGACATCTTCGTCGCCAACGACTCGATGGCCAACTTTCTGTGGCGCAACGACGGAAGCCTCCGGTTTACCGACGTTGCTCTTGGCGCCGGTGTGGCAACCAACCAGAACGCCACGGAACAAGCCGGGATGGGAGTCGATGCGGGGGACTATGACGGCGACGGGTTGATCGACCTCGTCGTAACGAATTTCTCCCACGATTTTAATACGTTGCACAGGAATCACGGGGGTCTGCGGTTCACCGACGCGACGTACGCCGCCAACTTCAAGGACTCCTACAGCTTTTTGGTCTGGGGGGTCAAGTTTGTCGACTACGACCTGGACGGCTGGCTCGACGCATTCATGGCCAACGGGCACGTCTACACGATCCTCATGACCAACCAACAGACCGACACCACGTACAAACAGCGCAACTCGATCTACAGGAATCGGGGGGACGGGACGTTCGAGCCGCGTTCCCCGGCCGCCGGCCCCGGATTGGAGTTCGAGGAAAGCTCGCGCGGGCTGGCCACCGGCGATCTCGATGCGGACGGTAAACCCGATTTCATCGTTACCAATATCGACGCGGCGCCCAACATCCTTATCAACCGCGGAGAAGCCGAGCGCGGTTGGCTCGCCTTGGCCCTCGAGGGTACCCGTTCCAACCGTGACGGCATCGGCGCCCGGGTGGAACTGACCGCGGGCGGCCGCACCCAGCTGCGCGAACTCAACCCGTTCGGTTCGTTCCTCTCCCAGAACGCCTACGACGTGATGTTCGGCCTCGGATCCGCCGAAACGGCCGAGCGAATCGTCGTTCGGTGGCCGTCGGGGATCGTGGACGAGGTGGCCGGAGTTCGCGCCGGACAACGCGTCAAGATCGTCGAGGGCGCGGGCATGGTCGAGAATTCGGAATGAGGCTGTGGCCCGGGTTGTTTGTGGTGGCGGCCTGTTTCGCCTGTACCACGCCCGGGGATCCCGCCGGGGTCTCGCAACCGGATGCCGCGGCGCTCGCCGCCGCCGAGGCCAATCCCATCTACCAGCAACACCGTCGCCAGTTCAACGCGTCGTTTCAGGGCGGCGATCACGCGGATGCGTTGGGCCAGGCGAAGAACGCTCTCACCGCGGCGCCGGTGCTGCGCGATCCGTACATCTGGGTTTCGACGCTCTGCAATCAGATGGGACGCAACCAGGAAGCGATCCGGTTGTTCCGCGAAACGACTCAGACCCACCCCACACTGGCCCTGCCCTGGTTCTACAAGGGCTTCAACGAGTTTCACCTGAGTCTCTACGAAGACTCCCTGGCTTCGTTCGAACGCGCCGCCGAATTGAATCCCGAAGACGCCCAGACCTGGTATCGCCGTGGAATGATTTATTACATCCAATCCGATTTCGAGTCGGTCGCGAGGATGCTCGAGGAGAGCCATCGGTTGGACCCCACATCCGAACCCACGATATCCACCTGGATCGACGTGTTGCGGATTCTCGGGGACGAGGACCGGGCGTCGGAGATCGTCGAGGAAGCCGTGTCCCGGTTGCCGGATTCCGCGGCGATCGTCTATCGCAAGGGATTGATCGACATCGGCCGCCCGGACGACGTCGCGGCGGAGCGCTCGTTCTTGCGGGCGATCGAATTGGATCCGGCGATGCGAGAACCCCACGAACAACTTGCCGGTTTGCTCGCGCGCACGGGACGCGAGGAAGAATCCAGGTACCATCACAACGTCAGCTCACGCCTGAATGATTACTCGAGGAACAGCCGGCTGCTGGAGAGTCGTCTCGTCGATGCCGTCGATGGCGCGATCCCGTTGTTGCTGGCCGAGATTGAACTCACGGGCGGGGAAGCCGAGGTCGCTCTGCGTTGGTTCCTCCGCTCCCTTCAACTCGGCGGATACTCCCAGCGGAACGCCGCCGGACGGGCCGAGGCGCTGTTTCGCCAGGGACGCATCCAGCAAGGGAATCGCGCGCTTGCCGAGGCAATACCCGGAAGCGCGCGCGTCATGCTGGCCCAGGTGGCGAGAGAACTCGCCGCGGAAAACCCGGTTCTCGCACGCGAATCCCTGGACCGCGCATTACGGCGCGCACCCAACGAAGCTCAATTTCTCCGACGCGCCTCGGACTACGCCCGCCGGCTCGGCGATATAGACGGTTCGACACGGCTGCTGGAGCGTTCGATCGACGCCGAGACGGTGTCGACCGCGCCGGATCCCGACTAGGCTGGTCTTCAGGGTCTCAATGTAACTCTAGGTCCACGATCACCGGTAGGTGGTCGCTGGCCACGCGCGAAGCGCGCAGCCGGCAACGCCGTGCCTGAACGATGCGTAGCCCGCGGCAGTACAGTCGGTCCAGGCCACCTGTTGGAGAAAACGAAGGGAACGTTCGGAGCGCCCCATCGAGATCTTCGTCTCCCTGGGTCGCGCAGTGGAAATCGAGGATCTGCGTAAAGATCGGATGCAACATCGAGCGCCAGTCGTTGAAGTCGCCCGCGATAATGCAAGGTCGCTCCGGCGTCAGGGAGCGAAACTCACCGGATTTGACTAGACGACCGATTTGTTGGGTGCGCTCTTTCGGGGTTAGACCGAGATGCAAATTGAAAACCTCGATGATTCTTGGATGCCCGGCGCGCTTTTCGATCTTCACGGTGGTGTGCTGGCATCCGCGGCGCTTGCGTTTACCGATGGTGAGATCGATGTTGCGTTCACGTTGAATCGGAAACCGGCTCAGCGTCGCGTTTCCGTAACGACCGGTGCGCAGGCGCACGTTATGTCCGACGGCATAGTGTGAGTAGTCGACCATCTGGGCCAGTTTCTTGGCCAGATCGAGTCGTTGCGACCTCGGAACGCCGTCATCGACTTCTTGGAGCAGGATCAGATCGGCGTCATGGTGGTACAGGATGTCGGCGATGCGATCGGGCCGAAAACGCCGATCGACGCCGATTGCCCGGTGTATGTTGTAAGTGAGGACACGCAAACGCACGGGTTTTCCCTCCGAATCGTGCGTACTATGGAGCAATCCCCGGCGTCCAGGCAAGCCGGGTCACGGAAGAGAGAGCAGTGAAGTCGATCCCGATCATCATTCTTGCCGGAAGCGACGGGCGACCGACGACGTTGCCGGAGGGCACGCACGGCCGGAAGTCGTTGTCCGGGCTCAAGGGCGCCGATATCACGATCGGCGGCGCTCCCTTGATCTGCAATGTGGAGCGGAGCATCCGCGGAGCACAATCGTTTGGCCCGATCTATATCGCCGGTCCGGCCCGGGTCTACCGCTCGATCTGTCCCGACGCGAAGTTGATCGACACAGATGCGGATTTCGGGAGCAACATCGACCGGGCGTTGCGCACGGTCCAGGATCGCCATCCCGGCGACCCCGTTGCTTTCATCACCTGCGACATCCTTCCGGAAGCCTCGACGCTGGAGGAGATGGCCGAGGACTACCGGGCCGCGTCTCCGTGCGATCTCTGGTTTCCCGTGGTCCGCGTTCCGAGGGATCCCGAGCAACTAGGTGTGTCGGCCTGGAAACCGCGCTACCGGTTGCGCCCCGGCCCGGACATGCCGGCGGTCGAGGTGCTCGGTGGGCACCTGGTAATCACACGGCCGGGAGCCCTACGGCTCGATTTTCTGAGACGGCTCTTCCGCCATGCCTACGCGACTCGTAACCGCAAACTGGCGTACCGGCGAACCGTGGTCGTGCAAAAGATGATGACATCCTTGCTGGCCGAAGATTTCGGCAGACTCATAAGGGGGCGCCGGCCCGACGTCACGTGGACGACGATCCGCGCGGGTCTGACAGGAGTCCGCAAACTCGGTCGCGGAACGATCACGCTTCCGCAACTCGAGCGCGTGCTGGGGAGTCTGTTGATCCGACGCGAGAGAATCCGCGAGCACGGCGCACGGGTGCGTGTCCCGCTCGTCGACCGTCTGTCGCTTGCGCTCGATATCGACACCGAAGAAGAGGCACTGGCTTTTCGCTCTTCGTGACCGCGGTTCAGAACAATCGAAGTTGGGTGTCGTCTCCGATAACCTGGTCGAAGTCCAGACCCAGGATCCCGAGCACCGGTTCCGCCACCCCACGCACCTGTTTTTGTACGTAGTGTTCGTAGTCGATCGCGGCACTCCGTTCGGCGGCGGGTTCGGGGCCGCTCGATGTGATGTAGTAACGCACCACACGGGGCGGTGGCCCGCGTAACTTGCGTGCGGCAGCCACATGCGGCGGGGTCGTGGCGGTGTAACTATCCAGGCTCCGTCGTAACGTCTTGCGGTACACGAGTTCATCGTCGAACTCTCCACGTCGAAGGCCGACGACCAGTTCCTTGAGGTAGGCCGTGACGTCGCGGTCGCGGAACAGCCGTTCGAACAGTTCGCGCTGAGCCCGGCGGGCCAGCCCGGTCCAGTCCCGGCGCACCGCTTCGAGTCCCGTCAGCACGACCTCCTCGCCCTCCGCCGTACGCACGAGTCCCGCGTAGCGTTTCCGGGCGCCGCCGCCACCCTGTTTGCCGGCGGGCAGCAGCAGTCGAAGGTACAACTTCTCGAACTCCAGGACGAGCCGGTTTTCTACACGCCATCGATGCTGCACGATCTCACGCAGTGTCTCGTTGATCTCTCGTTCCAACTCGCGCGCGCACGCGGCGGCATCCTCCGGATCGGCCGCTCCGGAGGCCACGAACAGGCTATCGGTATCGCCGTACAGCACTTCGTAACCCAGTTCCTCGAAGCGCGCCTTGGTCCAGAGGAGGATCTCGCGTCCGAATCCGGTGATCGCATTGGCCAGTCCAGGCGCCGCGAAGCGGCAGGCGGAGGTCCCCAGAACCCCGTAGAACGAGTTCATCAAAATCTTGACCGCCTGGCTCTTGACCTCGTCTCCCGCCTTCCTGGCGGCCCTACGTAACGGGGCCAACCCATCGAGCAGTCCGGGAAGAATTGCCGGGCAACGGGCGAACTTGGCACCGTTGGGCGCTTCGATCGGATCGTCGTCCCACGCGGCGTCGATCATGGCCAGCGGATCGATGTTGAACGTACGCATGAGGCTCGGGTAGAGGCTCTGGAAGTCGAACACCAGGACATTGCGGTGCAAACCGGTCTTGGGGTCCAGCACATGCCCACCGCTCTGTTCTCCCAAGTCGCCGCCCACACCGACCATGGGGGCAACGCGACCGCGTTTGGACAGCTCGGAGAGATAAAGGTAATCGAATGAAGCTACGCTGGCCGAAACGCGGTCCGGCGGCATGCCCGTCAGTGTCGAGCGCTCGACGGTCAGCGGGATTAAACGCAGGCGTTCGAGGATCTCCAGAACCAGTTGCGCATCGACCAGGTTGTAGTCGGCCAGCGCCGCGGGGTCCTCACGCCAACGCCGCGTGATCTCGGCCGCACGGTCGCTTCCATGGATTGTCTTCCCCTTACCCAGCAAGGCCAACGCCACCGCGTTGAGCGCGTAACTCTCCATCTTCACGAACGCCCCTCGCAGCAGGTCGATTCCGTCGAGGACCACACGTCCGGGAAGGACGGCGTCGGATCCGCCACGCTGCCCACCCGCGCTACGCACCCGAAGCGGCTCGGGACCACGACCGAGGGTCAGGCGTACACCGCAGCCGGAGGCGATCCTGGCCAGCACGGCCAGATCGAACCCGACCACGTTCCAACCCGTCAGGACGTCGGGGTCGAGTTCCCGGACCCGTCGCACGAACGCCTGCAGCAGTTCGCGCTCGCTTCGAAACCCGACCGCGTTGGTCGGCGAGTCACCCTCCGGGCGATGGATCAGCACCTCGTCGGCGCCACAGCCGGACAGTCCGATCGAATACAGCTTGCGCGCCCGCGGGTCGGTTTCGATATCCAATGAGAGAACCGAGAGTTCGGGAGTCCACGTAGCCGGTCCGACGAGCGGGTTTTCGAACAACACGTCGACCCCGTTTCCCGGCCGTTCTTCGCCCTCGATCGTCAACGTCCCGCGGATCCCGCGGTCGATCAGGTAACGGTAGGCGAACCGTACATCGGCTTCGAAACACTCGATGCCCGCCGCCGAGAGTCGATCGCGCAGGGGTGGCGCCTGTTGCGGGATCTCGAGTTCGACGCGTAAGACCGGCCGCCGGTCCATCGTTGACCGTTCGCCTCGTTCGCCGCGCAGACGCGCCCCCAGTTCGACGGCTTTCTCTTCGTCGTCCGCGAGAATCCAGAAGTGCGGCCGCTGCCTGTCGTCGCGTACAAGGAACGACTCTCCGGATTGCAGTTTCCCGTACAGATGGACCACCGGCCGGTTCGACTCGATCCGGTAGGTCGGTTGCAGGATGAAGCCCAACGGCATTCGCCCATTATGGGTGATGTCTTGTCAGGGAGTGTCGGGCTGTGCGGAACGATCCGGCGTGATGTAGAGTCCGCGAATCGAATCGTCCGATCCGATGACCCACGCGACCTCGATGAGACGCTCGTCGAGGGAGAATCGGGCCGCTCGGAAGAAAGCGACGTACTCGTCTTTTTCTTCCTTACGCGAGGCCACGATCTCGACTTCTTCGCCGTAATCGGTCTGCACTTTGTCGTGGAGATCGATTAGGTTCTGCATCGAGAATTCTTCTTTGGCGGCGTCCGAAAAAAGTGCGTAGAGTTCGTCCAGCTCGCCCCTGTAGAACTGCTGCGTGTAGGCCTCGATCGGCTTCCACTCCGCGGTGACGATCTTGACCAACTTGGAGTCGCCGACAATCGTGTGCGTCCCAGGAACCGAAACGGCCGCCGGCTCGGTCACGGGTGGGGGTGACTTGACCGCCTCCGGGGCCGGAAGGTCAGCCGCCGGCTCGGTTTCTCCGCCGCAAGCCAAGACAAACAATATCGACAGGGACAGTGCAAACACTCTCATCGGGAACCTCCTGGGTTGACTTTATAATCCAGGCGCGCGTTCTTGTCGAACGATCGCGGAGAGGGAGGGATCGATGAGTTCGTTTCGAAGGGGTTTTGTCCGAGCGGCGGCGGCGGTCGAGTTCACGGATGTGCGCGCCGGGACGGCGACCCGCACCCAGGTCCTGCTCGGCCCGGATGACGCGATGCCGCATTTCGCGATGCGAAGATTCGTGATGGGTGCGGGTGGAGGGATGCCTCGCCACACCAATACCGTTGAACACGAGCAGTTCGTGTTGCGCGGTCGCGCGCTGATCAGCGTCGGCGACGAACGGTTCGAAGTCGGACCCGATGACGTGGTCTTTATCCCGGCTGGCGTGGCTCACGATTACACGGTGCTCGAAGCGCCGTTCGAGTTCCTCTGCATGGTGCCCAATTTGCCCGACCGGATCGAGTTGGAAGTAACGGCAGGGACCGCACCATGAAGACTTCGACACAGCGCCTCGTGATACCGATGCTGCTTACTCTGGTCGCCCTCGCCCCACCCTTGGCCCTCGGTGGCGACGAGGATGCGGGTCGCAGATTGCACGACTTGTTCGACCGCGAGTGGCAGGCGCGCTTGAAGGAGTTCCCGCAACTCGCGACCTCCGTCGGCATCCACGACGTCAACGACCGCCTTGGTTCGTCGACGCTCGAATCGCTCGCTCGCCGCGACAAGTTGTGGCGTGGCTTCCTCGGCGAGTTGGATGCCATCCCGCTGGAGGCGCTCTCCGAAGAAGATCGGATCAATGTCGAGATCTTCCGCGCCCAGCTCGAAGACCGGGTCGCCGGATACCGCTTCGGCGCTTACCAGATTCCTTTCAACGCGGATTCCAGTTTCTGGGCAGGTTTTGCGCGACTACCCTTCGACGTCCCGCTGCAGACCGTCAAGGACTACGAGGATTACCTGTCGCGACTGAACCAATGGCCCCGTGTCGTTGACGAACAGATCGCGCTGATGCGCATGGGTCTTGAACGCGGGATGGTGCAGCCGCGGGCGATCCTGGATGGGATCGACGGCAGTGCACGGGCGCATGTGGTCGAGGATCTCGAGGACAGTGAGTTCTACGACCCCTTTCTCGACTTCCCCGCCGGCGTTCCCGAGGGGCGGCGAGCGGGCCTCGTGGCCGTGGCGCGCAAGACGATCGAGGCTGCGATCGTACCGGCCTACCGGAAGCTGTCCGCGTTCCTGACCGAGGAGTACGTCCCGCAGGCGCGGGCCTCGCTCGGCGCAAGCGATCTGCCCGACGGCAGGGAGTACTACGCGCAACGAATCAAGCACTTCACCACGCTCGACCTGACCGCCGAGGAGATCCACCAGATCGGGCTCGATGAAGTCGCGCGCATCCGTTCCGAGATGCAAACGATCATCCGTGAGGTCGAGTTCACGGGAAGTTTCGATGAGTTCCTGACGTTCCTACGGACCGATTCCAGGTTTTACCCCAAAACCGCCGACGAACTCTTGCGCGAAGCGTCTTACATCGCCAAGCGTATGGACGGCAAGCTCCCCGCCTTGTTCAAGACGTTGCCACGGCAACCCTACACGGTCGAGGCCGTGCCCGACTCGATTGCCCCTAAGTACACCGCCGGTCGTTACGTTTCGGGGCGAATCGGTGGGACGCAGCCCGGCCGCTACTGGGTCAACACCTATGCGCTCGAAACGCGTCCGCTTTACAACCTCGAAGCGCTGTCGCTGCACGAGGCCGTCCCGGGTCATCACCTTCAGGGCGCGCTTAACGCGGAACTCGAAGACCTGCCCGATTTTCGTCGCTACTCGTACCTCTCTGCATTCGGCGAGGGTTGGGGGTTGTACTCCGAGTGGCTCGGGTTGGAGGCGGGGTTCTACACCGACCCGTACAGCAACTTCGGGCGCTTGACCTACGAGATGTGGCGTGCTTGCCGGCTCGTCGTCGATACCGGTGTCCATGCGTTTGGCTGGACTCGCGAGCAGGTCATGGATTATCTCGCCGCAAACACGGCTCTGTCGCTGCACGAAATCCGCACGGAGACCGACCGCTATATTTCGTGGCCCGGTCAGGCGCTGGCCTACAAGATCGGTGAGTTGAAGATCAAGGCACTGCGCAAACGCGCCGAGACCGCACTCGGCGAGCATTTCGACGTACGTGAGTTCCACGACGCCGTGCTGCTTTCGGGGTCGATCCCGTTGCGTGTGCTCGAGTGGAAGATCGATCGGTTTATCGAGCAACAAAAGAGCGCGCTTCCGGTCGCCGAGTGATGCTTTGAAATCCGTTGCCGCCGCGCTCGTCGCGGTCGCGGCATTCGCGGCCTACGCCGCGCTTGTCGGGTGGCTCAAGACCTTGTATTTCCTCAGGCCCTTCGGTTTGTCGCCATCGGTCATCCAGTCGGGTCGCAGCGACGTTCTGTTCGAGAGTTGGTACGTTCTCCAGAACCTGACTTACTTCGCGTTGATCGTCTGGCTCGCGTTGCAGACGCGGCGCCGGTTCTTCGTCGCTGTTGCCGTGGCGTATGCGCTGATCCCTACCGCGACCCACTACGCGTTCCTGCTCTACGAACATCGACTCGTGCGCGTCGTGGTCGACCACCAGCACAGCTGGCTCAAAATCGTGCCGTTCGCCTTGCTCGCGATCACGGTATTCCACGGGCTGCGGGGCCGCCGGATCGATTGGCGCTGGCGTTACGGGACCTCCGGCCTCGTCCTGATGGTTCTCCTGGTCGGCTCCTGGGGCATTTCCGCCGCCAAGCACTTCGGGAGTTACGACGCGGAGCGCATCCTGCACCGGCCCACCGAACGGCTCCCGCGGGTCTCGTTGACCTGGCGCGATCCGCCGCCGCCGGATTGGGTTGACGGGGAGCCCTTGTTCCTGTTGCACCTGGATCCCGCAAGGGTCGTCGCCGTCGAGTTCGATCAGACCCCACCTTGGCTCCGGCATCGCCCCGTGGTGCACACGATGGACCGCACCGATCTGCGTCACTTTGCGGTGTTGTCGCAAACCGCGGTCCAGCCGGGAGGCCAGTATTTTTGAGCGGTCGGGGTTTGTCGTATGATCCCGGTGGCGGAGGACTCCGCGGAGGATCGAACATTGCGAAAACGGATGATTGTTGTCGCAGCGGTGTGGGCGCTCTCGCTCGCGGCGCCGCTCGTGTTTGCCGAGGACTGGCCCCAGTTCAGGGGAATTCACCGGAACGGTGTGTCGCCGGAAACCGGACTCGCCGGCGCCTGGGGGGAGAACGGACCCAAGGAGGCCTGGCGCCGTCCGATGGGGCCCGGTTACTCGGCGGTCTCGATCGTCGGCGACCGGCTTTACACCATGGATGCCGCGGAGATCGACGGCAGTTGGGTCGAAACCGCGGTGGCGTTGTCGGCCAAGGACGGGAAAGAGTTGTGGCGCACGGCGTTGGGCGAGCGCTTCGACAACGAGTTTGGCGATGGTCCACGGGCGACGCCGACCGTCTCGGGTAACCAGGTCTACGTGCTGGATTCAACGGGCACGATCGCCGCGTTGAAGACGAAGGACGGGTCGATGGTTTGGTCCATGGACTTCAAGGAGAAGTTCGGGATTGAGACGCCGCGTTTCGGGTTCTCGACCTCCTTGGTGGTCGATGGCGATCAGATCATCGTTCAGGGCGGTGGAACCGAAGGCAACAACTACCTCGGACTCGATAAGAAAACGGGAGAAACCCTTTGGTCGCGCGACTCCGGTGCGGCCGGGTACAACTCGGCACTTCCCGTGACGGTCGCCGGCGAAAAACGCTTCGTCTACCTTGCCGATGGCAAACTGATTTGCATCGACGACGCGGGCGGCGAGGTCTGGATCCACGAGTGGCCGCAGGGCGAAACCCATGCGATGCCGATCCACATCCCGCCGGACAAGTTATACGTTTCCGGCGCGGAGGGAGTCGGCGCTCGGCTGTTTCGCGTCAAGGAGGCCGACGGCAAAGGCGAGGTCGAGTTGATCTGGGAGCAACCCTTCATGCGTAATCACTTCAGTTCCGCGGTCGTCCACGAAGGCACGATCTATGGTTTCGACAACGCGACACTCAAGGCGATTTCGGTCGAGGACGGCAAGATGGCCTGGGGAAAACGGGGCCTCGGTAAGGGCTCCCTGATTCTCGCCGACGGTCATTTGTTCGTGCTCTCGGATCGAGGCAAACTCGTAAGGGTCGAGGCTACTCCCAAGGGCTACGTTGAAAAGGGGAGCGTCCAGGCCATGGAGGGTCGCTGCTGGACCGCGCCGGCGATTTCCGACGGCCGCCTGTACTTGAGAAACCACGACGAACTTGTCGTCTACGACCTACGGTAAAGAGAGGAAGCCATGCGTTTGATGATTCGCTCCCTGATCGCTCTGTTGTGCCTGGCGGTCCTCACGCCTACCGGGGCCGCGACGCTCGACGAAGTGATCGCCAAACACGTCAAGGCCCGTGGTGGGCGGCAGAGCTGGGACAAGATCGAGTCGATCCGTCTCAGCGGTGACTACACGGCGTTTAGCAAGGTCACGCCGTTTACGTTGACGCGCGCGCGGGACAACAGTTACCTGCTGGACACCAAAATGAACGGCCGCGTCGTGATCATCGGGTATGACGGCAACTCGACGTGGTGGAACAACCACTGGTTCAAAGAAGGCCCCCAGCGCATAACCGGGATCGATGCGGTGGTCGCCAAGGGGGACGCTCCCTTCGTCAACCCGTTGTTCAATTATGAGGAACTGGGGATGACCGCGGAGTACCTCGGCGAGACCGAGTACGAAGGCATCCCGGTGCTGGGGATCAAACTGACCCGTTCCGACGAGTCCGAAGAAACCTGGTACCTCGACCCGTCGACCCACCTCGAATACGCGCGGCTGTCCCCGGGATCCGATTTCGGACGCCCCCTGCCACAACGCACGTTTTATGACGACTTTCGCGAGATCGAAGGTGTCAAGATTCCGTTTCTGGTCGAAACACAGTGGTACACACGCGATCGCGCCATGCACGTCAACAAGGTCGAGGTCAACCTCGACGTCGATCGGTCGATCTTCAGCATGCCGTCTCCCGAGGGGATGGGTGATCTGTTGAACATGGTCGGAAGTTGGAAGGTCGCCGTGGCCCAACGCAACCGGCCCGGGGCCCCGCTCAAAGAGAGCGAGCGGGAAGTCGAGATCGAGTCGATGATGGACGGTCGCATGCTCCAGACGCACTACGAGACGGACGAGGGACACGAGGCGCAGTGGTCGCTCTCGTACGATCCGTTCCGCAAGGGCTACCGGCTGGCGGGGTTCTCGTCGAGGAGCGGTTACTTGGATGTTCAGCAGGGCACGTTCGACGACGAGGGGAAGCTGACGCTGAGCAACACCGAGACCGGGACCTCGTATGAAGTTGCCGATCTAATCGTGCACTCGAGATTCAACGTTTCGGAGATTGCCGCGGACGGCTTCAAGATCGAGCGCGAGGCCTCGGTCGACGGCGGCGAGACCTGGTGGGTCGCGGTGACGGAGGTTTACACCCGCGAACCCTGACGGGGACAGGGTTGCCCCCTGACATACAATGGGTCGATGCCCGATCGCCGGACCAAACGACGGGGCGGAGTACTCGAAAAGACCCGCGACCTGACCAAACGCCCGGAACTATTCCGGGTGGTTCTGCACAACGACGACTACACCTCGATGGATTTCGTCGTCGATGTCCTGGAAACGATTTTCTCCAAGTCCCCGGCGGAGGCCTACCGGGTGATGATGCACGTGCACAAGTCGGGTGTCGGCGTGGCCGGGGTCTACCCGCATGAAGTCGCCGAGACCAAAGTCTCGGAGGTGCACGAGTTGGCGCGCGAGGCAGGGTATCCGTTGCGGGCCAGTCTCGAGGAAGAATAAAACGGCGCGCGGGCGTGTAGACCACGCAGGCCCGCGGACCGGAAAGGGAATAGCGAATGTTCAGCGCGAACTTGGAAATGGTCCTGCATGTCGCCTATCGCGAGGCCGACAGCCGGCGCCACGCGTTCCTGACCCTCGAGCACCTGCTGTTCGCGATCGCCCACGACCCGCGTGGAGAGGAGATTCTGCTGGCCTGCGGCGCGGATCTCCCCCGGCTGATCGAGCAACTCAAGCAGCACCTCGCGGAGGAGGTCGAGACTCTCCCCGAAAACGACGAGGTCGAGCCCACTCAAACCATGGCGTTCCAACGTGTGTTGCAGACCACGGCACTCCACGTCCAGAGTTCCGGTCGCGGCGAGGCGGATGTCGACGACGCGCTGGCCGCCCTGTTGCAGGAGCCCAAGAGCCGTGCGGCGAAGTTGCTCGCGGCTCACGGGGTGACCCGGCTGGATGTGCTGAACTTCATCTCTCACGGCATTTCGAAGGTTCCCCGCAAGTCCGGCGGCCAGGAATCCGCTCCCGGTGTCGATGAAGACCCCACCGCTCCACCGGCCGACCCGCTGGCGGCGTACGCGATCTGTCTGACGGAGCGCGCCAGGAAAGGCGAATTGGATCCGATGATCGGACGCGCTGCCGAGATGCTGCGCGCACTCGAAGTCCTGTGTCGTCGCCGCAAGAACAACCCCGTGTTCGTCGGAGACGCCGGTGTGGGCAAGACGGCGTTGGTCGAGGGGTTGGCCCAACGGTTGATCGGAGACGACTTACCCGACCTGCTCCAGGGGGCCGAGATATTTACGCTGGATTCCGGGGCGTTACTGGCCGGAACACGCTACCGGGGTGACTTTGAAGAACGCTTCAGGACTCTGATCGAGGCGCTCGAGTCTTGGCCCAAGCCGATCCTGTTCATCGATGAATTGCACACGATGGTCGGCGCGGGGGCAACCAGCGGCGGAACGATGGATCTGGCCAACCTGATCAAACCCGTTCTCGCGGGTGGAAAGATAAGGCTGATCGGGTCGACCACGTTCGACGAGTTCAAACAGTTGGAAAAGGATCGCGCACTGCACCGGCGGCTGCAAAAGATCATCGTCGACGAACCGACCGTCGAGGAAACGGTCAAAATTCTCGATGGGTTGAAGAAACGCTACGAGTCCCACCACGGCGCGGTCTACACGGAGGCCGCGGTTCTCACGGCGGTGCGTCTCGCGCAGCGGCACCTGAGGGACTACAAGTTGCCGGATTCGGCGGTCGATGTGATCGACGAGGCCGGGGCGATGGTGCGGCTTCGCGAGCCGGACGCCGCTGGACGGACTGTCGACGAGTCCGACATCGAAAGAGTCGTCGCCCGCATGGCGCGCATCCCGGAAAAGCAGGCCACGGTTTCGGAAAAGGAGCGGCTGCGCACGCTGGCCGAATCGCTCAAGCGGGTCGTGTTCGGGCAGGAAGAGGCCGTCGATCTGGTGGCCAAGGCTATCCGCCGCGCTCGCGCCGGCCTCGGTCACCCCGACCACCCGGCGGGTTGTTTCCTGTTCACGGGACCGACCGGTGTCGGTAAGACCGAACTCGCCCGGCAACTCGCACGCCATCTTGGCAACGAATTCACGCGCTTCGACATGAGTGAGTACATGGAGAAGCACGCTGTGGCCCGTTTGATCGGAGCGCCACCCGGCTATGTCGGTTTCGAACAGGGCGGGTTGCTCGTCGACGCCGTTCGATCGCACCCGTATAGCGTCGTCCTACTCGATGAGATCGAGAAGGCGCATGCCGATCTGTTCGACATTCTTCTCCAGGTGATGGATCACGCAACGTTGACCGACAACACGGGGCGGCGTGCCGATTTTCGGCAGGTCGTTCTGATCATGACCTCCAACGCAGGCTCGCGGGAACTGTCCGCACGTGGGATCGGCTTTGGCGGCAAGGGCGCGCGGGACGCCCGTTCGCGAGCGCTTGCGGCAATCGAAAAGGTTTTCCGGCCCGAGTTCCGTAACCGCCTGGATGCGATCGTCCCGTTCGGCCCGCTGACGCCCGGCGTGATGGAGACGATCGTCGACAAATTCATCCTCGAACTGGAGGCGCAACTTCGCGAACGGCGTGTAGCCTTCGTCCTGGAACCCGCGGCGCGTCGTTGGCTCGCCGAGCGCGGCTACGACGAGGTTTTCGGCGCACGACCGCTGGCGCGTCTGATCCAGGCCGAGGTGCGGGACCGGTTGACCGACGAAATCCTGTTCGGGGATCTCGAACAAGGCGGCACGGTCACCATAGGTCTGGCCGAGGACAGCCTTGAATTCACGGTCGAAACGAAGACGCCCCCGCAGGATCACCCGCCCGCTCCGGCGGACGCGGGTTGATCGAGGCCCGCTCCGTGCCCGTCTATCTGCTCAACGACGAACTCGTTTTTCCACCCGTCGACGGCGCCGAGGACGGTCTAGTCGCGGTCGGTGGAGACCTTTCGATCGACCGTCTCGTGCTGGCCTACTCGACCGGTTTGTTCCCGTGGTACGAGGAAGGACAACCGATCCTGTGGCATTCGCCGGACCCGCGCTATGTCATCACGCCCGACACGTTGCACGTCCCGCGCCGGCTGAGCCGCCGTCTGCGCTCGAATCCGTTCCGCGTCACGCTCGATCTCGCTTTCGACCGCGTCATCGAAGCCTGCGCTCGCACGGAACGCCACGGGCAGGACGGTACGTGGATCACCGCCGGGATGGGTCACGCCTACCTCCGTCTCCACGAGCGGGGCTTGGCGCACTCGGTCGAGGTCTGGCAGGGCGAACGCCTGGTGGGTGGACTCTACGGTGTTTCTCTCGGTGGCGCGTTCTTCGGTGAATCGATGTTTGCGTCGGAACCCGACGCCTCCAAAGTCGCGTTCGTCCGGCTGGCCGGTCAGTTGGGACGCTGGGGGATCGAATTGATCGATTGCCAGGTGCACACCGACCACCTGGAACGCTTCGGGGCGCTCGCCTGGCCCAGGAAACGCTACCTGCGTGTTCTCGCCGCGGCCCTGGAGCGGCCCACGCGAAGCGGGTCATGGAGTTTCGATGCGGAGCCGTTGGAGCCGCCGGCGTGTTAGCCTTCCTTCGCCCTTGGATCGAATTGCCACGTTTTTGTGGCGCCTTCATTGCCGCCGGAGGTTGACCTCTTTTCGGGGCGGAGTCAGATTCGCCACGTGCCGCATTCACGTTCCAGCCAGCCACCCGTTCGCGTCCTGGGTCCCGGTCGCGACTGGATCTCCATGGGCCTCCGGGAACTCGTCGAGTATCACGAGTTGCTCTACTTTCTGGTCTGGCGCGACATCAAGGTGCGGTACAAACAGTCCGTCTTGGGCGCGGCGTGGGCGATCATCCAACCGTTCACCACCATGGTCGTCTTTACGATCTTCTTCAATCGTCTGGCCGGGGTCGGGTCGGGCGAGATCCCGTACCCGTTGTTCTCCTATGCCGGACTCTTACCCTGGATCTTCTTCGCGCAAGGACTCTCCCAATCGTCGAATAGCCTCGTCGGTTCGGCCAACCTGATCCGCAAAGTTTATTTTCCTCGTGTCGTCGTCCCGATGTCTTCGATCCTGTCGGGTCTGGTCGACTTTGCGCTGGCCTTCGTCGTGCTGGTCGCGATGATGGGATTTTACGGCGTGCGGCCCGCGGCCTCGATCGTCGCCCTGCCGTTGTTTGTGCTGCTCGCCCTCGTGGCCGCGCTCGGCGTCGGGCTGTGGCTCGCCGCGTTGAACGTGGAGTACCGCGACATCCGCTACGTCGTTCCGTTCATCATCCAGTTGTGGCTATTCGTCACGCCGGTGATCTACCCCTCGGCCAGCGTGGTCGCCAAGCTCGAGGAATCCGGTTTACCGGGTTGGCTGTACGGGTTGAACCCGATGGCCGGCGTCGTCGAGGGGTTTCGCTGGGGCCTCTTCGGCGGAACTGCACCGGGTCCGATCCTGTTGGCCAGCGTGGGATCCAGCCTGGTCCTGCTGATCTCCGGGGCAATGTACTTCTGGCGCGTCGAAGAGACGTTCGCCGACGTGGTGTGATGCGGTGAGCGACCTCGCGATCAAGATCGAGGATCTGGCCAAGCGCTACCGTATCGGTTCGCAGGTCGGGTCGTACAAGACGTTCCGCGAGGCGTTGACAGGTCTCGCGCAGGCTCCGTGGAGACGCCTGCAATCGATCCGCTCCGCGCGCCGCGGCGAAGGGGACAACACGCTGTGGGCGCTGGATGGTGTCGATCTGGAAATCCCCGCCGGGGAGCCGATCGCGATCATCGGCCCCAACGGAGCGGGTAAGACCACGCTGCTCAAGGTCCTTTCGCGGATCACCAAACCGACGCGTGGCCGTGTCGAACTCCACGGGCGGGTCGGTTCGCTGCTCGAGGTCGGCACCGGGTTCCACCCGGAACTGAGCGGACGCGAGAACATCTTCCTCAACGGCGCGATCCTGGGAATGAGAAAGACCGAGATCTTGCGCAAGTTCGACGAGATCGTGGCGTTCTCGGAAGTCGATCGGTTTATCGACACCGCGGTCAAACATTATTCCTCGGGCATGTACGTACGGCTCGCCTTCGCGGTCGCTGCACATCTCGAACCCGAGATCCTTCTGGTGGACGAAGTGTTGGCTGTCGGGGATGTTCAGTTCCAGAAGAAATGCATGGGCAAAATGGGCGAGGTCGGGCGCCAGGGACGGACCGTGTTGTTCGTGAGTCACAACATGACCGCGGTCAAGGCGTTGTGTAGCCGGGCGATCCTGCTGCGCGACGGCAAGGTGGCCGCCCAAGGCGATACGATCGACGTCGTCAAGGAGTACCAGCGACAAACGTCCATCGGCGGAAGCGCCGAGCGGACCTGGCGCGTGGAAAACGCCCCAGGGAACAAAATCGCACGGCTCCTCGCGGTGCGCATACGCGATGCGTCGGGCAACGTGGGTTCCGACATCGACAGTCAGCAGCCCTTCAAAATCGAGATCGACTTCGAAAACCTCACCGATCGTGCGCTGCTCGGGACGAGCGTGATCCTCCACAACGAGGAAGGGGAGTGCGTGCTCAGCACGATCAGCAACAACGATCCGGCGTGGCACGGCAAGATGCGGCCACGCGGGACTTACCGTAGCTGCTGCCAAATGCCTGCCAGCCTGTTCCCGGACGGACCGTTGCTGATCAGTGTCGTGATCTGGGGCGACAACTACAAGTGGGGTTTCACGGAGAACGAGGTCGCCATCGTCCAGATCCACGAAACCGCAGGCAGTGCACGCGGCGATTTCCTCAAACGCATGGACGGGGTCGTCCGCCCGGCCCTGCCCTGGACCAGCGAACCGATCGGGACACCCGCCAACGAACCGGAAGCCACGCGCAGGTGAGTTCCAAAACGAAGCTGCCCAAGATGCTGCTGGTCACGGGGGTCAGTCCGGGTCGCGGCGCCGTGGGTCGCGAGTATTTGCGTGCGGCCTGTCGACTCCTGCCCCCCGAGTCGTTGTCGGTTTTCAGTTTCGACCCCGAGGGTGCGCAGACCGCCGTCGCTGAACTTGCGGCGATGCGCACGCACCTCGAACCGCCGCCCGACGAGTCCGGCGCCGCGGGGCCGGGCGAAGGCCGCTGGCGCTGGATCCGGCATCTCGGCGAACGCAGCATCGAACGCTACGAAATCCCTCCATTGATCGAAAAGATCGCCGCGTTCGGCCGTCGAGGCGAGGTTGACCGGTTGTGGGTGCCGCTGCACTCTCCGACGACGATCCGCGTGGCCGGACCGGTGGCCGCCGCCCTCGGCGTGCCGTTGATCGCGACCGTGTGGGACCCGCCCAACTACAAACTGCGTCAGTTCGGTCTGGGACGCCGTATGCGTCGCGCGCTGTCGCGAAAGTTCGATGCAACCGTTCGATCGGCCGTCGCTTGTGGTGTCGCATCGGATCCGATGCGGGATCTGTACCGTCGTTTGTACGGGACCCGGGCAGTGACGTTGATTCTCGGCGCGCCACGGCCCGGAGGTCTTGCCGAACCCACCGATGTGGGTCCGTTTCGCCTCGGGTTCGCCGGCAACCTGTACGCGAAAAAAGAGTTCGACGCGTTGCTGGAGGCGCTGGACCGCAACGGCTGGAAAATCGAGGACCGCGACGTGCGCCTGGAATTGTTCGGCGATCACACGACGGTGGCCGCCGCGGCGCCGGACAGGATCCGTTCGCACGGCTGGCTCGATCCCGCCGAATCGGTCAGGGGCCTGTCGGCGTGTCACGCCACATACCTGCCGTACTGGTTTGCTCGCCGCCGTCGCGAAGTCGTCGAAGTATCGTTCCCGGGCAAGCTCGCGCTCTACGCCGCGGCACGGACCCCGGTTTTGTTTCACGGGCCGTCGTACTCTTGCCCCGTCCGATTCCTGGAGCGATTCCCGCTCGGCCGTGTCTGCGCGACGCTCAATCCGGACGCCATCGCCACGACGCTCGGTGCGATGATCCGCGACCAGGCGTGGCACAGCCGTGCCCGCGAGGCATGCGACAGGGCCTACGATGCCGAGTTGAGCGCGACGGTCTTCCGCAGCCGGTTTGCACAGTTGCTGGACGTCGCCGACGAGGACCTGTTGCCGTTGGATGCCGCCACGGCGACGCAGGGGAGTCCGCCCGCCTGATCGGAGGATGCTAGGCTTCGCCTTTCGAATCAGAGAGGAGTCCCGTCCCTCATGCCGCTCGACCGTCTGAACGCCGCGTTGTCCGCCGAGACCGCCGCCCTCGAGGAGCAGGGCCGCGCCAAGGCCCCCGAGCGGGTGATAAGCGAGTACCTGGCGCCGCGAGGAACCCGCGGTCCGCGATACAAGCTGGCCGGAAGCGACCTCGAGTTCCTGCGCATGAACTCCAATAGTTATCTGTCGTTGTCGAACCATCCCGAGGTGATCGCCGCCGCCGATGCAGCGGCGCATCGATTCGGAGCGGGCCCCGGGGCGGTGCGTTTCATCGACGGCACGTTCGGGCCGCACACCGAGTTGGAGCAGACCATCGCACGGTTCGTGAGCCGCCCGGCGGCGCGCATCTTCAACTCGGCCTACACCGCTACTCTGGGTGTGGGGTTGACGCTGACGACAAAAAGCACGTACTGGATCGGCGATGCGCTGAACCACAACTGCATCATCCGCGCGATGCGCATCGCCAACGTCCCGCGCGAGCGTCGTGCGATCTACCGGCACAACGACATGGAACATCTCGAAGAGTGTCTACAGGCCGTACCGGAGGGGATCGAACGTGTCGTCGTGATCTTCGATGGCATCTTCTCGATGCGCGGCGACTTCGCCCCAGTGGACCGGATCGACGCGATCGTTCGGCGTCACCACGAACGTTTTTCCGAAGGGGTCCTCACCGTGATGGACGACTCGCACGGAATCGGCGCCTACGGCGCCACCGGGCGTGGCACGGAAGAACATTGCGGGGTCCGTCCGGACATCATGACGGGTACATTCGGCAAGGCGTTCGGCGTCAACGGCGGATTTGTCGCCGGGAGCGTCGAACTCGCCGATGCGATTCGACAGAAAGCCGATACCTACATTTACACGAACCCGCTGGGTGCGGCGGACGCCGCGGCTGCACTGGCCGCAGTCAAGATCGCCGATGGCGACGAGGGGAGGCAGCGTCTGGCAAGGCTCGAGGCGCGCACCCTGCAATTCCGAAGCGGCCTTGCGGCGTTGGGGCTCGAATCGATTCCCGGGCCGCATCCCGTGGTTCCGCTGCTGGTGCGCGACACGGCCAGGACCCGGGCCTGGGTTCGCGGGTTGTACGAGCACGGCGTGCTGGCCGTCGGGTTGACGTTTCCGGTCGTCCCGAAAGGCGACGACACGATTCGGTTCCAGATCAACGCCGACCACACCGAGGGCGATATCGAGGGAGCACTGGTGATTCTCGGGGAATTGACTTCAGGGAGATAGCCGCCGGGAGGAACGACGCATGTGGGAGTTGTTGAGCACGCCGCAGTTCTGGATCGCCCTGTTCTCGGTCAGCCTGGTACAACTGGCGCTGGGCGCGGACAATCTGATCATCATCACCATCATCGCCGGAAAGCTCCCCCCGGATAAACGCCATCGTGCGATCCAGATCGGGCTCGTTCTAGCGATGTTGTTCCGCATCTTATTGTTGTTCGTGATCAGCTCGATCCTGCGCTACGCCACGACGTCGTTCTTGACGTTCGACCGGACATTCCCGCCGGGGTTGCACGTGTCCGGTGAAATCAACGGCAAGTCGCTGGTACTGATGATCGGCGGGTTGGTATTGATCTGGAAGGGCATCAAGGAACTCCGGCAAAAGTCCGTCGGTGTCGAGCAGGAGTTGAAACCGGCTGATCGTTTTGGCCAGGTCGTGTTCGTGATCGTGGCGATGAACCTGCTGTTCTCGGTCGATTCGATCCTGACGGTCGTCGGCATGACGGATGTCTTCGCGGTGATGGTGGGGTCGGTGCTGCTCTCCGTGATACTGATGCTGGCGTTCGCCAAACCGATCTCGAATTTCATCTCCAGGAACCCCGACTTTGAGATTTTGGGGCTCTTCGTGATGTTGTTGATCGGGTTCGTGCTCTTTCTCGAGGGTGGGCACGTCGCTCACCTGACGGTCAACGAGAGTGCGTTCCCGTACATCCCGCAGTGGATCGTGATTTTCATCCTGGTCCTGATGTTCTGTGTCGATTTGTACCAGAACTGGTTCGAGCGGCGGCAGCCCCACGAGCCGCTGATCCTTCACCGGCGGAAACGCTAGTGCGCTCAAAAACCGGCTTTTCGGCCCACGATCGCCCGGTCAGGGTCTGAAACCACCCGTTCATCACCTCGTAGAGGTGCTCGAGGGCCTCATCGGCTAAAGTGGATATCACCAACTTCAGGGAGGTTTCCGAATGATTCGCAAAATATTGACCGCTTCTGCTTTGCTCCTCGCCGTGATCGCACTCCCCGCCGCCGCCGCCGAGGCCACTCTCGACGACGTCCTCGCGACGAACATCGAATCGCGTGGCGGGATGGACGCTCTGAACGACATTGAGTCGCTCCGCATCGAAGGCCGCATGATGATGGGGCCGGGGATGGAAGCGCCGCTCACGATGGAGATGAAACGACCGAATTCGATGCGCATGGAATTCGTGTTTCAGGGAATGACCGGTGTGCAAGCCTACGATGGCGAGACCGGCTGGCAGATCATGCCGTTTGGTGGTTCCTCCGAACCCGAGAAAATGTCCGAGACCGATCTCGAGCAAGCCGCCGATCAGGCCGACATCGACGGTCCTCTCGTGAACTACAAAGACAAGGGCCACACGGCGGAACTGTTGGGGACCGAAGACGTCGACGGGACCGAGGCATACAAAATCAAACTCACCAAGAAGAACGGCGACGAGACGATCTTCTTCCTCGACACGGAGTACTGCCTCGAGATCAAGTCGCAATCGACCGCCAACATGCAGGGGATGGAACTCGAGGTCGAGGTGTCCTACGGCGACTACAAAGAGGTCGCCGGTGTCATGATGGCGCATTCGATTACCCAGGCCGCGCAGGGGCAGCCGGGTTCGATGTCAATCACGTTCGACAAAATCGAGGCCAACGTCGAAATCACGGCGGATCGGTTCGTGATGCCCGAGAAGGAAGCGGCCGAAGAGGCCGTCGCAAAAAAAGAAGGCGAATAGCCGATGCGACGGTGGAGGGGATGGGCGAGCGCCGCGCTCGCCGCGCTTGCCGTCTGTTCCATGGCGGAAGCCGCAGTCAAACTCGACTCCAACACGTTCGGTGGCCTTGAGGCTCGCTCGATAGGCCCGGCGGTAATGGGCGGCCGGATCGCGGCCCTCGATGCCGTCTGGATCGACGACAGGCTGACCGTTTACGTCGGGGCGGCGACCGGCGGCCTATGGAAGTCCGAAGACGGGGCAACGACGTTCGAGCCCATCTTTGACGATTACACGATGTCGGTCGGCGCCGTCACCGTCGACCCGAACGATCCCCAGACCGTCTGGGTCGGCACTGGAGAGACCTGGACACGCAACAGTGTCTCGATCGGCGAGGGCATCTTCAAGACGACCGACGGTGGCGAATCCTGGAAGAACGTCGGGCTGCCGGACTCCGAAAGGATCGTTTCAATCCTCGTGCACCCGACCGAGAGCGATACCGTCTACGTGTGTGCGACCGGTCATTTGTGGGACGCCAACGACGAACGCGGCGTGTACAAGACCACGGATGGCGGCGAATCCTGGGAGCCCGTGTTGCAGGTCGACGCCGACACCGGCTGTGGTGGCCTCGCGATGGACGAACAGGAACCGGACATTCTCTACGCGGGGATGTGGCAGTTCCGTCGCGAGCCCTGGTTCTTCACCTCCGGTGGCCCCGGCAGCGGATTGCACCGTTCGACCGACGGGGGCGAGACCTGGGAACGTTTGACCGAGGGCCTGCCCGAGGGCGAACTGGGCCGCATCGCGGTCGCGGTCGCGCCGTCTCGACCCAACGTCGTGTACGCCACCGTCGAGGCCGAGGATACCGGGTTCTTCCGCTCGGACGATCTGGGCAAGAGTTGGACCCGCAAGGGCCATTCGTCCTTCGCCGAAGGACGTCCGTTCTATTTCTCGTTGATCGTCGTGGATCCGAGCGATCACAATCGCGTTTACAAACCCGGAGGCACGCTGGCATTGACGACGGACGGCGGCGAGGGTTTCTCGCCGATCGCCAACCAGACGCACGCCGACCACCACGCATTATGGATCGATCCGCGTAACGTCCAGCACCTGTTGCTGGGCACCGATGGCGGGCTCTACGAGTCCCATGACCGTGGCACTAGTTGGACGTTTCGAAACTCCCTCCCGCTCTCGCAGTTCTACCAGGTCAGTTTCGACATGGAGCGGCCCTACAACGTCTATGGGGGACTCCAGGACAACGGCAGTTGGTACGGACCGTCGAGCACTTCGACGGCGGTGATGAACAAGCACTGGCAGAACATCGGTTCCGGAGACGGTTTCCACGTCTATGTCGACCGCGCGGACAGCGACATCGTGTACCTGGAGTGGCAAGGCGGACGGATGCAACGCGTGCGCAAGAGCACCGGAGAGACCAAGGACATCCAGCCGCTCGAGAAGAAGGGTGATCCCGACTACCGTTTCAACTGGAACGCGGCGATGCATGTGAGTCCCAACCGCGACGACACGGTCTACATCGGCGCGCAGTTCGTGTTCCGCTCACGCGATCGTGGCGACAGCTGGGAAACAATCTCTCCCGATCTCACGACGAACGATCCGGCCAAGCAACGCCAGGGCGAATCGGGCGGTTTGACGATCGACAATTCAACCGCCGAGAATCATTGCTCGATCTACCGCATCGCGGAGGAGCCCGGCGACGAGAACACGATCTGGGTCGGGACCGACGACGGCAACGTGCAACTGACCCGCGACGGCGGGAAGAACTGGACCGACGTGACGGGCAATATCCCCGGGCTTCCGGCCCACACGTGGGTTACCGGGATCGATCCGTCACCGCACGATGCGGGAACGGCCTTCGCCGTGTTCGACGGCCATCGTACGGGAGATCGCACCCCGTACGTCTATCGGACCACCGATCGAGGGAACACCTGGACATCGCTCGTGACCGATCAGATCGACGGTTATGCCCTGGCCATCCGCCAGGACCTCGTCAACCCCGATCTACTGTTCCTCGGCACCGAGTTCGGTCTGTTCGTATCGCTCGACGGCGGCGCCGGTTGGGCGCGGTTCAAGGGCAACCTTCCACGCGTCGGCGTGCGCGACATCGGGATCCACCCGCGTGAGCACGACCTGGTCCTCGGGACCCACGGCCGCGGCATCCAGATCATCGACGACATCACGCCGCTGCGGAAACTCGACGACGAGACGTTGGACGCTGCCGGGGCGCTGCTGCCGTCGCGGGTGCAGACGATGACCGTCCCCTCGAGCACGCAGGAATTCAACGGGGACGACGAATTCGTCGGTCGGGCCGCCGGGTCGGGCGCGATGATCGCCTACTACCTCAAGAAGCGCCACATGTTCGGCGACCTGAAAATCGAAATTTACGACTCCCAGGGGAAGTTGATCACGACGCTGCCGACGACCAAGCGGCGCGGCCTGAACCGCGTGGCGTGGTCGATGCGTGGACGCCCGCCCAAGGTGCCTCCGGCAGCCAGCCTGGTTCCACAACTCTTCTCGTTCCTCGGACCCCAAGTACCGGCAGGCACGTACACCGTCAAACTGATTCGCGGCAAAGAAGCCTACGAAATGCCGCTCGAACTGGCTCCCGACCCACGCGCAGGCTACACCGCCGAGGAAATGGCCGAGCAGGATCGCGCAGCTGCGCGGCTCTACACGATGGTCGAGCGACTGACCTTCCTGGTCGATCGCCTCGTGGATCTGCAGGACCAGGCGCGCGACCGGCGTACGGGTCTCGAGGATCGCGACAAGTCGGCTCAACGATTGGACGACTTCGTGGACACGCTCGAGGAATTACGCAAGAGTCTCGTCGCGACCCGCAAGGGCGGCTTCATCGCCGGCGAGGAGCAACTCCGGGAAAAGGTCACGGCGCTCTACGGCAGCATCAACGGCTACGAGGGGAAACCCTCCAAATCTCATCTGGACTATGCCGATGTGTTGGAAGAAGAAATCCTTGTAGGGGAGACCCGTTTGGCGTCGACTCTTGATGAACGGTTGGCCGGTTTGAACGGTCAACTCGAACGCAAGAAGCTCGCGTCGCTCGTCGAGAAATCGCTCGAGCAGTGGGAGGAAGAGCGCCGCCGTTAACGCGCGACCGACCGTCATGCCCGAGTTTATCTACACCATGAAAGACCTGCGCAAGGTCGTCCCGCCGAAACGGGAGATCTTGAAGGGCATCTGGTTGTCCTTCTTCCATGGCGCCAAGATCGGCGTACTCGGATTGAATGGAGCCGGAAAGAGTTCCCTGTTGCGCATCATGGCCGGCGAGGACACCGAGTTCGACGGCGAAGCGTTCCCGGCCAAGACCGCGAGCGTCGGTTACCTACCGCAGGAACCTCAACTCGATCCCGCAAAAACGGTGCTCGAAAACGTCGAACAGGGCGTCGCCGAAACGAAAAAGCTGCTCGACCGTTTCAACGAGGTCAGCGACAAGTTCGCCGAGCCTCTCGAACCGGAGGAGATGGAGAAGCTGCTGGAGGAGCAGGCCAAGCTACAGGACGCGATCGACGCCTCCGGTGCCTGGGAACTCGAAAGCCGGTTGGAGTTGGCGCTGGAAGCGTTGCGCTGTCCGCCGGGCGACGCCAAGGTGGACAACCTCTCCGGAGGGGAGCGTCGCCGCGTTGCGTTGTGCCGCTTACTCCTACAGCAACCGGACCTCTTGCTGCTCGACGAACCGACCAATCATCTCGACGCCGAGTCCGTCGCCTGGCTGGAGCACCACCTGCACGAATACCCCGGCACCGTCGTCGCCATCACCCACGACCGCTACTTCCTCGACAACGTCGCCGGCTGGATCCTGGAACTCGATCGCGGGGCGGGGATTCCGTGGGAGGGGAACTACTCCTCGTGGCTCGAGCAGAAGCAAGACCGTCTGGCCAAGGAAGAGAAGACTTCCGCCGCGCGCGCCCGCACGATCGAACGTGAGTTGGAGTGGGTTCGTATGACCCCAAGAGCGCGGCAGGCCAAGAGCAAGGCCCGGCTCAAGGCTTACGACGAATTGTTGCGCAAGGACGAGGAACGGCGCTCCGAGATCGAGCGCATTATGATTCCGGCCGGTCCGCGGCTCGGAGACGTGGTCATCGAGGCCGACGGGTTGTCCAAGGGTTACGGCGACAAGTTGCTCATCGAAGACCTGTCGTTCAAGTTGCCTCCGGGCGGGATCGTCGGCGTGGTCGGCGCCAACGGCGCGGGGAAGACTACGCTGTTTCGTATGATCACCGGGCAGGAAACCCCCGACTCCGGGACACTGAAGCTAGGGGAGACGGTCGAACTGGCGTACGTCGACCAAAGCCGCGACGACCTCGAACCCGACGCCAGCGTCTGGCAGGCGATCTCCGACGGGCGCGAACAGATCGAACTGGGCAAGCGCAGCGTGGCCTCGCGCGCCTACGTCTCCTCGTTCAACTTCAAGGGTGCCGACCAGCAAAAGCTCGTCGGCAAGTTGTCCGGGGGTGAGCGCAATCGAGTGCACCTGGCGCGCGTGCTCAAGAGTGGCGCCAACGTGCTACTGCTCGACGAGCCGACCAACGATCTCGACGTCGATACCCTACGCGCCCTCGAAGATGCGTTGCTCGAATTTGCGGGTTGCGCCGTGGTGATCAGCCACGATCGCTGGTTCCTCGACCGTATTGCCACGCACATGCTCGCGTTCGAGGGTGACAGCCAGGTGCTGTGGTTCCAGGGCAACTTCGCCGACTACGAGGCCGATCGTAAGAGGCGGCTGGGAGCGGCGGCCGAAGTGCCGAAACGAATCAAGTACCGCAAGTTGACCAGAGACTAGCCCCCCCCTCCGGGTTTTCCAACCCTCCCCGCCTCGTGAGCCCCGACGAGCCCGCTTCCGCTTCTTTATTAGCTCCCGTTCGCCTGGAAAATGCGCGGATGGATAGTCTCTATCGATAAAACTATCGAATTCATACAAAACCAATATTGCATTTCAGATATTTGTACTGATATTAGCCAAAGGAGGCATATGCGTCATATGGGAGCAGAAATGCGACTGAAACACGGACAGATACCGCGAACGTGGATCTGTGCACTTGTCTTGTCTCTGGGTTTCACCGTCGCCGCCGCAGGGCCGCGGGTGGAGGTCAACCTCGAGGGAAGCCTTCTCGATGAATCGACCGGGTCCAACGCATGGACGCCGATAAGCGAGAGCGCACGGGTGCTCCCGGGCGACGAAATCCGTTATCGGGTCGAACTGTTCAACGCAGGCGATCACGAGGCGCGGCAACCGGTCGCGCTCGGACCGATCCCGGAGGGGACCGCTCTCGTCGAGGGAACGGCCACGACGGGGCTGTCACTCGAGGTGCTCTACAGCATCGACCGGGGCCGTTCGTTCAGTCCCCAGCCGACCATCGTCGTCGAAGACGAGGACGGCCGTCAGCGCACCATCCCCGCTCCTCTCGAGCTGTACACGACGATCAAGTGGACCTGGAACACCGACCTGGATTCCGGCGAACGGACCGACGTTTCCTACCAGGTTCGTGTGAGGTAGATGACGATGAAAACGAAAGTTTCGATCCTGACCGTCGCCCTGGGGCTTGTCCTGCTCGTCCCCGCGTCGGTGGCGCAACTGACCCCCGGCGGGACCGTGATCACGAATCAGGCGACCGCGACCTATTCCGACGGAACGACCAGTTTCAGTACGGTCTCCAACACCGTGACAACGACAGTCTCCGACGTGGCCGGAATATCGATTACGCCGGATGCCGGCTCGAACCCGACCGTCGTCGCGTCCCAGACCGGAATCCTGTTCGAATTCTCGCTGGCCAACACGGGCAACATCAGCGACACCTTCCTGTTCCTCGCTTCCGGGGCCAGCGTCCGGACGGTCACCACCGGCACGACCACCGTCACGGTGACCCGCGCCGTGATCGACGTCGACGGGAGCAGCACGATCAACGCCGGCGACACCGATATCCTCGGTAACGGGACCGACGTGACGTCGGCCGCGGTCGCCCAGGGCGGAACGCTCGGCGTGCTGGTCGAAGTCAGCGTCAACGCTGCTGCGAGTGCGGGCGACACGATCCAGGTCCTGCTGGGCGACAACGCCAGCCAGGGCGTCGACCTGTCGGCCAACGAAGTTCGTACCGTCGATGCAACGACGGTGAACGGCCGCCAAGAGGACATCGGCGACATCACGGCCACCGTCCAGAACGATGCGCAACTGTTGATCACGGCCACCGTCCCGGCAGGTCCGGTGGCGCTCGGTTCCACGCTGGCCTACAGCCTGAGCGTCGATAACTCGGGCGACCGGGACGCCACCGGGCAATCGTTCAACGTGGACGGCGTACCGCAGACAGGCATTCTCGTCGCCAATCCGATCCCCGTAGGGACCGTATTGCTGGCCGCGCCCGCGCCGACGGCGCCCGCCGGTTACGTGGTCGTCTACACGACCAGTCCGCTCGCGACGGCCCCATCGACGGCGACCTGGACGACGACGGCGCCGCCGCCGGCCACGGTGACCCGCATCGGGTTCTTCGACGCTGCCGGCTCGTTGACGGCGGGTTCGACCACCACACCTTTCACTTTCTCGGTCATCATCACCACCGGTGATGCAAGCACTCCGATCGGCACCCTGGCCGAAGTGTTCGGTGTCAACTTTGCGGGCGCCGATATCACGGATCAATCCGGCGATGCGGTCGCCGGAGTCGGGGACTCGAACGCCGACTTCACCGAGGGACCGGATCCCGGTAACGTCGACGGCGACGGGATCGTGGAATCCACTTCCCTGTCCCAGGTCGGCGCGGTGCTGCTCGGACCCTCAGGCAACTCCGGCGCGACCCACACGACCGACAACGACGATTTCACGGAACTCAACTCGAGCGCCGGCGACGGCGTGGCGCCCGGAGGCGTCACGGCCGCAGCCGATTCTCTCGTCTACGTGAACACGCTGGAGAATACCGGCAATGCCGACGACACCTTCCGGATTACGGCGCCGGTCGTGCCGGCCGGATTCACGGTGACCTTGGATCCCGACGGAGCCGGTGCGTTGCCCGCCACGGACGTGAGCAGCGGCGGGTTCGTCGACGTTCCGTTGGCCTTCGGCGTCTCCCAGGATCTGACGGTCACCGTCAGCGCCCCGGCGGGAATCACCGTGCTGACCGCCTACAGCACGACACTCCAGGCGGAATCCCAGAACAGCGCCGGAACCACGAACCAGACGGTCGACACCCTGTTCGCGGGTTTCATCCTTCTGAACAAGACGGTCACGATCACCAACGGGACCGGAGTGGGTGGCGCCAACGACCCCGTTCCGGGCGCCGAAGTGAGGTACGACGTGGACTACGACAACCTGGCGACCGCGACGGCGGGGTCGGGGAACGGCCTGCTGAGCGCGTCGACCCTGGTCATCACCGAGGACGGCAACGCGGCCCCCAACAACTGGGCCACCTTAACCAATCACGTAAGCGCGACCGCAACACTCGGAACGGTCGCAGACAACGCACCCGCGTTGACGGCGTTCACCAACAACGTCGCGGCGCTCGTACCGGGTCAGTCCGGTACCTTCACGATAAGGCGCACGATCAAGTAGTTCGGGCACGGAAGGGTCAGCCGCGGGACCGTTGGTGGGCCCGCGACTGTGCGGATAGGGATTACGGACGGGGGGCGAGGGGACCGGTCCAGGTCCGTTCGCCACCGGTCCCTGGACTACGGAGACGCTGCGTATCCGACGACTCGCCCCGACGTTGTTGCTCTCGCTACTCCCTATCATTGGGGGGGGTTTGGGGGGGGTTGCGC
>Ga0224508_10000307_pt1 | contig 49573 bp, 57 predicted proteins | sample SF_Jan12_sed_USG_4_FD_170157 | JGI IMG/M metagenome (GOLD analysis project Ga0224508, IMG submission 170157) | Sediment microbial communities from San Francisco Bay, California, United States - SF_Jan12_sed_USGS_21 | ecosystem: Environmental > Aquatic > Marine > Sediment | place: USA... | reverse complement strand
TACACATCTGATATTCAATGTGTCTTGTTTTTTCTAAGAATTTTTCAACAATGATGGCAGATTTTCCAACAGCAGCTATAGATTCAGATGTTACTGTTTCAAAACCTTCACGTAATTCTTTATCATTCGTTACTATTCTAATTCCACGACCACCACCACCATAAACTGATTTTAACATAACTGGATATCCAATATCGTTTGCAATTTTTTCTCCATCATCTGCATCTTTTACAAGTCCAGGACTTCCTGGAACTGTTGGAACTTTAGCCTTAAGCATGGCAGCTTTACATTCCATTTTGTCTCCACAAAGATTCATTGAATCTGCAGAAGGACCAATGAAATTTATTTTATTTTTTTCACATAATCTTGCAAAGTCATCATTTTCAGAAAGAAAACCATAACCTGGATGAACAGCATCTGTACCAGATGATAACATGACATCAAGGATTTTTTCTTGGTTAAGATATGATTTTGCAGGAGCTGCCTCTCCAATGTGATATGCTTCAGTTGCTTGTTTTACGTGTAAGGAATTGTAATCTTCATCAGAATAAACTGCGACAGTTTTGATTCCTAATCTTTTACATGTTCTAATTACTCGTAAGGCAATTTCTCCTCTGTTTGCGATAAGAACTTTTTCAATCATAATAAAATCACAAATTTATGTTCCCGTGTTTTCTTGGTAGTTGTTTTTCTCTTTTGTTTTCAAGCATTTCAAGTGCTTTTATTAGCATAGGTCTTGTTTCAGCTGGATCAATTACGTTATCAACAGTTCCATGAGATGCAGCAACATAAGGATTTTCGAATTTTTCTGCAAATTCGTCAATTAATTGTTTTTTAAGAGCTTCTGGATCTTCAGCTTTTTGAAGCTCTTTTCTATACATGATTTTTACGGCAGCTTCTCCACCTAAAACTGCGCATCTAGCAGTAGGCCATGCGTAATTAATATCAGTTCCAAGATTTTTACTTCCCATTGCAATATATGCACCACCATATGCTTTGCCAATTACTAAGGTGATTCTTGGAACGGTAGCTTCACAAAATGCATAGAGTAGTTTACTCCCATGTCTAATAATTCCAGCATGTTCTTGATTAGAACCAGGCATGTAACCAGGTGTGTCTACTAAAGTGATTAGTGATATGTTAAAAGAATCACAGAATCTGATAAAACGTGCTGCTTTATTTGATGAATCAATATCAAGTGCACCTGCTAGATGCATAGGATTGTTTGCAACAAATCCAACAACTCTACCCTTCATTCTTCCAAAACCAACTACAACATTTGGTGCAAACAATTCATGGACTTCAAAAAATTCATTATTATCTACAATTGAGTTAATGATTTCTTTCATATCATAAGGTTGTAAAGGATTTTCTGGAATAATGTTAATCAGATTATGATCTAATCTATTTGGATCATCATCAGTTTTATTTTTAGGTGGTTCTTCGGTATTGTTTTGTGGAAGATATGATAATAATTTTTTGATATAATCCATGCACTCATATTCATTATTTGCAACAAAATGTGCAACACCACTTTTTGAACCATGTGTAACAGCTCCACCAAGATCTTCAAAGGAAATTTCTTCACCTAACACTGTTTTTACTACATCAGGTCCTGTAACAAACATAGTTCCTACTTTTTCAACCATAATCACAAAGTCTGTCATTGCTGGTGAATACACAGACCCACCGGCTGAAGGACCAATGCTTGCAGTAATTTGTGGAATAACACCAGAAGCAAGTTGGTTGTGATAAAAAATATCGGCAAATCCATCAAGACTCATAATTCCTTCTTGAATTCTAGCACCACCTGAATCCATTATTCCAATAATTGGACAACCAGTTCGTAGTGAATGATCCATTAGTTTAGTAATTTTTTTTGCCCCCATTCTACTTAATGTTCCTCCAAGTACAGTAAAGTCATAAGCAAACACAAAGATTTGTCTACCATTTACCGTTCCATACCCACCAACTACACCGTCTGTAAAGAATTTCTTTTTTTGCATATCATACTCATGATAATGATGAGTCGTTAAGGGATCAATTTCTGTAAATGTGCCTTCATCTAATAAGAGGTCTATCCGTTCTCGGGCTGTTAGTTTTCCTTTATCATGTTGGGCCTTTATACGATCTTGGCCTCCTCCAAGTAATGATGTTTTTTCCCTCTTCGAAAATCCTTCAATTTTTTCAGAGTGCATCTTGCTTTCTAGGGTTAACATCTACTTATTAATTTAGTTGAAAATTTTACTTTTGAAGAATATGATTTGAAAATTTATTATTTTTCAAGATTTCAATTCCTTTCAAAAAAATTTCGACAGTTTTACAGAAATACATTTAACTAAAGTCGACGGAAATTATTATGAATGGTCTCTGAGATGAAAGCCAAGGTGGTTTATACCCAGTTACTAAAGGAGGATCTGGTAGTCATTAGAATACTTCCTGATGAGGGAATGCCCGACTATATCACAGGTCAATTTCTTACTATTGGCGTCACAGTTCCCACTGAAAATTATAAACTAGTTCGAAGGGCATATTCAATTGCTTCACATCCTGAAAACAAAGATTATTTTGAATTTGTAATTAGATGGGTTAGAAATCCTTTACCTGGACGTGTCACTACGATGTTATTTCATGCAAGTGAAGGTGATGAGGTGAAATTAGGATATCCTACTGGAAATGCACTTTTGATTAATGAGAAACTCCCTAATGGAGAAAAAGATATGAGACGAATTGTTTGTGTTGGGGGAGGGACGGGTCTTGCGCCTTTTATTGCTTATGCTAATCACTTACATGATGTAGGAGATAAACGGGAAGTAGTTGTGCTTCATGGGGCAAGTTATGTCGATGAGTTAAGCTATAAAAAAATGCTTACAGATTTGGAAAATGAGAGTAAACGAAGGAAAGGAGAATGGAATTTTAAATATAGAGCAGCAATTAGTAGACCAAAAGAATTCTTTAATCGCTCATGGAGCGGACATGTTGGAAGAGTTGAATCATTTTTCAAAGAAGCAAAAAATGGAGTATCTCCTCTTGATGAATTAGTTGGCGAAAAATGTACTCCTGAAAATACCTACATCTACATTTGTGGATATCAAGGAACAATTGATGGAGTTATTGACAATACGGCTGCAAGGGGATTTGTAACTAAAGATAATGCCCATGACGATGGAAGTTATGAGATTAGATACGAATCATACGGTTAATTTTAAAAGTAAATTGTAAATTTTTAGAAGCATTAAACTAGGATTTTTGGCGGAGGATAAATTGCATAAGGGCTTCTTTGGAATAATCAATACCATGTTCTTCGTCAGTATGTTTGCCAAATATTTCGATTACCTCTTCAATTTCTCCTTCACTTACAAAATCACATTCAAACCCGTAATCAGAGCATCTTAGTTTGGCCATATTTTGAGAAATATCTTTGTACAATAAAAACTAAGGTATGTTTTTTCGTAAACAATACAGTATCAACTATTTTTCACTATTTTATATCAAAGCATAAGGATCAGGTTTTAGATCCTAATCTGATTTCTCTGGGGTGTTCTTGGTTGGTGAAGAAACAATGCTTTGAGCAACTGTTTTTGTTAACTCCTCAATAATTTTTATTTTATTCTCATCTGTCTCTCCCAGCATTTCTAAGGCTTTTTCTAATTCCTTTTTCCTTATGGCATCTACGTTTGCCTGGACATCAACTACTATAGGTTCAGCATCAATCCTGTTCATCGTAGCCTCAATTACTGGAACTTCCTTAGCAATCATTTTTTCAACTTCGGGAACCTTACTCATTCTAATATTTTCATTTTCTTCGACCAATTCAATTATTTGATCTTTGAACATTAGTTTCACCCCAGGAATAGTTGAGACTTTTTCACCAACTGCTCTTGGATCAGAGATATCCAAAATCAAAACTCCTGTTTTCTTGTTTCCAACAATTCGCTTTATTTTTTCATAGGTAATAAGAAAATAATCTGCGGTAGTTGCAACAAATACAATATCGAATTTATCAAATCCAGAAAACACATCTTTAAACTCAATTGGAGTCCCTCCCAATATTTTTGAAAATCCAGTTGCGCGATCCAAGGTCATACTAGTAACATCAAAGGCATATTCTTTTTTGCCAAGTGCTTTTGCTACTCTCGCAGCGGCCTCTCCTGTTCCCATTAGCAAAATGTGTTTCTTTTTATCAATGCCTACATTTTCCTCGGCAATCTTTACTGCAATATCACCCAGAGAGGTTACGTTTTCTCCAATACCAGTTGTATTTCTAATTTGGGTGGCTACCCGAATACAAGTATCAAATAGTTTATCCAATACTCTACCAGAAGTTTTGAATTTTTTAGCGGTAGAAATAGATGTAATTAATTCCCCTAGAATTTCGTTTTTTCCTACAACAACAGATTCTAGACCACAAGCAAGTTTAAGCAAATTCTGGTAAACATCTACACCTGAATAAATTTCAAGAGTCTGATCAAAGTGATCAATATCCCATTGGTCTAATTCAGTCAATGACCGCCATTTTTCTTGAATTTGATTAATTACAAGACCTTTTGCTTCTGGTCTTCTGGCATCAGGTGAATCTCCAGTTTCAAGATTAATTATTAGAAATATTTCAACTCTACTTGATGTTTGAACTATTACACATTCTGAAACGTCAGATATTTTTTTAAATTCATCTGCAGCTGCAGGGATTTCTTTGAAAGAAAATTTTTCTAATTTATGGATAGGAACATTTTTGTGGGTAAATCTTGCGTTAATTATTTTGAAGTTACCTTTTGTCATTAGCATTCACCGTTATTTGTCAAATTTGTTTCTTCCACCCTTTGCTGTACGGAAAACATTCATTCCAAGATTGTAATTTTCAAAAAGATAATCAATTGTTTTTAGATCTTCTTCTGCCCGATGAATTTCTTGTTTACTTGAGTCAGGATCCTTTTGTAATCTTGCAAGCCTTTCTTCTATTTCATCTCTAAAGGATGCCACACCACTTTCATAATTCGATATGCCTTGATATTCTGGACTTAGCATGAGTTCTGGAACGTATTTTGGAGTTTGATCCATTGGAATTTCAACTCGTCTTGAAATTTCTTCTTCTTCTTCTTGTGTAGGAATGGGTCTTGGAGGCGCTAATTCGTGTTTGCGAAGGAAAAATTCTGGTTCACCCATCTCACGTCTAAATATTTGCTCTTGAAATCGTTTATTGGTAAAGGAATCACTTACTTTTGCTGCAACTGCTTCTTTTGCAGCTTCTTTGTATTCTTCATCTAATGCTTTTTCAGCAGCTTCTTTAGCAGCTTTTGATCTTGCCAATGCTGCAGAAGATTCAGCATCTGCTATGGCTGCTAATTCTGTTGCAGTCATGTCTGATTTTGAGGATTTTTTCTTCTTAGTCTTTGGTTCTTTCTCTGCTTCAGAACTTTCAATTGATTTTCCAGTTTCTGACGACTCTAAATTTTCCGATATTTTTTCAACTACTTTGGTGTCTTCCTCTTTTTTATCCTCAGACATCAAAAAATAGAATAATTGAGTAGGATTTTAAGCTTTTAGAATTTTTTTCGATCTGATAAAGGTAGGAACCAGAATTCCTTAATTTCGAGGATTTAGATTCAACAAAGGAAATTTTTTCTTTATGGATTTTTGGTATGAATCATAGGAGTTTTTCTCCTCACTACATTTTTTACAAATACATAATGGAGAAACATTTTCAATATCACAATTATCCTGAAATTCGCAATTTTTACAGCCTGCAGGTCCGTTACAAACCGCGCATCGTAATTCCTTAATTTGAGAACATTTTTCGTGTTTAACACCAAGTCCTTTTGCCCATAATCCCATTTCGTTGACTTCAATCTTTTCATTACAGATTATACATGTCCCAGGAAATTTCATAGGGATTTTTCTCCAGCTCATTTAATCAATTCCATTTCCTTTTCAATAATATCGTCAAAGGTTTCTTCAAGATCTAATTCTAAATTATTATTTTTCATGCAAAATAAAACATAGGGTAAACCAAATGTTGTAAAAGAACTCTTAGAAAGATGTAATTTTTTTGCCATAAGGGAAGATAATGATTTAATTTTTCTTCCATCCCAACGAATACGATTCAAAAGCGGCCAAGACAAATTGTATTGAGTATACCTGATACGATCATCCTTTTGATATAATTCAATTAATGTTTCATTTAGATATCGTAAAAGTCTCCAATTTTGAGTTTTCATTATTTTTCCAAACAAGACGTCAGCTCTGGAAATTATATCCAAATATTTTGCTAGAGATTTTTTATCCAAACTGCTAGTGATAATACTAGAGTAAAAAGCATCAATTTTTTGCCTAGGATCGATTTGCATTGAATACAATACCCCTCGTGCCTCATCAATGGAATTAGCTTTAAAGAAAGCATTGATTCCATCTTCGACATTAATGTTTTCAAATGATTTTTCTGTTTGAGGATTAAATCCAGTGACAAGAGATTGAGCGAAATTAATCATAGAACGAATGTCACCTCTTGATTTGTCAATAACTTTGATCATAGATCCAGGACTGAGTTTGGCATTTTCTTTTTTCAGAATGTTTTCAAGATAAACACGCAAAAGACGTGGAGGGATTGGTTTGAAGGAAATTGTTTTTACAACTTTTTTAATGCTCTTCATTTTATCAGAGGAATCACTGTTGGCAGCTAAAATCATTGGAACCGTGGGTTCTTTTAATACCTGAATTAGTGCTTCTGCTCCTCCATAATCTCCACGACCGTGAATTCCATCCACTTCATCGACAAAAATCATTGGAGAACCAAGAATTGTGCTGTTTCCTAATACAGGAGAAAGAATTTCATTAATTCTAGATTTGCTTCTAACATCACTTGCATTAAGACCAATCAAATCATATCTAAATTGTTTAGCAGTAAGATAGGCGATTGTAGTTTTTCCAATGCCTGGTGGGCCTATCAACAGTAAAGGTTTTGTGCCTTTTTTCCATTTTGAAAACCACTCGATTATTGCTGCCCTCGATTCCTCATTTCCAACCATATCCGATATATTCTGAGGCCTATGTTTCTCGGACCACATCAAGATTATCACTCTGGAAGTCTGGATTCAAATTCTGACCATTTATTTGCTTTTTGTAACTTGTTGTACCAGAATTGATTATAATGTTCTACAGTTAAGAATAAAAATTCTAAAAATTCTTTATGAGAAAATCCTTCGGGTAGTAATTCTATGGCAAGACGAGCATCCTGGAGATATAGATTACTTTTTTCCAGTGTTATATCGAATCCTTTTTTGACATCATTAGCTAGAAGAGAATAATATAATGGCCAAGAAGGTATTTTTACAAATCCATTTTTTATAGAATCTTCAATTTCATTTCCACATCCAACTCCTTCTGCAGCTCTTGCCATTCCTAAATAGAAAATTTCTCCTAACGGTCGTTCTGCAAGAGCCATATTTCTTCCGGCAGTTCCCATTACAGACCTATACTTCTTGTAAGACAAAGTCATTTCTTCTTCGGTAATTTGTGTTGGTTTTGACTTTAATTCTTCATCAAGGTATTGTCCAATTCTTGCCTCCTTGAACCCTTCCTCAAATTCATTTAGAACTTTATCTCCCCCTTTAGAAATCTTATCTCTGGCCAATTTCAAAATATATGGATTCATCAATTTATAATCATCAAGATATTCCAAGTCCTCATCTTTGTCAACAATTCTATCCATTGGTTCGCTAAGATCGATTGCCAATATGTGACCCTCGACAATATCTTGTTTTAATTGAGCATCTTTGTTTCCTAAATATTCAGCAGCTCCATCAAATAGGGCATTAAAGACAGGAAATGTCATTTTTACAAAATTTGAATTAAGAATACGAGAAACTCTATCTCGAATAACTTCAATATTATCTAATTTAGCCCTTATAGGGTCAATTTCAGAAGCCTTGAGAATAATTTCATTTGAACCTACTTCATCACCAAAAGCCTGTTGCGTTGAATTTGGAGAAGAATCAGATTTAATTTCTTTGTAAAGATCTTGAGCAAATCTTTCTGAAAAATTTGGAAATTCTTTTTCTGTTTCTTCTTTGTAATGGTTGAATAATTTGTATCCTTTTTTTTTGAATAATGCCTGTTTCATAATTTGTTTTCCAGGTTTTGTGCTCATCAAAGCTTCCTTACTAATTACGGATTGATCTTTTCCACTCACACCGGTCAACTCATATATTGTTATTTATGCTTTCAAATCAAAAAAATTTCCTTCACTTAAATTACGAAGAACAAAATTAAGATCATTGGAAGTAATTGATATTCTTCGCGATGTTTCAAAAAAAATTTATGAAAATGTTAAAGATATAGCTGGAACAGAAGATGCTGCCGGTAATTTTGGAAGAGGTGCAGGTGGAGATATTTCGCGAAACATTGACATTATTGCAGAAAAAACTGTGCTGGATTATCTTAAAGCGATTAATTTTGAGTGTGTGGTTTTAGGTGAGGAATGTGGAAGAGTACAGCTATCTAAAAATCCAAAAGGATTTGTAATTATGGATGCAATAGATGGATCTGCCAATTCTGTAAGGGGAGTTCCATTTTTTTGTAGTTCTCTTGCCTTTGCGCCTGAAAATCGACTAAGCTCCATCACAGATGGAGTAATAACAAATCTAACAAATGGAGAGATGTATTGGGCTTCAAAAAATAAGGGGGCTTTTTGGGATGGCTCAATAATTAATGTTCATAATAAGGATCCCATCTACAAAATTGTAGGAATTAACATTTCAGGAGCAAACTTAGAATTGATGAAAAAACTACAGCCTATTTTCGAGAAGCATAATCACACCAGGCACTTTGGTGCTAATGCGCTTGAAATGGCAATGTTTGCAAGAGGATTAATGGATATTTTTATTGATTTAAGAAAAAAAATTCGTATTCAAGATATTGCTGCAGGATATCTTATTGTAAAAGAAGCAGGAGGATTACTCCTTGATGAAAATTTTGATTTGCTTGATGCAGACCTTAGTTATGACACTAGAATATCATTTATTGCCGCGGCAAATCAAACCATTTTGGATGATATATTCTCAGAAATAAGATAGTGTTTAGTTTCTCAGTACAATTTTTTAAATTTATTTAATTAATTGAGGTTTGAACTTTGGTTAAATCCAAAGAAAATTTTTGCCAATCAGTATGATATAGACCAAAACATTTAGTTGATTAATTTCTAAAACCCAATTTAGATTTTAATATCTATTTGATTTTTTAAGGTTTACCAAAAAGGTTTTGTATAAAATCGGTTGTTCCATAAAGTAATACTAGCCCTATAAATGAAAAAATAGCAGTATACAAAATCAAAGAATAGTTAGTATGTGTTCTTTTTCCTAAACGTCGTCTCATGTGATATTATGTCCAAAAATGATATAAAAACATGTTTTTGTTCCAAAAGAAATTTACAATTTTTATTTTTTGCTACCAAAAAAATTATCGAATAGCTTTTAAGCTATTATTTAAAAAACGGAATACATTGAAACATTCAACAAGAAAATATATCATAGTAATTTTGGTTACAAGTATTTTTTCGTTTCTGGTATTTTCTAATGAAGCATCTGCTCATTATGGTGAACAGTTGTCAGGTTATGGTACTGCAGAAATAGATGGCAATCGGTCAGTAGGAGAATGGGATGATGCATACGTGATTTCCGTTTTTGGGGGGAAATCTGATGGTAGTAGATTACTTGTTATGAATGACGAAAATAATTTGTATGTTGGATTAATTGTAATCGACAACCTTCTGACTCCAGATGATCAATTAGGTATAATGTTTGATAATTCACACAATGGCGTTATCGATAATAATGATGATTCAGGAGGTTTTTCAGGTCTGGGTATCGTAAATGATGGTCATTTTAATGGAACAAATTGGATTGTAGATTCTAGTATCCAAGGAGTAGGAGAAGCACAAAATGACGGGATTAGAAATTTTTTGGAATACTCTAAACCATTGAATTCCGGGGATGAAAATGACTTCAATCTTTCAATTGGAGATACCGTTGGATTTTGTCTTACCTACATAAGAGATGGAATTGCTACAGATAGTACTCAATATGGACCAGCTTGTAGACTCTTGACCGATGAACAAAATCTTTACGGAGATATTTTGTTAGTTCCCTTTTCACTTTCCTGGCATGGTCAAATGGCTATGGATGCAGATAAGAGAAATGTAGAGTATGGAGAGGTAATTAATTATGAAGGGTATCTTTATGGTGATGAACTAATAGATGAGGAACCTGTTTACATAACTATTTCTGAACTAGAAACAGATTACATTAAGCTGGAGAAAAGTTTGGTTCCAAATCCTGAAACTGTAGATTATTTTGAAAACACAGCATGGCCTTTTACATTCAAAATTGATACAGCTCAAAATGATTTTAAAGATGACATGACATATGTTGTGGAAGCAAAGTACAATGATCAATCAACAAAACTAAATTTTCTTATCAAAGCCAACACTAAATCCAATTTGGAAGAAAAAGCTGTAGATGCAGGAGAGGCAATAGCTGAAGCTGGGACCGAAACTAGTGAATTAGTTGTGGAAGCTGGTAAAGAAGCTGGTAAGGTGATAGTAGATGCAGGAGAGGAAGCTGTTGAAAAAGGAAAGGAGATAGGTCAATCCGCGATTGAAAAAGGAAAAGAAGTAGAAAAAATTGTAGATGAGAAAAGAATAGAGGCAAAAGAGACAGTTGAACAAAAGGGTTCTGAAGTAATCCAAGAAATTGAAGAAACTGCAGGTGGTGGATGTTTAATAGCTACTGCAACCTTTAATTCAGAACTTTCACCACAAGTACAGCAACTCCGAGAATTACGAGATAATAAATTACTACAAACAGAAACAGGAACTTTGTTTATGGATGGATTCAACGATTTCTATTACTCATTTAGCCCCCAAATTGCTGATTATGAGCGTAAAAATCCAATATTCAAAGAAGCAGTCAAGATTGTAATTACACCTGGGATTAGTTCACTCACAATTTTGAACTATGTGGATTTGAATTCAGAATCTAATGTTTTAGGATATGGAATTAGTTTGATAATTTTGAATATTGGGATGTATTTTGGAGTTCCAGCAATAGTTGTTTGGCAGGTAGGGAGACGATTCTAAATTTCTTCGTTTCTAAAAAATAATTTCGTGTAGTTTCTAGACTTTTTTATTTTTGTGGAGGAGGTTGTTGATGATGTATTTTCTCAGGTGCGATTTTCAAAATAATCCGTTGCTCTTCAGGAGTTCTAAAGGGGTATTTGTCTGCCCCAAAATACTTTTTTGCCATTTTATCAATGTGCTCATCTGCCCCTTGCTCGGTAATGTCTGTCACCTTGCCTCTTACTGATACCATGTTGTATGGATTTTCTTGGTCATAAACTGAAAGGGCAATTCGATTGTCTCGTCTGATATTTTTTTCCTTGACACGTCCCCCAGCTGTATTTATCAAGATGGTATTTCCATCCAAGTCAACCCAAGTAGGGGCAACATGTGGAGAACCATCATTCATCAAAGTTGCAAAAGATGCAAAGTTTTTTCCTTCAAATAATTTTGCAATTTCAGGTGTAATCGTGGCTTGAGCCATGTTTATCTTTGATTAATCTCCAATTTTAGGTTGTAGGTGTTCCATTGATTCTCAGTTTTTCTAAAAAATAATTTCAAAATACGTTTTCTAGTATTCGAATTTTGCCTGTCAATTGTTTAAACCATCTTTCAGTAAATCAAACAAAGGAAACGTTGGACAGTATTTATCTCCAGGACCAAAATTATCTCTCCCCACTCTAATTATCTTGGAATCTTCTTTGTGAAAAACTGAAACTCCGGGTTGAGGTAGCCCATCTTTTTCAAATCCCATATCTTTTGCTAAAGAAGTTCCTGTAGTTGAGACCATTTGAAAATTCCATCCTCTAGAGTTTGCAAATTCTTTCTGGGTAGAAGGATCATCGGGGGAGGAAACTACAAACGAAGAACGGTCCTTCAAGTGAGGTAGTAGACCATTAAAGCCATCTGCCCACATTGTACAGTAGGGACAGGTTGTACCCATGTTGTGGATAAGAATTAAGTCACTTTTCGAACCAAACAATTGAGAAAATTTAATTTTTTGGTTGTCAGGGCCTAAAAGTTCATAATCATCTACTAGTTCTGAGAGTTTTTTTGAAGTTTCTTGCACCATTTGGAAAGAATTTTTATTGTATTTTAATTAACAAAATCTTCTTTTTCGATTTGGATTCTAATAGACGAGTATTTCTGCTCTAAAAAAAATCGCAGGAAGGAATTTGAATTAAATTAATGGCGCCCTCGGCGGGATTTGAACACGCGTCTCAGCCGTGACAGGGCCGAATTCTAGACCGGGCTATACTACAAGGGCACAATTCCTTTTCAACAAAATCCTAGATTAAAAGTTTCTGCAATAACAAAAAATTTTGTAAAAGACTAAATTATACACTCTAAGCAAATTGGTTTGTGGGTCTATGGCGCAGCCAGGTAGCGCACCGGACTTTTAATCCGGTTGTCGAGGGTCCGAATCCCTCTAGACCCGCTTTTATCTAATTATCATCTTTTCTGAATTATCTGGGAAAATAAAACATTACAAAAACACCCAACAAAACTACGACTGAACCAATTATTTCAAATCTATCTGGCTTTTTTTTATCAACATAATTTCCCCAAATTATTGAAGATACAACAAATATTCCTCCATACGATGCATATACCTTTCCAAAATCTGCAGGTTGTAATGTCATTATAATTCCGTACGAAAATAAAATTAATGCTCCAACCAAACCCAATATTTTTCCTTTATGATTACGCAACCATTTCCAAACTAAATAACCTCCACCAATTTCTAACAGTGCAGCAAAAAAGAATAATCCAAGAGTTGAAAGAATTACTTCCAGAATTTTTCACCTTTCCTTGGAAAATAGAAAATTATCAAAACGCCAATTATTGCAATTATACCGCCAATGATATCATAGTTGTCTGGGTTTACTCCATCAATTAACCACCCCCAAAAGACGGCCATTGCAATAAATACTCCACCATAGGCTGCATAGACTCTATGAAAGTGAGTTTTCTGAAACGTTGGAACTATTCCATACAAGAATAATACAAACCCGCCAACTGCACCTAAGACCCAACTAAAGTCTTCACGTAACCAAAGCCATACAAGGTATCCTCCACCAATTTCGCAAAGACCTGCAACGATAAACAACAGAATAGAATATCCAATTTGGCTAACTTTTTGGGACACCTTTTTTTTTGTTTTAACTATATAATAAATCGAGATTTGATGATTTTGTATAGGAAAAATGTCGATATCTTTTTTGAAAATCAGTTTTGATGATCTTTATGCAATTTTTAAATAACACTTGAGGAAATTGTATTCATGGTTCAAAAAATTAATAATATTCTTGTTCCCTTAGATGGCTCTAAAGATTCTGTTAGAGGTTTGGACAAGGCAATTTCAATTGCAAAAGAAGCCAACGCAAAAATCACAGGAATAAACGTGGTAACTGTAGCTCCAACTCTTGCTTCATCAGTTATAAATTATAAAAAGTTCTTAACAAAAAAAGCAGAAGAGATGTTAGACTCTGCGGAAAAAAAATGTGAAAAACAAGAGGTAAAATTTGCATCTAAAATTCAATATGGGAGTCCAGCAGCCAGAATTGTTGAATCTGCTGAAAAAGGAAAATTTGATCTAGTTGTTGTGGGTTCACGAGGTATTGGTGGTATTAAAGGAGCCATTCTTGGTAGCGTTGCAAATACAATTGTTCATAAATCCAAAGTTTCTGTTTTGGTTGTAAAATAACCAAATCAGATCACATAGTTAGTTTTGCCAACTAACATTTTTAGTTTAACAAAAATAATTTATGGTCTATTCCAACTGTAAATAAAATATTGATACCTATAATGAAAGTTATACCAGCTATTACATATCTTAGATATTTTGTGGCGGAGTTTATTTTAGATAATAAAATAAATGGTAAGCCAATAATTCCACTAGCGACAGTCATGCCGATAATACTTCCAATACCAAATAAAATTAAAAAGTAAATCATCATATCAAAACCACTTATAGTAGATGCTGTTAAGGCCACAAGACTGCCACTACCCGCGATACCATGAATACAACCAATTAGATATGATTTATGGCCATGTTTATGATTTACATTATGACTATGAGAATGGGTATGAGCAATTCCGTTTGAGTGTTGGTGAGGATGGATATGTTTTTGTTTAAAGATACTACGATTTGTTACCGTAAAAATTCCCAAAATAATTAACATAAAACCAACAAGAATTTCTGCACTGACAAAGAAATTATCAGGTATGTTGAGTGATAACCCAGCAATTAACAAGCCAATTAAAATTATGCTAGATGTATGTCCCATTCCCCATAAGGCTCCTTTAAAAGAGCTGTTTATGGTCAGATTCCTTAAGATTGGTTTTTTTGAACTGGATTCGGAATTATTTTTATTTAATAATTGTGTGGAAACAGAACTTAGATGATCTGGTTCAAAAGCATGTATCAATCCAATCATAAGTCCCGCCATTATTATTAACAAAGGATTGTTGGCTTGTAACATTTCAATTAACATATCAATCAATTATCTCACCTTTTCTATGCAGTTTTTTCCAGTTCATGAAAAAAATATTGGTTAATGGAAATAGGTGTCAAAATAGATAGGAGTTCGCATTGATTTTCATTTAATGAAATAGTGAAAGTTAATCTCCTCAAGCTTTCTGGAACACCAATCAAAACTTGATTTGGGGAAAGAAGTTCTCGGATGTGTTTTGTTATTTCGTTGATTGGTTTATCTTCATTTAATGAAGTTATAATATATGCGACAAAGAACCACAAGGTTTCATCCACGTTTAATCTCATCCTGTTTTCAAGACGATTTTTGATTAATTTAGTAGATTCAAGGAAGATTAATTCATCAGATTTTTTATAATGAAATATTTTGGTTAGGGGTTTGATATCAGGATCTCCCTCTACCAAAACTTCAATTTTCATTAATCTCTCTTTGGAATTTTAGAAGCGGGATTTCCAAAATTGTATGTGTGTCCAGTTCCGCGATAATCGTTTGGTCTTACCGGATCTCCTCCCTCCAAACCTCTTTTTGTTAATGACAATCCAGCTAACAGTTCAATAACCAATCTTTGTCCCAATCCTGATGTTATTCCACCATTGTAAGAGCTCTGATCACTGACATCATATGCTGGAGCGATTTCTACCAAATCCATTGCAAATCTGTCAGGATCAAATGATTTTGATAATAGTCGTATCATTCTAATTCCTTCTCTTGATGTAAGTCCATTGGGTTCAGGTTCACCTGTACCTGGGGCATAAGCAGGATCAAAAGAATCTATATCCCAGCTAAGATAAACTGCATCGGTTCCATCATTTGCCCTGTCGGCTATTTCCTTGGCAATTAAATCAATTCCTAGTTCTTCAACATCGAGCATTGTAAACCATTGAAAATCTTGATCTGACATCCATTTGTACAAATCAGGTCCGGGCCAATAGCCTCTAGGGCCTACCAATGAATAATTTTTGCCCTTTAAACAGCCCATTTCCATGATTCTTCTAATGTGTGCTCCATGATCATATTTGTAACCAGTTAACCCTTGTGGGGCACAATCCGCATGGGTATCAAAATGAATCATTCCAATGTTTTTGTATTTTTTAGCAAAAGCTCTAACATTTGCGTATGTAATAGAATGATCTCCACCAAGCATGACAGGAATGCCATCAGCTTCTAATACCTCTTTGACTTTAAGGGTCATTCTCTTGTGGGATTCTATCACGTCTCCTGGCGAAACATGGACGTCCCCATAATCTACCGTTCGAAATGTTCCAAATGGGTCTGCACCGGTTTCAATATTAAATCGCTCATAAGGAGGAGATGGAATTGTTGATGCAGCTCTAATTGCACGTGGCCCATATCTTGCTCCAGGTCGAATGGTAGTACCAAAATCAAATGGCTCTCCAATAATTGCAACATCAGGTTTAGCTTCCAGTAATGCTTTGTGTGATTGTATCCAGGGTAGGTGTAAGAACGTATTGATCCCAACAAATGGTGCAACATCTGCACCTCTAAAATCATCACCATAAAATTCCATTCCCATTTGAATCGAAATTAGTATACAAATTCAATAATTAAAGATTTTAAGTAAAGTACGTATCTTGTTTTTTAATAATTGTTAACTGACCTAAAACAAAAAAACCAAAGTATATGTAATATACGATTTAACTATAAAAATAATATTTGGATCTAATAACATATGATATTAAAAAATTCTAAAAACGCATGGTATTATTTGAATCAGGGATTAACATCTGTATATTACAATGATTTTAAAAAAGCAGTTTCAAAATTTAATAAAGCTAGTTCTTTAGAGCCAGAAAATATTGTAATACAACTTCATAAGGGTACAACATTACATAAGATGGAAAAGTACAAAATGGCTATAGATTGTTTTGATCAGGTTCTATCAGTAGATCCAAAGAATCTGGATGCGTTGTATAACAAAGGTCTAGCATTGCAAAAAATTGGAGACCATGAAGATGCTATCTCATTTTTCAAAAAATCTCTTGAAATCGATTCAAACTATCTAGATTCTTTAACCTCAATGGGATTATGTTTGAGTAATTTAGATCGCAATAAAGAAGCTCTGAAAATAACTGACAGTGTTTTACTAAAAAATCCTAAACACTCATCGGCCCTTTATAACAAAAGTCTAATTTTGGGTCGATTGGGGCAGAATTCTGAGGCTATTTCCTTCCTAAAAAAGGCTATTGAAGAGGATTCTCGAAAATCTAATATTTTGTATGAAAAAGGACAAAAACTTACAAAACAAAAAAAACATGAGAAAGCAATAAAATTTTATACAAAAGCCCTTGAGATTGATAAAAAAAACATTAGAGCACTTGTGGCAAAGGGATGGACCCTTGATTTTGCTGGATTTGGGAATAAAGATATTTTCGTATTTTACGATAAAGCAATAGAAATTGATCCTCACTGTACGGATGCTTTTTTAAATAAAGGACTTGTTTTGGACAGAACCGGTTTATACAAAAAAGCGATCGAATGTTTTGATAAAATTTTGGAATATGACCCAAAAAATATTAGAGCTATGTATAGTAAAGGAGTATCACTTTCTTCTCTGAAAAAGTTTGGAGAAGCAAGATTCTATTGTGAATGTGCTATAGAGCTTGATCCAAAGAACGTTTTTGCATTATGTAGCATGGTCTGGTTTCTAGAGCATTCCAAAAAATATGACGAGGCCCTCATTTATTGCGAAAAAGCACTTAAAATAGATCCTCGTTATGTATATGCAATAAGCTATAAAGGAAAATTACTTTTATCATTAAAAAAATATGAAGAATCTATAAAATGGTATGACAAAGCATTAAAACTTGATCCAGAAAATCAAACAGCAATTTATCACAAAAATAGAGCAGAAAGTGAACTAGAAAAAATGAAAAAAGAATCTCTATTAAAAAAACTTTCAAAATTATGATCTGAACATTTAAAAAAATTCATAAAAAGTTAATTTATAATATTTTTATATTTGTCCTGTATAAATTATAACGATGCAAAAGGTAAGCACGCCTGAAGATATCCAAAGAGAATCAAGTAGGGTGATTAACGCTCTCTATGGAAATGTTAGTGACTTTAGAGTTAATGAAACATTTGAAATTCCTGAAAAAGGACCAAGAGAAGCATGGGATGTTCAAGTTAATTTCATGTTAGATTCATTGAAATATACCGTAGACCTCGAAATCCAAGAAAAAGATGGTCAAGTCACGAATGCACGCCTAATTGATACTATGACACCACTTTAATTTTTTATATTTTTACAAACGAAATTAAATTGTTAGGATTTCTTTGGCTGCCTTTATTTTTCCAAATAGCTCATTTATGTAACCATCAACAAATTTCTCAAAACTAATACTATCATGAGAAATATTTTTTTGTTTTTGAAATTCTTTCTGAAGACATTTAAAATCAGATTCTCTTAAATTAATTGCTCGATTATTGGCTTCATATTTTGATTCAAGCAAATTTATGATAAAATAACTAACAAATTTTGTGAAGCATTTTGCTCTATATTTTTCTTCATACTCTTCACCTAATTGTTGCTGATTTTCCTCTAACCATTCTTGGACATCTGATCTAATTGTAATAGTATTGTAATGCCCAGTCAAATCCAATTTTATATCGTGAGGTTCAACTGTGTAATATCCTCTCTTAACTTCATTCATCATAATGATCAAAGTACTGGGAAGAAACATTCCTGGATAGCTCTTATCTGTCACTTCTTGTAATCTGGTGGTCACAGCTGGTTTCATGCCAACTGTAGCATATCCCTTTCCCGGCATATCGAATAAATGACTTTGATGCTTATATTATTTTTTGAATAAATTATTTAAGTCACTTTTTTTTCAGTTCTTTTATTAAACGAAATGCTACCCAAATAGATCCCATTGCCACTATGCCTAAACCTAGACCAGAGTAAAAAGGATTAGATTCTCCAGTTTGACTTATACCAAGACCAAGAATAATAAAAATAACTGCAAAAGCATATTGTTTGTCCATAGTTTTTCTAATAGGATTAAATAAAAAAGATTATGAATTAAAAAATTTGGAATTGATATTTTTAAAATTCTTTCTTTTTGGAACATTCAATTATTTACTAGAAAAGATCGATCAATTAACAATTTTTAATTTTTTCTTAAAATTTTCAGATCCTAAAATCTGAAAATCATAATTTGTTACATTTGAAGGAATTTATTGATGAAATGACAGCCTACAAACCTAAAATTTACATAAATTTTATCATAATAATGTATTATACGTATTTTTTCTCCTTGAAAATCGTATAATACCTTAATTAATGAAAATTTATATAATTTTTTTTAATTAAAGAATCAATGGTGGAAATGTCGGGCTTTGGCATCGCAGTGGCCGCCTTTATAATAATTACACTTGTTGTAGGAGTTTTTGCTGGAAAATTAGTTAAGAATAGTGGAAAGCGATTGATAGTCGCTGGAAAAAGTTTACCGCTGGCAATGGTTGGAACAATGCTTGCCGCTCAAGCAGTCGATGGAAATTCTTCGTTAGGTAATATTGCACTTGTTTTTGAATTTGGGTTTTGGGCAGGAGCAGTAATTCCAATCGGTCTTGGAGTATGTTTGTTAGTAGTTGCTGCATTCTATGCTAAACCATTAAACAAAATGTCAATGATTACATTACCAGACTTTTATTTTAGAAGATTTGGAAATGGAGCAGAAGGAATTTCTGGAATCCTAATGATTATTAGTTTTCTAATTCTTGTTGCAGGAAATTTGGCTGCAAGTGGATTTATTTTGGAAGTAGTTTTTGGCATAGATTATTTCTGGGGAATTACCATTTCAGCATTAGTTGTAGTAGCATACACAATTGCAGGAGGATTATTTGCATCGGCATATACAAATCTGTTTCAAGTTTATCTTGCGATAGGTTCATTCTGGGCTGGTTTCATCTTCTTTGCCGGAGGTTTTGCAGATACACCTTGGGATATAATTTACAACAATGCACCGCCAGAATTTATGGATCTTTCAGGATTATACGATATTGCTAATGGGGCATTAATCAATTGGGGAGCCATTCTTGCATTAGGTTTAGGTGATATAATTGCCTTGGACTTTATGGAAAGAGTGTTTTCAGCAAGGAGCCCGAAGACAGCACGAAAAGGTGCCTTAATGGGAGGGGCTCTTACGTTATTTACAGTGGTCCCCACAAGTATGTTAGGAATTGTAGCATTTTACTACCTGCCTGCAGATACAGTCCCAGATTTGGCTTTACCCCTATTGTCTACAGAATTTATGCCGTTCGCAATAGGTGCGTCAATTTTAATGGGAGTGATTGGAGCCTCAATGTCCACTGCAAGTGGAGGGTTGTTAGCAATATCCAGTGTTGTTTCTCGAAACATGATGCAGAGGATAATCAGACGTAGATGGATGGGAAAACCAAATTGGAGTGACAGTAAATTACTCATGGTAACGCGGATTGTTATTGTTCCAATGATGGTAGCTGGCACAGCACTTGGTTATTTTGTACCGGCTCCAGGAATATATCTCATTTTAGCATTTGACATTGTTTTTGCGGGAGCATTAGCTCCTCTAACATTTGGTTTATTCTGGAAAAAAGCAAACATGCCAGCAGCTATTGCTTCGCTTATTGTGGGATCAGCTTTGCGATTATATTTCTTCTTCACAATGCCAGAAGAATGGGCCGGACTAGATACAATGATTCCTCCAGTGGTTTCGTTTGTCTTGTTTATTGTAGTAGCACTTGCAACTCAGAACAAGTATCCAGGTAAGGCAAGACATGACGTTCGAGATTATGTACCACCAGAAGAAGATGTTATTACAGGAGAAGATCTAAAACACTTCAAAGGAGGGGACGAAGCCATGCCAGGAGGACAGAATACAAACACTTCTGACCCAGATGAAGATATAGAAAGCAAAAATGTGACGTAATTTTTTCTGATCGCTTGCCACAAAAATATTTTAACTTTTTAAAAATTTTAATTTTTCGTAAATATGTTTTAATATCTTAGATGAGACCAAAAGTGAATGAAATATCCTGATTTACTTGATGAAGAAGTTTCACGTGTTGGATTACAAGAATCACAAAAATACAATTTACTTTCAAGTAGACTTGTTACAGAAATTGTAAAAACATCTCTAGGTCCACGAGGTATGGAAAAAATGTATATCGACATACTTGGTGAGGATTCTATTACAAAACATGGAGGTGCCTTTTTGAGAAAAGTAGATGTTGTTCAACCGGCAGCCAAATCTGTAATCGATGCTGTAAATACAGTTGATACACATGTTGGAGATGGAACAACGTCAACTGCTGTTTTGATTGGAAGTTTACTTCGGCATGCTGAAGAGTTGTTAAAAATAGGAATTCCCGTTGCAGTCATTACAAGAGGTTTTGAGATTAGTCTAGATTATGCTTTAGATGCAGTAGAGGAAATCAAGATAACATCAGATATGCGAGATAAAAAAATAATGAGACAATTATTGGTTACGTGTTTGGAGGGAAAAGCCATTTTTGATTTACAGGAAGAAAATGTAAAAATTATTGATCTTATAATTGAGGCAATTTGTGATATTGCCAACTTTAATCGTGGACAGATAGATGTCGACGACATAAAGATTGAAGAAAAAATAGGAAATATCACAGATATACGATTGGTGAAAGGTACAGTAATTGACAAAACAATAGATAGTTCTGAAATGCCAAGAACTATCGAAAACGCCAAAATTTTGTTGATTAATGAATCATTAGAAACAATGAGGACAAAAACAGAGGCTGAGATAGAAATTGAATCACCAGAACAAATGAGTCAATATTATGACCAAGAAAACTCCGACTTGCTTGCACTTGTAAAAAACATCTCAGATTCAGGAGCTAATGTTGTAATATCTAGAAAAGGAGTAAATGAATTTGTTCAAGAAGCACTTGCAAAGAAAGGAATTATCTCGATGCGGAGAGTCAAGTATAATGATTTATGGTGGCTAGAAAAGGCAACCGGTGCAAAGACCTGTAAGGATATTGAAAAAATATCTAGTAATGAATTAGGTTTTGCAAAAAAAGTTTATGAGAAAACAACCGGAGGAGAAAAAATGGTTTTTGTAGAAGGTGGAGATAATCCCAAATCTGTAACTTTGTTATTGAGGGCCAACTCTAAAAGATATCTTGATGAATTCCACAGAAATGTTCTAAATGCGTTTTATGTTCTAAGAAATTTTATTGAAAATCCCTTCATAATTAGGGGAGCTGGTTCTGTTGAATGGATAATAGCACAAAAAATTAGGCAAAAAGCCGGAAGTATTGAAGGGAAGGAGCAAATCGCCATAGAGAGATTTGCAGATGCCTTAGAACAAATACCCCTGACTTTGGCGCAAAATATAGGAATGGATGTTTTAGATACGTTAACCCAATTACGGACAAAATTTTCAGGATCAAATGGTAAAATGAATTGGTATGGTATAGATTCCAACAAAAGAAAAGTATCAGACATGGCCTCATCAGAAATTATTGAAACTGTAGTTGTAAAACAACAAGTTCTCAAAACTGCAGTTGAGGCAACTAATATGATACTAAATGTAGATGATGTTTTCATGAAGGATCTAATTGACAACACACACTGTCATATTGATGGAACAGTTCACGCACATCATGACGGTGGAAAGTCACACAATCACTTTGAACAGGAAGGGTTAGAACAGAGACAAATGCACCATTATTACTAGGTTTTAAAAATAACTTACGTGTGGTTTCCTCTTAAAACAGATTTCTCAGTAATCTCACGGTTAGGGATTAATTGGATTAATTATCTCATGTTCTAAATTTGTGTTTTCTTCATTTTCAATTTTATTTGTGTTATCAAATTCACTGGATTTTTCTGATTCATCTGAAGAATCAAAAGCAAAATAGAAAATCAAATTAATAACAATAAACATTATTGCAATTAAAAGTAATCTGCTCTTCATCGAAAGTTTTTTTCCTTGATCTGGTTTGTGAGACGTATTGTGAATTCTAATCACTTATTTTTATCTATACCTAAAACAAATATCTCTCCAAAGATTTAAAATTCGACCTGACAAATGGAAATAAATTTGAATGAAAAAAAAATAAAAGAGTATGATGAAATTTTTGATTTTATAGAGAGTAAACTCCCTGATTGGGAGAGATTAGTAATAGATGATAATATCAAAATCAAAACAAACCAAGAAAAAGTTGAATTTTCCACCATAGAGCCAATTTTAAAAAAATTTAATCTTAGGATTACAGATATTTCCTTTTCAGACTATTACGGTATTACTTTTGGAATTGAAAAACTCGAAAATGTTTAGAGACTAGTTTTTCAAGATATCAAAAATTTAGATCTTAATATTTTGGAATTTATTCGAGGCAGAAATTTATAATCGAAATTAAAGAAAAATTTCATGATAGAACCGGGTCGTCCAATAAAAGATATAGAAATTGATTCAAACACATCTATAGAACAAATTTTTGAAGAATTATCTCAATCAGGAGGATTTGAATCGGTAAATCTTTCAGAAGGATTAGAAATTTTAACAAAAATGATTTCAGATGATCAATGTCTTAGATTCGTATCCTTTGTAGCAGCTTTGGTATCTACCGGCACTAGGGGAATCATCAAAAACATGATGAAAAACAAGTGGTTTGATGTTGCCATAACAACATGTGGGGCATTAGATCATGATATTGCAAAACATTTCTCACATTACAAAGAAGGCTCATTTACTATGGACGACCAGGAATTGATGAATCAAAACATCCATCGATTAGGTAATGTTTTGGTTCCTCTGGATAGTTATGGACCAATAATTGAGGACAAGATGCAGGCATTTTTAGAAGAAGAATATCAAAATGGAAAAAAAGAGATGACTACTGCAGAAATAACTAAAATGATTGGAAAACATCTTGGAGAAGATTCATTTCTTTTTTGGGCTTACAAAAATGACATTCCCGTAGTAGTTCCAGGTATAATGGATGGAGCTGTAGGAAGTCAAATTTGGCTTTTCTCACAGAAACATCACGATTTCAAACTAAACATGATAGGTGATGCAGAACTACTCTCAGGATTGATTTTCAAAGCTAAAAAATCAGGTGCCTTTATGATTGGAGGAGGAATTTCAAAACACCACACATTATGGTGGAACCAGTATAGAGAAGGATTAGATTACGCATTTTATATTACAACTGCCCAAGAGTTTGATGGAAGTCTTAGTGGAGCATTAGTTAAAGAAGCAATTTCTTGGGGTAAAGTGACACAACAAGCAAAACAAACAACACTTCATGCTGAAGTAACGACAATATTACCATTTATCTATTCAGCACTTGTCTCAAAACTAAAAAAATTATCCAAATAACCGTTTGATTATCGCATCTTTAGATTCCATCTAAATGATTAAAAAAATTTAATTTTTTCTAGTCCTAGAGAATGTGGTTCCAAGAATTTTTTTTCTACAAATTTCAAGAGTATTGTAAACCATATTAAAAACATCGTCTGTTTTATTTCCTAATATTCTAATGATTATTCCTGAATCATCAGGAAGGATCGATGTTCCACCTGATATAGCATCTTTTTTTACAATTTCTTCATTTATTGTTAATTCTAGTTCCTTTACATTTTTTTTTCTAGTTAAGATAAAAACTGTTCCCACTGTTTGATATTCCCCTAATAATCCAAAATTTTGTGGTTGCTGTTTTTTTGGTTCAATCTTTAAATTTTCTAAAAATCTAATTTTATTACCTAGATTTTTACAACTAGTTCTCATATAACAAATATCATAATCAAAAGATTCTCCCATAGCTACTCTTCCTGGAGTTAATATTTCAGAATAAATTAGATCAGAATTTTCATCCACTTTCAGGTTTACCCTTTGGTAGTATCTGGAGTTTTTGTAAGGAATAATTTGATCTGGAATGTATTCTAGATAGCAATTCTCATCAACGGTAATGTTAACAATTTGAGAAGCATAGTTTGAATTCATCCCGTAAATACGGGTAGCGCCCTGAGTAGTCAAGTGAGCAAGGGCATTTTTTTTCAGCAAAATATCTATTTTGTGTCTGTCCCCTTGTAAAATTCCCCCTGATGAGGACATGACGTAAAGGTATGCCATATTTGGCATGGAATTTTCGGGATATAGGGCTCTCTGAAGAAGTAATGGATCCTGAGAATATTGTTTTGTAATTATTGTCTTACCATCTGAATTGGCCTCAAGTTCCAAATCAAGAATACCATTTTCTCCAATAGCTTTGTTCTTAATTGTTTTTTTGGTCTCAAAAATCTGAATTTCTTTTGGTGCATCATCAGAAATATTTTGTAAATATTTACTCAAAGATTACACCACTTGTGAATTTGCCGATTTTGGAATAGAATCAAATAAAACATCATGAATAATGTGGTCTGTGACTTTTTTTATTCCCTCGTCTGTTTTACAGTTGATAAATTCAAAAGGTCTTTCCTTACGGATTATCTTCGCATCTCGTTGCATAATATCAAGATCTGCCCCAACCATACCTGCAAGATCAATTTTATTTATCAATAAAAGGTCACAACTCTCTATTCCCAATCCTCCTTTTCTGGGGTACTTGTCCCCTCCTGCAACATCAACAATGTAAATAAAATAATCTGCCAATATGGGGCTAAAGGTAGTAGTAATGTTATCTCCCCCACTCTCAATAATAATAAGATCAAGATCTGGATGTTTTGATTCCATTTCTTCTATTACTGAAAGATTCATTGATGGATCCTCTCTAATTGCAGTATGTGGGCAGCCACCCGTTGCAATTCCAATAACTAAATTTTCAGGTAGTAATCCTTTTTCTGTTGCCAAATTTGCTCTCATTCTATCTGCATCTTCTTTGGAAATTACATCGTTTGAAATTATACTAACACTATATCCTTCTTTAGCCAACATTGGAACCATTCTTTCGATAAGCATACTTTTGCCAGAACCAACTGGTCCACCTATTCCAATCCTAGCAATATGAGTCATAATAAAAATTTAAATTTTTATGTAATAAACATTTTAGAATTCATTTTTTCATGAGACATTTGAACAATATCTATCTGAGGAGCAAATTGCCACATTTCAAATAATGATTTATTGGAATATTCTTTAACAGTTTTACTGATTATGGGTTTCATGGAATGAATAATTTTTTGACCTTCAAAATGCTGAATTAATCCTAACCGTAATGCTGCACCAACCATCATTACAATAAAACCATGCAAAAACATAATCATGCTTTTTTCTTTTTTAATTTTTAATGCATTACAACAAATTGCAAAGGCTATGGGGAAAACCCCACACACTTTATTTTTTATCATGCTTTCTTTATATTGATTCAATATTTCATCGTTTTTTATAAATTCGCAGACGCACCGTACTAACTGAACACCCGATCTTACCGATGCGTCTCTGTTCTCTTTTATTGATTTTGTCGAAAACAGGACTTGGTCTGTTTTAATAATTCCGTCAAAATTGTTTTTATCAATCTCCTCAAATACGTTTGAAAGTGCTACACAATCAGATGGTCCAACCTGTTGGTTGATGTTAATTCGAATAATCTCTGCCAGATCCGAGGCGTTCCGAATTTTTTTTTCCGTAAATAGAAATTCCAAGCCATTTGAAGAGGCAAACATTCCAGTAGGAAAAAATGAATCCGATAACTGCAATTCCCCTAATTCTTTCTCAATCTCCTCAGTGTTCATGAGGAGTAACCCCTGATTGTGAAATAAAGACACGCTGGTCTATTTTCAATTCAATATGGTCGATAAGGTGGCCAATAATTTTTGAAAAAGTATCCCTTTCTGAATCAGCTAAGATTGGAATCAAAACCTCTTCTTTGCGGATTGAAATTGGTCTATGCATATTTCCAATCATATGACCTAAGAGAACCTTAACATCAGAGGTCGTATTTTCTTTAAACTTAACTGAAATTACTCTCTCTGGCAGTTGTTCTACAATAATTTTTGAATCTTTATTTTTTATAATGTCACCGTGTCGAAGTCTTACTCCTGGATCCAATTTGAATCCAAGATCTGTCCCACAATCGGTCTGTTTTCTCAAAATTCTTTTTTCTAATTCAATTCTTGAAATTCTTAAACGCTCAGAATCACCGTTTTGTAAATCCTTAAACTCTTCCTCAAAAATATTTCCTATTGGAGCATGAACCTCTAACACAGATTATCATCTGAAAACACAAAGATATACTTTGGTATTTTTCTTTTTTTAATAATTAAATACTACAAAAGAATATTATTTCCATTGATGCTTACTCCCAAAGAATCAGAAAAGCTAAATATTTTTGTTACAGCAGAACTTTCACGTAGAAGAAAAAACAGAGGACTAAAACTAAATCATCCTGAGGCTTTATCCATCATTGCTGATCATATTTTAGAGGGAGCTAGAGACGGAAGAACTGTTCACGAACTTATGAGTTCGGGTAAAAAAATTCTATCAAAAGAGGACGTCCTACCAGGAGTTGCAGAACTAATTCATTCGGTTCAGGTAGAAGCAACATTTGAGGATGGAACCAAATTAGTAACTATTCATGATCCAATTGTGTGAGATATGATTCCTGGACAATACTTTACCTCAGATGAATCAATTAATGCTAATGTTGGCAAATCAAGTAAGACCCTAAGTGTTCAAAACACGGGAGATAGACCAATCCAGGTGGGCTCACATGCGCACTTTTTCGAGGCTAACAAGGCACTGGAATTTCCAAGAGCCGAGTCATATGGATGCCATCTAAATATTCCGGCAGGAACTTCTATTAGGTTTGAACCAGGGGAGAGTAAAGAAATTCAAGTTACAGAATTTGGAGGAAAAAAAATTGTTTTTGGATTTAGCGGACTTGTAAATGGAAAATTGGAGGAAAAACAAGAAGAGGCTTTCAAAAAAGCTGTAGAAAAAGGATTCAAGGGATTATAAAAATGACTCTTCAAATTCCTAGAAAGACCTACCTTGATTTGTATGGGCCAACCGTTGGTGATAGAGTCCGATTAGCAGATACTGATTTGATTATTGAAATCGAAAAAGACTTTATCAAATATGGTGATGAGGCCGTTTTTGGCGGAGGTAAAAGTATTCGGGATGGGCAAGGACAAGCAAGTGGTATTTCACGAAACGAGTCACTTGATCTTGTAATTACCAACGCCATTGTTATGGATCCCATTTTGGGAATTATCAAAGGTGACATTGGGATTAAGAATGGAAAAATTGTTGGCGTAGGTAACGCCGGAAATCCTAACATTATGGATGACGTTGATATGATAATTTCGTCTAACACCGAAATAATTGCCGGTGAACATACTATCTGCACACCTGGAACGGTAGATACACATATTCATTTTATTTCTCCCCAACAAGCAATACATGCAATATGTAATGGTACAACTACTATGATTGGGGGCGGAACAGGTCCAGCTGATGGAACCAACGCAACAACATGTACTCCTGGCAAATGGAATATACACAGAATGATTGAATCTATTGATGACTTACCCCTAAACTTTGGGTTTCTTGCAAAAGGAAATGATTCTCTTGAAATTTCTTTGCTAGAGCAAATCGAAGCAGGTGCGTGCGGTTTAAAAATTCATGAAGATTGGGGAGCAACTCCTGCTGTAATTGATTCTGCCTTAAAGGTAGCAGACAAAACTGACACCCAATTAGCAATTCATACAGATACTCTAAATGAATGTGGATTTGTTGATGATACAATTGAGGCTATTGGTGGAAGAACAATTCATACTTATCATACTGAAGGGGCTGGTGGAGGTCATGCACCAGATATAATAAAAATTGCAGGAGAGGAAAACATTCTTCCATCATCGACAAATCCCACGAGACCGTTTACGGTTAATACCCTAGCAGAACATCTTGACATGATGATGGTATGTCATCACTTGAATCCCTCTGTACCAGAAGATGTTTCATTTGCAGAGTCACGAATCAGAAAAGAAACAATTGCTGCAGAGGATGTTTTACATGATAATGGTGTATTGAGTATGATGTCCTCTGATAGTCAAGCAATGGGTAGGGTTGGTGAAGTCACCACTAGAAACTGGCAGACTGCAGATAAAATGAAAAAGATGACTGGGCCTCTGCCGGAAGACAATGACAGAAACGACAATTTCAGAATAAAGAGATATCTATCGAAAATTACAATAAATCCAGCAATAACCCATGGGATTTCTGATCATGTTGGTTCGATTCAAACTGGAAGATTAGCTGATCTTGTAATTTGGTCCCCTCAATTCTTTGGAGTAAAACCAAAAATGATTATCAAGGGAGGAGTTATCGCATATTCTATTATGGGAGATCCTAATGCTTCAATTCCTACAACAGAACCAATTCTGTACCGTCCAATGTTTGGCTCGTTAGGAAAAACTCCTCAAGCTACTTGTTTTACTTTTACATCAAAACTTGCATTAGATAAAGGCCTTGAAGCAGAAATCAAATCAAAAAAGAAATTGGTTCCAGTAAAAAACTGTCGTTCTATTGGAAAAAAAGACATGTTGTATAATGATCTTACTCCAAACATCGAGGTAAATCCTGAAACATATGAGGTAAAAGTCGACGGAGAATTAGCTACCGTTGATTCTGCAGAGAAGGTATCCTTGTCCCGACTTTATAACTTGTTTTAAATTCTTTTATATTTAGAAACCTGGTTTGCAGGCACAAATTTCCTTCAAAACAAAATATTTGTTATTTTATTAAAATTGAAATTTTTTTGTTCAAATTTTCCAAAGCATTTGAGATTTCATTTTCACGAGAGGTTGTTTTGGTTCTATAATCATTAATTTTTTTAATACGATTTTTTATCATTCGTTTTTGTTCAGCATATCCTGATGAACCAAAAGAAATCCGGTCTCGTAATGATGAAACGATTGTAGTCGACTTTAAAATTTCTGAAACAATTTTTGGATCAACTTTTGTACCTTCTACAGATTTTTTAATTTCACCAGCAGTTAATTTATTTAAAGATTTTTTGGAATTGTGTGCTTGTTGAACTAAAGATCCTGCAATTTTATGGGTAGTTCTAAAGGGAATTTCTCTTTGAACCAGTTTTTCAGCAATGTCAAGGGAAATCAAATAACTCGAGTCTGTTGCTTTTTTCATTTGTTTTTCATTTACCTGCAAAGTCAATAGCATTGGTTTTAAAATCAACAATGTATTGATTGATATTTTTGATGTAGACCAAATAGAGGATTTTATTTGTTGTAAATCCCTTCCATATCCTGTGGATAATCCTTTGATAGTAGAAAGAATGGCGGTAAGATTTCCAATTATTTCTGCTGTCTTTCCTCTTGTTAATTCTAAAATGTCAGGATTCTTTTTGTGAGGCATTACGCTTGATGGAGAAGTAAATTCATCTGATAGTTCTATGAAGGAAAATTCCGATGTAGACCAAAGAACAAAATCTTCTGCAATTTTGCTAAGATTAGTCATCATTATTGCAATTGTTGCAACATATTCAGCAACAAAATCACGAGTACTTGTGGCATCAATGGAATTTTCAACTATTCCATTAAACCCCAACATCTTGGCAGTGCTGTGTCTATCAATTGGAATACTTGTTCCCCCTACAGGTCCGGCCCCAAGGGGGCTCTGGTTTACATGTATGTAGGTCTCAAATAGGCGCTCAAAGTCTCGAAACAAGGCATCTGCATGGGCCAAGAGATAATGTGAAAATAATCCAGCTTGGGCTTGCTGTAAATGCGTGTATAGTGGCATGATTGTTTTTTGATGATTTCCTGCCAAAGATATCAGCGCTTCAATTGAGTCAAGTAAGCAATTGCAGAGAATGTTTATGTCATTTCTAATTTTCATTCTAATGTCTAAGGCGACTTGATCGTTTCGAGATCTTGCCGTGTGCATTTTTCCTCCACTTGCCATTCCAGCTTTTTTGATAACAAGTGATTCAACTAATTCATGGATGTCTTCTGCATTTGAGGATGAATTGAATTTTTCATTTTTCAGAGTTTCTAATGCTTTAAGGATTTTTTTTGCATCATTTTTTGTAATTATTTTATTTTCTTGTAACATCAAAACGTGTGCTTGGCTTCCTATAATGTCGAATAGAATTATTTCAGAATCATCATTAATTGAGGAAACATAATCCAAGGTGATATCACCCAAATCATTGCCAAGACGTGAACGATACATCATCTAAAGTTCTAGAATGGTTATATATAGCATCGACGCTTTTGCCCACATGAGTCAAGATATCAAACAACTTCGAGTAAAAATCTTCGATGAATTATCAAAGATTGTAGATCCTGAAATAAACACCACCATTACAGAATTAGAATTGATAGATGAAGTCGACATCAATGAAAGTAATGTAAAAGTTGATTTGCATTTAACTAGTCCGTTTTGTCCTGCAGTTTTTGGATTTAAAATCTGCCAAGATATTCATGACAATCTCTTGAAGGTAGATGGGATTGATGACGTTAAGGTAAATGTCTCAAATCACTTTATGGCAGAGCAGATTAACAATCAGGTAAATAATAGCCCAAATCCAAACAAATTGGGTTAACTTCTAAATCCCAAAAGGTAACCGCGGAGGAATTGGATTCCCATTGCTGGATCTACTCCTTTTGGACACACCTGGCTGCAGGAACCTGCAAAATGGCATCTCCAGATTCCATGAGATTCATCAATAATTTTCAGTCGTGTATCTTTTCCTTTATCTCTGCTATCAGCGACATATCGGTATGCTTGGGCCAAAGCTTGTGGACCAATAAAAGAAGAGTCTGTTGCCATGGTTGGACAGGCAGAGTTACACAATCCACATTTGATACAATTTGAAAATTGGATGTATTGTTCTACCTCTTCAGGGGATTGAAGAAATTCTTTCTCATTTGATTTAATTTCAGAGTCCTCACGAATCAAATATGGTTTTACTTTGTTATGTGTATCAAAGAGTCGCTCAAATCTCACTGCCAAATCTCGAATGATAGGAAAATTATTCATCGGTTCCACTGTTACAACATCAGAATCTAATTCACTAATTTTCGTAAAGCAAGCTAGCCTTGGTTTGCCGTTAATAATCATTCCACAAGAACCACATGTTGCCTGTCTGCAAGAATAACGAACTGCAACTGAATGATCAAAATGTTTCTTTACTTTAAGAATTGCTTCTAATACGGTGGTCCATCTTTCGTAAGGAATTGAGAATTCCATAAATTTGCTCTCACCATCATGTTCAGGATTATACTTTGCGATACGTAGCTTGACTGATTTTGATGAGGAAGATGATTTTGCGGTTTGTTCTTCGGCTATACTCGGTACTTGTGTCATCTATACCACCCCCATGTTTACCATTATTATTGTTCGCGAACCATACGCAATTAATCCTACCATAGCTGCTACACAGCCGTATGATACTGCTTTTTCATACTTTTTTCCTTGCTTTAATTCTAATAAAATAACTCTTAGTCCGTTGAATCCATGTATAGATAATAGGATCAAAATTATCTCTAGCATTCCTGCATATGGCAAAAATTGATAATTTGCAATCACATTTGCATATTCTAAGGATTCAGAAAAACTTTGGGTAAGACGCATTAGAACATGAACTGCAACTAGTGCGACAGCAGCTAGTGCAGTTCCATAATGAATTTTCATGATTATACTTTCTCTCATTTTATTCACCATACATTACTGCAAGACCATACATCATTGCAATTGCTGCTAAAACTATTGCAGAATAGATGCCTATCTTGTGCCTATAATTCTGAGAAGCGGGATCGTAGGGATAGTCAGGTCTGGAAGGTTTTCCAACGCCTACTCCTCCATGTCCAAGCATTACTCTAATTCCGTTTACGGTGTGGAAAACACACATTGCAATTACAATTGCCAAAATTGCATGGCCTTCATTGGTTTGAGTAATGGCTAAAAATTCATCCCATCCAACTTCTCCTTTTAAAATTGAACTTGTTTCATAAATGTGGCCAATAAAATATGCCAACAATCCCAATCCACTTAATCTCATTAACAAATATGCAACTCGTTCTATTCCATACCGTCGAGGATTTATCATTCCTCCAATACCTTCTTTGTTTTCGTCTATTGGTTCCATCTAGTATTTTCTCTCCACTGGTTGATAGTTTGTAATTGTTACCGGATGTGTTTTCATGATTGGTTCTTTTGGATCATAATATGCCAGGGTGTGATGTAAAAAGTTTGCATCATCACGTTTTGGATAATCAGTTCTTGCATGAGCTCCTCGCGATTCTTTTCTATTTATAGCCCCTATTAGAACAATTTCTGCAGTTCTAATCATAGAGTCAAGTTCCATTACATTTGTAAAGTTAGTATTGTATTCTTTAGCGCTATCATCAACATGTTTCCAGGTTTGTTCCTTTAGTTGACGAATCGTTTTTAATCCCTCTACTAGATTTTTTTCATTTCTGTAAACATATGCTTTATCATTCATGGTTTCAGTTAGCTGTTTTGCGATTTCATATGGATTTGCATCTCCATTGCCCCTAAAAATTCCATCATAGATTCTTTTTTCTTCTAGAGTAACTAGATAATTAGGCCAAGGATCGGAATGGGAATTTTTTTCAATGTAATCAACTGCGAGACTTCCTGTAATTTTTCCCCAGACAATACACTCAGAGGTAGAATTTGCTCCTAGTCTATTTGAACCATGAACACTATTACAAGCAGCCTCACCTGCTGCCCAAACACCTTGTAATTCTGTTGCACCATCAATGTCAGTATGTATTCCACCCATCATGTAATGGCATACGGGTCTAATATCAAGAACCTCATCTGCCGGATCTACACCAGAAAATTTAATAGAAATTTCTCTGATTCCTCCTAGTTTTTCTTTAATTTTTTCATCACCAATATGTCTTAAATCCAGTTTCATACAATCAACTCCAGTTTCATGTTTGAACCCATTGCCTTCGTTGATTTCAGTCATAATAGCTCTTGAAACAATATCACGTGGTGCTAATTCCATTTTTTCAGCGGCATATTTTTTCATAAAACGTTCTCCCTTGTTGTTTAGAAGATGTCCTCCTTCTCCTCTTGCACCTTCTGTAATCAAAATTCCCGAAGGTAAAATTCCTGTTGGATGAAATTGTACAAATTCCATATCTTTGAGAGCCATACCTGCCCGATATGCCATATCCAAACCATCAGGAGTGGAGGATAATGCATACGTTGAAAAGCTGTAGATTCTTCCAGCTCCCCCTGTAGCAATGATGAGAGCTTTGCCTTTAATCTGGTAAAAGTTACCTGAAGAGATTTCTATGGCGGTAAGTCCCATGAATTTATTTCCATCATGTACAATTGATGTTGCAAACCACTCATTGAGATATTCAATATTTTCAAATTTTTGACAAGTATCATACAGGGTTTGCATCTCAAAGAATCCAACCTTATCAGATGCATACGTGGCTCTAGGAAAACTATAACCTCCAAAGTTTCTTTGATCAACTCTTCCATCTTCTCTTCTGGACCAAGGCATTCCCCAATGATCTAGTTGGCGAATCTCTTTTGGCATTTCTTCACATAGTCTTTTGGCAACATCTTGGTCGGCTAGAAAATCACTTCCCTTCACAGTGTCATAGATGTGAGATTCTATGGTATCTCCTTCATCTTCAAAAAGAACTGCTGCAGTTCCCCCTTCAGCAGAAACAGAATGAGAACGCATAACTTGAACCTTTGAGACAATGCCAATTTTTATCTTGGAATTTTTTTTTGCTGCCTCAATTGCTGCCCTTAATCCAGCCAATCCCGATCCACAAATTATCAAATCAAATTCGATAGACTGCACCATTAGGCTGACTTCTTCGGAGGCAGGTTAAATATGTAATAATGATTCTCAACCAAATTGTTAATATATATCGCTAGTGATATCACTAGTGATGATTTCTGAATGGTTTCAAAGAGTTGGAAGTTCTGTTCCTAGAGGATTTTCAAGATATTTTATTCTGGAGCTCTTGAAAAAGAAAAATCATACCGGTAAGGAGATCATTGACTATGCAGTTGAGCAAAGTAACGGAATATGGAAACCATCTCCTGGCTTGATCTATCCTCTGTTAGGTAGATTGCTTGATGAAGGGTTAATTGAAGAGTCCAAAGACGGAAAGTATCAATTAACTAAAAAAGGATCAGATACTGCTTCAGATGTTGACAAGATTAATGATATTGTCAAAACCCAACTAGATGTTCTCTTTAGATTAGGAAATGTAGGACGCTTTGTTGCCATGGATTTACTAGAAAAGATTTTCAGTATGGGTTCAGTTCTTAGCTCAAACATTGCAAATATGACTGATGAGGAAACCGTAAAATACAAAACATTTCTAGAAACAGAATTAAAAAAGATAAACAAGCAAGATAAAAAAAAGAAAAGTCGACGCATTAAGATAGAATAAATTCTTATTTGAGGAATATGGACAAAAACCTTATTTTAATTTTATTGACTATATTTACACTTGGGTCTATCGAATTATTATTTTTAATTGGATGTTGTTTGTAATTCCTTTATGAGTTAATTGTTTGGAAAGGAAGAGAATTTAATACTTTGAAATATTAGGTTTTATTTATGGAAAAGAAGATAATTCTATATATTGCAACAAGTCTGGATGGTTTCATTGCCAAAAAGGATGGTTCAATTGATTTTTTAAACTTAGGTAACAAAAGTGGAGAGAGTTCTGGCGAAAAAAGTAAAGACGATTATGGTTATAATGAGTTTTATTCATCTATTGGAGCAATCATAATGGGAAATACCACTTACAAACAAGTTGGTGACACTAAAGAATTTGAAGAATATTACAAGGATAAGCCCGTTTTTGTTTTTTCAAGAAAGCCAAAAGCCCAAAAGAGGAATGTAATCTTTGTCCACGAGGATGTTAAAGAATTTGTAAAAAAATTGAAGAGTGATACATGGCTTGTAGGTGGAGCTTCTCTACTAACCGAATTTTTAAAGGATGGTTTAGTAGACAAATTTATCATTACAATTATTCCGATACTTTTAGGAGAAGGAATTCCTCTTTTCAAAGGTGATAGTAAAGAGAAAAATCTAAGACTCGCGGATGTAAAATCCTATGATTCTGGTGTAGTCCAGCTTTCGTATCAAACAAAGGTCTAAATCATAAATATTCCTTATTCAAGTTTACTTTATGGCAGATCTTAGGAAGATGCTAAAATCAAACAAGCCAATTGTAATTCCCGGGGTTTATGATGCCATCGGAGCAAAAATTGCAGAAAAGGTTGGTTTTGATGCAATGTTTCAAACAGGTTATGGTACTTCAGCTACCTTGTTTGGAATGCCTGATTATGGATTTATCGGCGCAACAGAAACAGTAGATAATGCAAGAAGAATCTGCCGAGCTGTATCCGTTCCCGTAATTGTTGATTCAGATACAGGATATGGTAATGCTCTAAGTGTTTGGAAATTAGTTCAAGAGTTAGAAGCTGCCGGAGCTTCTGGAATTTTCCTAGAAGATCAAAGATGGCCAAAAAGGTGTGGTCATATGCAAGGAAAAGAAGTCATAACACAAGAAGAGTACACTGAAAAACTTGGTGCAGCAATTGACGCAAGACAAAGCAAAGACTTCATAATTGTAGCAAGGACAGATGCCCGAGCTACTGAAGGACTAGATAATGCAATAGAGAGAGGACTTCAAAATAAAAAGACAGGAGCTGATGCTGTTTTTATCGAAGCGCCCAGATCGATAGAAGAAATGAAAAAAATTGGAAAATCAATTAATGCACCATTAGTTGCAAACATGATTGAGGGTGGTGCAACTCCGTTAAATTCTGCCGAAGCGTTACACAAGATGGGATTTAACATTATTTTGTATCCTTTATCGGTATTATTTGCAAATTCTTTTGCAACAATGAACATCCTAAAGGAGCTAAAAAAGACTGGAACTACGGCCAAATTTAAACAAAAAGTCGTTAACTTTGACCAGTTCAATGACTTGGTTGAATTACCCAAGTTTAGAAAACTAGAGAAAAAGTATGGATTTACAAAAAGAGAATAAAAATAAAAATTTCAAGTAAAGGGAAATTAATTTTGGCTTCTCTTTACTTCAATTTCTATAGTTGAAACATTTCGTGTTCTACCGTCTTGTGACTCTAATGATTCAGAGCCGATTTTGATTTCGCCAATTGCATATCCTGCATTTTCTGTTTTGCGTGCAATGATTTGGGCGACGTCTACAGCACGTCCAATGCTGAGTCCTCTGGCTTTGATGTGAACAGCAGGTAAGTTGGCCAATTGAATTAGGGCAGATGTAACATATGCCATCAATGGTTTCTTACCAATGAATATTGTGTCTCTTGTTTCGTTTGACATGTGAATTTTGAGATCCAAGGATAATTTAAAGCTAGAAGTGATTTTATGTCTGTAAAATTAAGATTTCAAAAAAATGTAATTATTATTAGTATGATAGTGATATTAGAATAATAAATTGGGCCAAGAATTTGAAATTTTAGAATCTGGAACCAGTGAAGAAAAAATCAAAATTTTAGGAATTCTTGAATCTACGGATGATTTTAAAATTCTTAAAAAAATGATAAACTGTTTAGATGATTCAGATATTAAAGTGAGAGGAGAAGCATTTAGTTCTCTTATTTTAAATAAAAATAAAATTGAAAATTTGTTAATTGAAAGCCTTAATGATCCAAATAAAAACACTAGAGGGTTTGGAGCTTTGGTGTTAGCAAACAGAAATGATACTGGCGCAATTTCTGCAATTATTGATCTTGTAAACGATGAAAGTTCACTGGTAAGATCTTGTGCATTAGGAGCTTTAGGACATCTCCGGGCACAAGAAGCAAAAGAAACCATTCACAAATGTATTTTAGATTCAAACCTTGAAGTTAGAAAAAGTGCATTGCAGGCGTTGATAAATCTTGACGGAGAAATTTCTGAACAAGAAATTTTTGAAATTTCAAAGGATCAAGATTTTGAACTAGAACGATTAATTATGAAATTAAAAAAAAGTGGACCGGAAGGGATTTGAACCCTCGATCCGATGCATGCCATGCACCTATCCTACCGGACTAGACGACCGGCCCATCGGTCATTGTTATGACCGAATTACGTTTTTCAAATTGGTTATTAACGTTTAGCGATTTACATAATTTTTTTCTAAAAAATTAACACAAGATATTTAACCGCATATTTCCTTGATTGAACGGTATGGTAGTAGATAATGAGGCAACTATTACATATATTCAATTATTAAAAGAGGATCTCCTTATCGTTCGATTGGTTCCCGATGAGGGTCCAGTACCCGAATACAAAGCAGGACAATTCATCACGTTAGGATTACCAAATCCGGCTGAAGATGGTAAAATAGTTAGAAGAGCCTATTCAATTGCATCTCATCCTGAAAATCGAGATTATATCGAGCTTGTAATTAGATGGGTTAGAAAACCACTTCCAGGTAGATTAACCACACAACTATTCAATGCAAAGGAAGGTGACAAGATAAAGTGGTTAAAGCCTACAGGTCTGGCACTTTTGATTAACGAAGAACTTCCAAGTGGAGAAAAAGATATGAGACGGATTGTCTGTATAGGAGGTGGAACAGGTTTAGCACCATTTGTAAGCTTTGCACAACATTTTCACGCAGTGGGAGATAAACGAGAGATTGTAGTACTTCATGGTGCAAGTTATGTTGATGAGTTAAGTTACAAAGATTTGTTAACTGATTTGGAAAATGAAAGTATTAAGAGAGGAAAAGATGAATGGAATTTTAGATACAGGGCAGCAATTAGTAGGCCACAAGAATGGTTTAACAGATCATGGTCTGGTCAAGTTGGAAGAGTTGAAACTTTCCTTAGGCCAAGAGAAAATGGCATTTCGCCACTTGAAGAACTAGTCGGTGAGAAAATTACCAAAGAAAATACAATCTTTTATTGTTGTGGATGGCAAGGAACAATTGATGGCGTAATGGACTTTTTGACTCCAAGAGGATTTGTTACCTATCACAACAAACGTGAAGATGGAAGTTTCGAAGTCAAGGATGAATCTTACGGATAGGCATTTTCATTTTTTAATATTATTCTTTTAGTTTCCAATATTAATTGGAATATTTCTAGGTCAATTTTCTATCATTAAAAGCGGAGAAAAGTAAATGATTGAAATATGAGCCGTTTTAAGCCATCTATGGTTGAAGACAATTCTATATCTAGCACATCTGAATCCTCTAACCAATGCCCATATTGAAATTATTAATCAACTAAAAGAGGATGCAGATGTCGTAAAGGTAATGCCTGTGATTTTCAAGTTGGGTGACAAAGAGGTAACCAGTAAAAGTTTTCCATTTAATTTTGAAATAAGAAAAAATATGATAGAATCTGTTTTTGGTGATTCTGTTTTGATAACTGATGATTACACCTTTGATGCACCATTCAAAAAATACTTGCCGCCACTTTTGTCCCCAAAGTCTTGGAAATTAAGGAAAAAGATCCTAAATGGAGTAAAAGGAGAGTATTACTCCTATACTGGAGATAAAGCCGAAGGATATATGCTGAAATTATACAGGCTTAAACCCAGAGTAGGGGAAAGAAGGTCACTTTCTGCAGCATCTGTAAAAGAGAAATTGTATGATGTTGTTTTAGGAGGGAAATCAGATTGGAAAGGCGATGTTCCCGAAGAGGTTGGAAAAATTATTGAAGCGAATTGGGATGTAGTTGAAAAATATTCAAAATTAGAGGATAATACAAAACGAGTATTAGGAATGAAATTTCCATTAGAAGGATACTCCGAATAGATTAAGTACTAAAGACATTGAGATTTTTTTGTGTCTCTTCCACTTTCAAAATATGTTTGGTTTGATGGAAAGTTCGTTTCACTAGATAAAGCTAAAGTTCCAATAACAACACATGCAATACATTACGGAACATCAATTTTTGAAGGAATTAGAGCATATTGGAATAAAAAAAATCTTTTCGTTTTCCGATTAGAAGAACACGTTAAACGATTTAGAAGATCAGGACAATTTTATAATATTTCGCTCAATTATTCTGATAAAAAAATAACCGATTCAATAATTGGAATTTGTAAGAAAAATAAAATAAAAAAATCATGCTACATACGGCCATTTTATTTTATTGGAGATTATGGAATTAATCTTCATGTGACAGAAAAAGCGCCGACTAGTGTTGCAATTTTTTCATTTCCTTTTGGTGATTTGTTTAATAAAAACGGAATTACCGCAGGAATATCCTCATGGAGAAAATTTTCTGACATGTCAACTCCCCCTCAGGCAAAAATGGGTGGAAATTATCTAAATTCAATTATTGCGACACAAGAAGCAAAACGAAATGGGTTTGATGAGGCAATTTTACTTGATCATAATGGAAACGTAAGTGAAGCCCCAGGTGAGAATATCTTCATTGTACGAGACGGACAATTAATAACACCAACTTTATCATCTTCAGCACTTGAAGGAATTACTAGAGATGCAATAATTAAGGTGGGAAGAGATCTTGACATCGAGGTATTTGAAAAAGACGTTACCAGAAGCGAATTGAGTAGTGCTGATGAGGTTTTCCTTACAGGTACTGCTGCGGAGATTACTCCTATAATTTCTATGGATGGGAAAAAATTTGGTAATGGAAAACCTGGAAATCTAACCAAAAAGATGATGGAGGAATATACAGCCATTGTAATGAACGAAAATGATGACTATTCACATTGGTTAACTGCGGTGTACTAGATGAAGATTGTCCAAATTGGAACAGGAGGATGGGGCAAACATCATACAAGAGTTTTATCACAACTAGGAGTTCTAGCTGCAGTTTGCGATTCAGACGTAGAGAGAAGCAAAGAATATGGTGAAAAATATTCAGTTAATCATTATGAATCATTAGATGATTTGATTAGTTCAGAAGAATTTGATGCAGCTTTTGTTGTGACACCAACAATAACTCATACAGATATTGCCACTAAATTAATTGAAGCAAAAAAACATGTATTTGTTGAAAAACCAATGACCTATGATTCTTTGGAAGGAGAAAAATTACGAGAATTAGCACAAAAAAATAATGTGTTACTCACTTGTGGCTATATTGAACGATTCAATCCAGCGGTAGACATTGTGAAAAATTATGTAAAGGAAAAAAAATTTGGGGAATTAATAATGCTAGAATTTCATCGTGAAAATAGAATGCCTCTTCACATTAAAGATGTTGGAATTATCTATGATACTTCTGTTCATGATATTGATACTGCTAATTGGTTATTTGATGAAATGCCCAAAGTCGTATTTGCAAGATCAGGTAAAATACATCACGAGCATGAGGATTTTGCCAGTATAATGTTAGGTTATGGAAATAATAAAACAGCAATTATTTTTTCAAACTGGATTACACCAAAAAAAGTTCGAACTTTTAGTGCAGTTTGTACAGATGCTGTTATTGTATCGGATTTTATTTCTCAAGAGATCAAGGTAGGAAAAAAAGATGAAACAGAGATTCCAAGAAATGAACAACAAGAACCACTGTTACTTGAAATTCAAAGCTTCATTGGTGCAATAAGAGGAAAAAATAATTTAATTGTAGAATCTCAACAGGCAGTAAATGTTACAAAAATTGCAGAAGCTGCACTTTTATCTAGTCAAAAAGGAGTTCCAATCTATCTGGATCTAAAATGAATAAGACACTGGTGGACATTCTTGCATGTCCAATTGATAAGCACTATCCTTTGGAAATTTTTGAGTTAATTTCAAAAAAAGATGTAATAATTGAAGGTACTTTATACTGCTCAGAATGTTCAAGGTTTTATCCTATTTTAGAAGAGATTCCCATATTATTGCCTGATGAGTTACGAGACAAAAAGAAAGATTTAGAATTTTTGAAAAATAATAAAAAAAGCCTTCCAGAAAAGATTGTTAATGATGCATCTCCTTGGCACCTTTAAAGTATTAGAATTTTAACATTTTATGAAATATTCCTTTTTTCATTTTTAATAAAATCAATATCCAAGCCATTACAAGAATTATTGCAATTATTGCTTTAAATCCGGAGGATAAAATCATGTCAAATTCGCCAAAACCACTAATAGAGATTGGTGCGATAGTTAAGACAAGTATTCCTCCACCTAAAATTATCAATATCCACATTGCTAAAATAAAAATGAAAATTGGTGTTGCTATCATTTCTCAAATACCATTTTCATTTATTCAATAAACCTATCAAATAGTAACCTGATTGATGGTTTATCTGAGATTTTTTCAAAAAAACTACAGAAAATAAAGGATTTATTTCCATATTGTTCCTGCTGATAGTGTTGTATTTGGCGGGACATCTTTGTAGATTTGACAGTTCATTTTGATAAAGCAATTTTTTCCTATTGTAACTCCGGGTGCCACAGTACATCTGGTACCTAGTCTTGAATCTTCTTTGATTACTATAGTTTTTTGTGGTACTTCTCTTTTATTTTTAGATAAACCATGTTCTCCATCTGCTACGTATGGTGCATCAGCACAAGAAAAGTGCGGTCCAAGAAAAACATTGTCTTCTATAACCATTTCTTTTGCGATAATACTAAAGGGTTGAATTGTTACGTTGCTTCCGATTTTTGCTTTTGTTTCAATGGCAACAAATGTACCAATTATCGTATTATCACCTATAGATACCCCTTCTCTAATGAATACTGGATCTCCTATGAAACAATTTTTTCCAACATTCAATGTCCTAACCCTTCAATGTTATTCAATAAAAAAAGAATTATGTTAATCATATTTTAATCAGCATTAAAAATGAGGTAATAACAGCAAGAATTCCAGAAAATGTTGCTAGTTTGAAAATTACAAAGGTAACTTGTTTTTCAGATAGGGGTTGAGAACTGACAATTAATCTAACTAGACTGATTGGGGCTTTTTTATTAGTAGATGCTTTTAGTTTAAACTCTTCAGTAATTTCTACAGGTTTTGCTTTAATTTCTCGATGTTCTACAATTTTTTTCGTACTGGCCAAGAATAAAAAAGAGTTTATCACAGCAGGTAATAGGGCTATGGCCGCAACAATTTCTACCTGACCTACGATAGCTATTGCTCCATACATAGCACCCCACGTTAGGGCGCCAGAATCTCCAGGAAAAATTTTGCTAGGAATTTTATGGTATTTATAAAATGCCAAGGAAACAAAACCTAACGGTAAACTTACTATTGCTATTTCATAATTTTGCAAGATAAACAGTGCAATGCTCAATGAAAAACTAGTAATTATCATAAATCCACTAGCTACACCATTTAGTACATCAATAGAATTGATAGTGTTGCCAGTAATTGGAATCATCAAAATAATTACTGCAAGATAAAGTAATGGGATCTTTACTTCACCAAATAACGGAAAAGCAAGGTCTGAATCATATGCTCCTAAAAGAATTATAGGTAATGCAGCTACGGCAAGTGCAATTGGTTTGAACCAACCTCCCATGACTCTTCTATCATCTACATAACCAATTAGAAAGGCAAGAAACGTTGTAATCATTACGGCTAAAATTTCATTCATTTGTAAAAATGCATAGAGTATGATTTCAGATACAATAATCCCTGCAATAATGGATATACCTCCAGGTCTTGCTATCATAACCTGTCCTTTCTTGTGTTTATCAATGACGGTATAATTTTTTTTTTCTAAAAATTTTATCAAAGGAGGAGTAGTTAGATAAACTGTAAGAAAAGCAATAATACAAGAAACGATTGCCGGAATAATTAATTCAGTCAAAATCTAACCTTTTTTAATTCTGACTTGATGTTATCTGCAAGGGTTAAACCAATTTTATCAATCTCCGCTAATTTCTTTACAGGAATCTTTGCCAGATCATCGAGAGTCTTTATCTTGTGTTTGAATAGAACTCTTGCCCTGACTCGACCTATTCCTTTTACCTTTACCAACTCCAAAAGTTCTTCCCTGATTCCATATACTATTCGTCTCCTGAGATCTTCAAGTTCTTCGAGTAAATCTGCCCTCTCTACATGTTTTGCAATCTCCCTTAGGCAGTAAATTAACCAATTTGCAGTCTCTACCATCCTATGCATGTCCCCTGACTCTATTCCAAGACCATCTGAGAGGGCAGTTTCAGAAGACTCTGTAATCCAGGATTGTAGGGCCAAGAGACTTCTTGAACAATCATATTCTGAAATTGGCTCTAGTAGTTCTGAGGTGTGATTCTCTATCATTAAACTGGCTGCCTCAAAATCTTTGTTTCGCAGAGAAAAGTTTGGAAAAAATTCCTCAGAGTTTGTAACTACATGCAAAAAGCCAAAGGTGTGTTTTTTTTTCTTTGAAACATTCTCTAATGAATCCCTAAAGTGAGTTGCAGTTAATGGATCAATGTACAACATGGAAGTCTTTTTTCCAAATTCAGTTGCTGCATATCTTTCACCTTTTTTAATAATCAAAAATTCACTTGACAAAAAACGTAATGCAATATCTATGGCAAATCTTATTGTTGGTTTTCTTGATTGTGAACCGCCCAATGTTTGCAAAAAAAACTCTAGAATCTCTTCTTTTTTAATTCCAGGATTTGTTACAACTACACTTAGAATGTGTGTTCTAAGAGATTTGTCATCAGTAATTTTTGATTCTATGGGTTCTGGCTCTCCATTGATATAGTGCTCTATTATTGCATCACCATTTCCCTTTCCGACAACTATAGCCTCACCATACTTGTCGTATTGTGGTCTGCCTGCCCGTCCACAAAGTTGCTTATACTCTAGTATACTAATTGGTCTGTTTGCTCCGACTTTAGCATTGTATCTAGTAACACTTGAAATTACTACACGTCTTGCTGGAAGATTAACACCAGCTGCCAAAGTTGGTGTAGATGATAACAACTTTATTGTTCCTTTGCGAAATTCAGTTTCAATAATTTGTCTGCACGCTTGGTTTAATCCTGCATGATGAAACCCAACTCCTTTCTTTACTAGAATTGCTAGTGTCTTTACAAGATCAGTATGCTCATTGGTGCTAAGAATTTTCTTGGAGATTTTTTCAAGATCTGCTAGTTCTTTTTTTTCTAAAAATTGCTCTACTCCATCCATTGCCTTTGTTGCCAAAGATTTGGAGCGGGCTCTGGTTTCTGCAAAAATAAGAGACTGACCCCCTTGCTGGACGCACTGCACGCCTAAATCAATGGGTGTTCCACGTATGGTATTTGGCACCTCAAAGGTTTTTCCGTCTTTCATCTTTACAATCCCACCATCATGTACCCCTTCAGTTAGCGGTACTGGTCTCCATTCATTTTGTACTAGCTTGCATCCAATCCAATTTGCCACCTCATCAGAATTGGTAACTGTAGCACTAAGACCTAAAATTTGTGGTTTGTTCTCTAATCTTTTTAGCTGAGTTAGTATCATCTCCAGGGTTGGTCCACGTGAATCATCACCAATCAAATGTATCTCGTCAGAAATCACCAGACCAATATCATCAATCCATTCCACTGCATGTCTTATTATGGAATCCATTTTTTCGTTCGTCAAAATTAAAATATTATTTTTCTCTAATTTTTTTTCAGCATTTTCAAAATCACCAGTTGAAATTGCAACTTTGATTTTGTTTCCAATGGATAATTTTTCTAATTTTTTAAACTCTAGAAATTTTTCAGCAGCTAATGCTCGAAGTGGACTAAGATAGATTACCTTCCCCTTATTTTTTGAAAGATAACCAATCATTGCAAGCGTTGCAATTAATGTCTTACCACTTGCGGTAGGTGCAGATACTAAAACACTTTTTCCCTTTAGTAGTCCGGCCTTTATGCTGTCAGTTTGGGGTGGATATAGTTTTGAAAATCCTTCTGATTTTAAAAATTCAATTGCAGACTCTGGAAGATCTAGTTTCTCTATATTCATACTCGGTTATAATGACCGGGTTTTGATTCATAAATAGATGCTTCGCGCAACATTCTTCTTATATAGTTTCTAGCTTCTTCTTCAGTAAACTTTTCAGTCTTTTCTAATTCTTTTACAAATGTTTTTTCTTCAACTGAAACCTTGTTGTCACCTTCAAGACCTTTTAGAACATCCATGAATAGTTGCATCTTGGATACCTCACTTCTTGGTCTTCCTTGAAGAACTCCCAAGTCCACCTTGCCAGTGTTTACATCTACTCCTGCATCCTCTAGCATTGACTTGATTAGGAAGATAGCACGGTCTGCATCCTCTTCCTCTACTTTATCCTTCATGAGGAGCCTGGCACGGGCAGTTGAGAGTCTAATTATACCCTCTAGTTGTCTTGGGGTAACTGTAATCATCTCTTCGGATTCCACATTTCTCATACTCAGATAATAATCCAAAATCTTGGCTTCTGCTTCTTTAGTCAAGTTTGGTGCTGACTTTTTTGCATATGCAAGATACTTTGTTAGCAAATCAACATCAATTACAGAACGCTGGTCCGTTCCTTGTGGAGTGTGCAAATCAATAATGTGTCTTGCAATCTTTTCATCTTTTTCTTTAGTTGGAATGTCACGTACCACAAATATCAAGTCAAACCTTGTAAGTAATGGAATTGGCAAGTTTACATTTTCTGTAATGTTTTTGAACGGATCATACTTGCCGTACATTGGGTTGGCAGCAGCTAGAATGGATGTTCTAGCATTAAGGGTTGCAACGATACCACCTTTTGCAATACTTGCAGACTGTTGTTCCATAACTTCGTGTAATGCACTTCTGTCCTCTGGTTTCATTTTATCAAATTCATCAATACACACCAATCCCTGGTCACCTAATACTACTGCTCCTGCTTCTAGCATCATAATTCCTGTCTTGTCTTTGACTACAGCTGCTGTAAGTCCTGCAGCAGTTGAACCTCTACCAGATGTATATAGTCCTCTTGGTGCAATTCTTGCACAAAACTTTAGCATCTCACTTTTTGCAGTACCAGGATCACCTACAAGAAATACGTTAATGTCACCTCTAATCTTACTTCCATCACCTAAATGCCTTTGATTGGAGCCGACAATTAACAACAAGATTGCTTCTTTGATTAGCGCATGTCCCTGAATGTGTGGCGCAAACGAATCAACTAATCTTTGATAGACATCTGGAGTTTGTCCCAGTGCACGAATTAATTTTTCATCTTCTGGTGAAATTTCCTCTCTTTCTATTTTTCTCGAAGTCTTTGTTCCCCTGCCACCTAAAAATTCTATATTGTTACCCTCGATTCGTAATCTGTACAATCCACTCTGACCCCTTGGGACTCCTGCAACTGACTCTTGCTCGATTCGGACTACTCCAGTTAGGATGATTCTATCTCCTGGCCGTGCGTTATCTACTAGGTCCTGCCTAATTGTAACGTCGATATAGTGGGGTAGCTGTCCTGGTGGCAAGTCTTCGGGAAGTTCTTGTAATCGTATTATTTGAAAATCTATGAATTTGCTTGCCTCTGGCTTTAGCTCAAAGTCTCTGTGCTTACAATTTGGATTATCACAAACTATTGGAACCTTTACATCCATTCCTTTGAGTTGAATTACTTTGGTTGGGTGCTCATCAGGGCACACAAAGATTAACTCTTTTGCAAGTGGTTTTACCTCTGATGCTCTTACTACCATTCCTGAAACACTGGTAATGTATCCAATAGTTTCAGAATTGATTTGTCTTAGGCTTCGCTGTGATGGATAGTTTACCAGTCTAACACGAACTTCATCTTTAATTTTTTCTGCATAGTCAGAGAATCTTGTTTGTAGAGCTTCTTTGATTGCACGAGAGAATGCAGTAAATATTCTGTCTGGATCTTCAGAGAATATTCTTTCTAGCTCTGGCTCTATTACTAGATCATTGTAATCAACTAGAATATACTTTGAATTCTTTGGCATCATCTCATCGATTGCCTCTACATACTTGTATACACCATTTCTGTCCTTGAATCTAGTTAGGAAATCCTTTACCCTATCAGATAACGCAGATTCTGTAAAGGTGCTAGCTTGGACTTTACTCATTTAACTCACTCCTAATTTGGTTTTCAAAGTTTTTGCTGTTATCATAAATTGTTTTAAAGAAAACACTTTCCTCAACTGTAAGCTTGTTGTACAAATCAGAATTTAGTTTTGTAGAGTCTGCAAGTTTTACGAGCTTGCCTCTTCGCATTCTAAATAGTTCAAGTAGCATGCTTTCTACGTGATTAAAGTCGTCTCGTTGTAATGTTTTCATGTGTTGTTTTAGTTTAATGTAAAAGTGTGGGTCTAAAGTTGATACTTGGTACTCTCCTACCATCTTTTCTTTTGATAATGCTTGTTTTAGTTCAGTTACCATGTCTTGTGAATCTAGTTCTCCAATTTTATTCTCTGATAGAATTTGTCCAACCCATTGGGGTAAGTTCATGACCTCGCCTGTTACTCCTCCAACGTTGACTTTGGCCACATTGAAATTGACATCACGGGCAAGCGTTACCTTGGCATCCTTTAGGCCATATCCGATCGCATGTAGTTTCTCTACCTTTTCAATGTCCATTGAGATCCCTTCCTTTCCATTAGATCCTCATGTATCGGATCACCCAAACTTCTTCACCATTTAGTGAGATCAATTGATCCTACTAATTTCGATTTATTTAGGGGGCGTAAAGTAATGGTTAACATGTTATCAACAGGCATGTGGGTTGAAAAGTATCGCCCCGAAAAACTTTCAGACATTGTAAACCAAACAGAAATAATTGGTAGTTTAGAAGCTTTGATCGCAAATCCTGCAGACATGCCACACTTGTTGTTTTCCGGATCTGCAGGAGTAGGAAAAACTACTGCTGCCATTTGTATTTCAAAGCAAGTACTAGGGGAGTATGCAAAAGAGTACACCTTGGAGCTTAATGCATCTGATGAAAGAGGAATAGGAATGGTTCGAGAACGAGTAAAGAAATTCTCTAGATTTGCAGGAATGGCAGATGCTCCTTTCAAATTAATCATACTAGATGAGGCAGATGAGATGACCAATGACGCTCAGACTGCACTGCGCAGAATTATAGAGGATACGGCAAAATATTGTAGATTTATCCTAATTGCAAATAATATCTCAAAAATTATTGATCCCATTCAGAGCAGGTGTGCTACCTTCAAGTTTACCTCAATTCCTGAAGAAGATGTAATTAGTCGATTGGCAGAAATTGCCAAAAAAGAAAAAGTAAAGACAGACAAAAAGGGGCTCAAGGAGATTTATGATTATTCTGAAGGTGACTTGAGACATGCAATTAATCTAATGCAGGCAACTGCAAGTCTTGGAGGTATAACTGTAGAGAATGTAAAGGCATCGGCCGGATTATCTAAGACTTCAGATGTTGATGATGTTCTTAAAATGGCACTTGCAGGAAAAATTGCAGATGCGAGAGAAAAGATGATAGAATTAATCAAAGTGTATGGGATGAGTGAATCTGATTTTCTAAAATATCTAAACGCTGCAGTATTCAAATCAAAACACGAATCACTTGCTCAAATCCTAGAATCAATTGCAAAGTATGACTATAGAATACTAGTTGGCGCAAATCCAGAGATTCAGTTATCTGCATTATTGGCAGAACTTGGAGCAATAGAAAAATAACGCAGAGAGAGGGATTTGAACCCCCGCGTTATTGCTAACACAGGCTCTCAAGGCCCGCGCCCTACCGGACTAGGCGACCTCTGCAAAGTTCGATAAAGTATAGTGATTAAAATCTGTTGAGGAAATAGAAAAATAAGAAAAAAGAAAAATTTTCTTTAATCGTGTGAGTGCGGACCGCCGCTGCCTTCCATCTTGACATAAGTACCGTCTGCTTTCTCATGGAATTCCAGGTTTGCTTGATCGATTAGAATAGCCCCTCTTGGACATGCTTCTTGGCAAGCCATACAAACAGTACAATCATGTTCTCTGATTGGTTGTGACTTGTCACTTTTGTCTAATCTTTCTTCTGCTTCTGTAAGACCTGTACCTTCAAAAGTTGCGTTTAAACAATCTGCTGCTGCAATGTCTTGTTCAGTTCTATACCATTGGAAGGTTTGAACTGGACAT
>Ga0224508_10000306_pt1 | contig 49778 bp, 55 predicted proteins | sample SF_Jan12_sed_USG_4_FD_170157 | JGI IMG/M metagenome (GOLD analysis project Ga0224508, IMG submission 170157) | Sediment microbial communities from San Francisco Bay, California, United States - SF_Jan12_sed_USGS_21 | ecosystem: Environmental > Aquatic > Marine > Sediment | place: USA... | reverse complement strand
ATTCAGGGCACCGGCGCGGTTGCAAGTGCATGCGTGCAGGGCGCATGCCGAATCAGCGGCCAGAATTTTGTTGACAGCAGGATTGTTGTCTTCGGCGCCGGAGCAGCAGGTCTTGGTATTGTGCGTCAGCTCAGAAATAGGTTGAGAGCAAATGGGCTGCGGGGCGACGCGTTGACGCAGGCTGTTTTGGTGATGGACAGTCGTGGCGTTGTAAATGACGGTCGCGACAATCTTGATCCATACAAACACGAGCTTGCCTGGCCTGACGCGATGCTCGACGAGTTGCAGCTGTCCGATGATGGCTGCAAGGAATTGGCCGTTGTTTGTGCTGCCTATAAGGCAAATACCCTAATTGGAGTGTCTGGGCAGTGCGGTTCGTTCACGGAAAGTGTCGTGCGCGCAGTGGCAGCAAACGTCGAGCAGCCGATTTTTCTGCCAATGTCGAATCCAACTTCTATCAGTGAGGCCGCGCCGAAAGACATTCTGGAATGGACGAACGGTAAAGCGCTGGTCGCAACCGGAAGTCCGTTTGATCCTGTCGAGCTCGAATCCGGCATACAGCGCATCGGTCAGGCGAATAATGTGTTCGTGTTCCCCGGTATTGGTCTCGGCTCGATCGTGTGTAATGCGCGCGAGATTACGGGCACGATGATCAGCGCGGCGGCGACGGCGTTGGCGAACAGCCTGGACAAATCGGATATCGATAATCGCTGTGTCATTCCGGAAGTGTCACGGTTGTGGGACGTTTGCGGCGACGTTGCGCTGGCCGTTGCGAATCAGGCGGTCAGCGATGGCGTAGCCGACATCACGGACTCCTTGCAGCGACGCATCGACGAGCTTCGCTGGCGACCCGCCTATCCGGAGATAATCTGTAACTAGGCGTTAATGAGTCCCACCCAGTCCGGATTGCGCTCGAGATGCGCTTTGACGAACGGGCATGTCGGGATGATCTGAAAACCTTCGTCGAGCGCGTCGTTGGCGAGTTTTGCGACGAGCGCCTTACCGATGCCAAGTCCACGCATTGATAGCGGCACACCGGTGTGGTCTGCAACAACAGTGCCGTCGGCAAGCTTTTGATAGGTCAACTCACCGGCCTCATCATGACCATCCACCAGAATCTCATAGCGGCCGGTGGTGTCTGTCTCCGAGCGATTTATATCGGTTTCAGCCATGTTCTTAGTTCAAGCCCGAAGCTCAGAAGACGAGATCCAGGTCCAACGTATCGAGCACGGTGTCAATCGGGTTTGCATACGTCAGCCCTTTGCCGTTTCGACCACCTACATCACCGCCGGCAAACAACAGGGCTATCGCGCGGCGCCTGCTGTCGACGATGAGTGATCCGCTATCGCCGCTGTCACTAAACGCCTTTGTCCCAGTGCCTTCTATTTCGATCTGATTATTGAAACGCAAGTCCCCGATGCCATATTCGACGATCACATTGTCAATATCAAATGCCGTTATTCGGCCCTTAGTCTGGCCGGTTGTACGGCCAACTTTGTGCACTATGGCTTTTTCAGGTAGAGCCATGACATTGCCGATTCCTTTAAGAATTCCCAGAGTTCCGATCGTCAACTCATCGACGTCGATGCCCTCGTAGATTGCGCCAACTGCTGCATCCACAGCGTTGGCTGACGTCTTTCGAAGCCTCTTGAACTTCCACAGTTCACCAACGAGATTCTTGGACTTTTTGCCGCCATCCAGCGTGCCTTGCTGAACAACCGCGCTTCCTTTCGCGTTGCCATTTTCATCGGCAATAACGTGATTATTCGTCAACATACCGAGATAGTGCGGCGACTTCCGGCCGGCCACGAAACAGCCAAGCGTGCCTGCCGAAATAAAATTCCTATGCACGTCGCTGATTGACGAGCCAATGCGCAACGGCCGCCGCTTCGCGCGGTAGAACGCTGGTTTGTCCTGTGCCGCAAATGGTACAAGCTTGCCAATGAATCTAACATCGACCTCACCCATGGCACGTTTGCGAATTTCATCGGTCATGGCACGGACTAGCGGACCCGACTCCTGAAGTCTTATTGCCAGGCGGTAGTCTTTCTTGGAGTGGCAAGCACCAAGCGCGATGCGGCTTATCGCGCTCAGCGCCAATTTTTTTCGTACTGGGCGAGTTCGTGCACCGAAAGCCGCAATTCCCGCCGTTGCCGTACTTTCGACAATCTCCAGCGGAGCGGCGAACAATTCCTGTTTGAGGGACCGTACGCTTGCTAGCTTCATCGCAGTGCCTCCTGTGGAAGGAATGATCGAGTCGATTGATACTGCAAAATCGCACTTACTCACGGTGATATCAAGTGCGTGTTTTCCGGGAAGGTCGAGCCAGCCGATAGTGCATTTTTCGCCGTAGTACTGGTATCGTGGTTTCCATGGGCAACTCGCCGATTACCTTGGAAAAAGCACGTGCCGCAAAGGCGGCTGCCGTGCGCCGTTTGGGAAATATCGACGGCATTAACGGAATTGGCCTCAGCCGGCGTGGGGCAGGCTACGCCATCAAAGTGAATTGCGAGACGGAACTGCCCGAGGAAATCCCCAATCGGATTGAAGGTGTTGATGTCGTTGTCGAAGTCGTCGGTAAGATTCGAAAATTCCGACACAAGGAACGTGCAACGTTTCATGTAAGGCCGCACAATGGGCGCTGGGCTGTCCGCCGAAATGGTACTAAACGGGTGTCGTCCGTCCATGAAATCCAACGCGAAGCGATCGATGTCGCGCGACGGCGAGCACGCAAGGCGGGTGGCGAGCTTGTGATCCACGGGCGCGATGGGTTCGTCCGAAGTCGTGAGCGCTACTAGGAATAAGTACTTCTAGCTGACTTGCATCTTTTCGCAAATAGGCCATTCAACCGAATCTGCGTCCTCGTCATCGGATAAATCTCCTAAGTCTAGGTCTCTAAGAAAAACATAGTAGCCATCGTCATTGCTGGTTTGCAGAAAAATATCGAGCAGAATATCTTCTGCGGGCATTGGATTGTGCAAACACACTCCGGATATATCAATGCCAAAACTACCTGTCCCTTTCCGTTCGCCTTCTACATACGGCGCAAGCGATAACTGTAGGACTCTAAATCGTTGTGCATCGTGCTCTGTGAGTTGAAGCACGGTCACGGTCTCTCCCGGCCTTGTGTCTTTTACAAGGTCAATACTCATGATCGGGTTACGGATAATTTCGACGACGAAAGTCTCATCGAAGTTCAGATTCCCGTCGTCCGCATCGAACTTGGCCTTGATATTAACGCCACCTTCTGGAATGCCGATGCGATCGTCGGCGCGTATTGCGATCTTAATTTGGGCTGGATCAGCCGCCATTGGATCCAGATTGCTCAATTTGTACATGGTCGTGAGCGGCATGCTCATGCAGCCAGCGAGAAGAAGTGAGCCGGCGATCATTGCTATTGACACCTGATTCCGCATCTATTATTCCTTTCTAGTCCAGCTGGTTCAATTTGACCTGGCCAGCGTAAACACGCGATTGATCGGGAGGCCATATATTGTGCTTGCAGGGCGCAATTCCAAGTTCTCCGAATTGACCTTTGAAAAGGCCATCCTTGATTCATTGGCGGCCAATATTGCGGTCCTCGACCAATCTGGGGAGATATTGGCAGTGAATACAAGTTGGCAAAATTTCGCTGCCGCCAACCGAATGCATGATACTGCTATGGGTATCGGCACGAATTACTTTGATGTTTGCCGGGCGGCAGGCGTTGATCCTAGCGCCCGCGCGGCGCTGAAGGGAATAGGTGAGGTTATGGATGGCACGCGACCCACTTTTTATCATGAGTACCCGTGCCACAGCCCTTCTGTAAAACGCTGGTTCGCTCTCCGTGTCACGCCGCTCGTCGATTACCCGCACTTTGTCGTGGTCTCACACGAAGATATTACCGAGAGAATCACCTCCGGCGGTGCCCAAAGGCCGCGACAAGATTGAGCGACGACGGTCGTCGTAATTGGACGTTCCGGAACTGCGTTGATTGTACAACTGTAATGGCGCCTACCTGGCACCTATAATCATACGATTGTTATCACGTCGAGGATATCGTGAACTGGGAAGCTATTGGTGCGATCGCTGAAGTTATCGGTGGTATCGCGGTGGTCATTACGATTGCTTATTTGGCCATTCAGATCCGGCATTCGACAATGGTGGCGCTGGAGTCTGAGAGGAACTCACATCGCGACAGGCAGACGAGTATTGAGCTTCAGATGCTCCAGTCGGATTCGTTTGCCGCGCTGGCGCGCAAAGTCACCAGTGGAGGGTGGCTCGATTCACCGGCGATCCAAGCGCTGCAAGAGGAATTCGAGCTTACGGACGTGGAATTCATGCGCGTGCACTTCTATTGGATGGCTTACGTTAGCAATTGGCAACGCGTGTATTCCTCCTCCATCATGCCGATGACGAATAAGGAGCTTGCAAATTACCTTGGCACATTTATCTCAAACCCGTTCTCGGTAGCCTGGTGGCGAGTGGTTCGAAACGGCTACGATAAGAACTTTAGAACTGCCGTTGACTCGGTGCTGCAACGCTGGGAGCAACGCACCGAAAACACATAGATTGTTGAATGAGAGCTACCCAATTGACAGGTTCATCACAGCTGTTCATTGGCTCGGGAGAAAATGATGACGAGATACGCTCTAGCATTGCTCTTTGCATTCTTGATAAATAGCGGTTGTAAAGCTGATGTGCCGAGCGAAGCGAAGTCTGTGCTGAAGCTGTACGTTTTCAACTGTGGATTGTTGCGCTTTGAGAGTATCGAAGCCTTCTCAATCGCAGATAGTGAAACTAATGTTCGCGATTTGAGCGTTCCTTGCTATGTCGTTGAACACACCAATGGGCGGCTCTTGTGGGATGGTGGATTGCCGTCAAAGACCGCCGACGTTGATGGTTGGCAGGGCGAAGGCATGTTGTCCCGGCTCGACAGAACATTGAGTGAACAACTTCCTGGCATTGGCATGGATATGAGCTCATTTGACTATGCGGTGTTTTCTCATATGCACTTCGATCACGTCGGCGTCGCTAATGAGGTTATTGGCGCAACTTTGATAATTCAGGAACTCGAGTATGACGCAACGTTTGGTGATGAAGTGACTGTTCCAGCCGTTGATGCAGCGCTCTTTGAAAATCTGAAAAATACCGAACGCATACTTATTGACGGCGATCACGACGTGTTCGGGGATGGCCAGGTAAGAATTATTTCGGCTCCAGGCCATACGCCGGGCCACCAGGTGCTATTTCTCAAGCTCGCAAACACGGGACCGGTGGTGCTATCCGGCGACCTCTACCACTTTGCCATCAGTCGCAGGGATAGGCGTGTTCCGGAATTCAACGTCGATCGAGAGCAGACGCTGGCTTCAATGAAGCGTGTTGAAGCACTCGTCGACGATGCGGGCGCAACTCTTTGGATTCAACATGAGCTCGAGCATTTCGAGCAACTGAATAAGGCCCCGGCATACTACGATTGAGATGCGGCGGGCTTATCTCCACTGTTGGCCGATCGCAATCGTACAACGCGCATTAATTTCAATTCTGGTCTATTCTTGGGATATGGAATGGAATTGAACCGTATCGCGGGCCCCGCCAGGGAGAGACCGGTTGGTCAAGCACGTGACAAGGGCACCTTCCACCCGAAGGAGCCCGCCGACACAGGGACGAGTGGTCGGTCGAATAAAACGAGAGCTTCGATATTATAGAGCGCTCTTGGCGGACCCACGTACTCCACGCGCGGCTAAGTGGTTGATTGGTGGAGGCGTTGGTTATGCAATGTTGCCGTTCGATTTGCTCCCTGATTTCATCCCGATCGTCGGTCAACTCGACGATATCCTAATTGCCCCCGCGTTGATCGGACTTGGAATGAGGCTCGTGCCGGCGCAAGTCAAAGCCGATGATCGGTCCCGCACTCGGCGGCTGTATTCTCTAAGCAATTATGAGTCGGCGGAACCGTTACGGTGCGAGGCGTTGCCCGCCCCATTCGGGGTGCGTGTCTGTACCAACGCTTGCACCGTCGAGACATTCGGACCGATTGGATTCTTGTCGCTCGAGCTGATGTATGAATATCGGCTGGTAGTGATTGATGGCCCGATAATCGGGCTCGATCGGTTTGCGGAGCCGGGCATGCGTACGGCGTCGAACGTTGGGTTGGGATTGTGCGACCTGCAAACGCGGTTGGACGTCAGCTTCCGGTCACTGCCACTCATCGCCGCAGTTGCGTACTGCAGGGCGGGTTGCGACAGCCCCGTCAGATTTGTGGACACGGAAGCCATTTACGCGGAGCTGCCACCGGAACTCAAACATCGTATTGAAGGCTTGCGACTTCGTTGCCTGTTACATTCCGACTTGCCGCTGGATGCGGTATTAGATCAAGATGGAAGATCCGCCTGCCCGCGTGATAATGCGCATGTGGTTACTGGCGCGCAGTTTCTAAACCTACTGATGGACGGGAATTGTCGCATCGTCGGCCTAAGTGAAAAAAGCGCCAACCAGCTACTGGCCGACCTGCGCGAGTATGCGCTCAAGGACAAGTTTTGTTACACATATAGCCCTTCGACCGGTGAGCTCATCGCCTGGGATCCACGAAGAATCCTGCGAATTTCATCGGACGCTCCGAGCGATATGCCCCGATTCGTATATCCAGAGGGCGTGAGTAGAACGGTGTTGTTCCATTAGACTCTCGCCGCTTAGCGAGGCAGTAGGACCACAACAGCTGCTATTGGCCCAAAGCAGGGCACCAGCCCGTAGGCAACATTGCTAACGAGGTATCGTCAATTTGATTGCCATGCGTTACGCGTCATCGTTAACTTGACGATGTCGAGCGGAGATCAGAGAGGAAAGTCTTCAACTGCTCCTGCAGCGCTGTTTCTTCATTTTCCCAATTTTGCATCGCGGCCTGGATGCGAGGGTCTTCGACAAACTCTGTGAATTGAGCCTGCGCGAAATCGTTCCTCCAGCCCAGGTTCGTCGTCACTGGCTGGGTAAACACGTCCGACAATGCCACCTGAACAGCCTGCGCGACGTCCCCTCGCATTGCTGCAACACTGACTTTAGCATTCGGATCGTCCAAAGGATCAAGTCCGAATGCAGCTGCTATGTCCAGCATTTTCTCAATGCGGCGCAGCAACTCGTCATGCGGCAAAGTTGTATACCAGGCATCAAAGGCCACCAGTTGGGCGGTTCGATATTTTGCAGGGAGTGACGCCGCGTCAATGTCGAATATTCCAGGTGCATGCTGCTCTAGATACGCGCTTTCTTCTTCAACCGACCCTCGAGTCGCAGCGGTTCGCAGCAGATGTTGCACGGCACCGCCATAGGCAAATACACGACCATCGATATCATCCTCGATCGCGCGTCTGGCGGCGGCAAGGCTTGCTTCTTCATCGCCTGTGTACATGGCTCTCAGTAAATCGATGCGATAGGCAATCTCACTGGTCGGTGCGATCGCAAACACGCGATCGCGAAAATCATCACCTTCCTCAATCAAACCGAGCTGGTACAAAAACGCCGCAATAAAGCCGGGAATTTCGTGATCTCTTGGGTCAGCAACCATGGCCTTCAGCTGCTGTTGTAGATATTCGACACCGTCCCCGGTTTGCAGCGCGGCGAAGGCAAGCCGCAGGTACGCATTTGGTTGCCGCGGCTCGATCTCGAGCGATTTTTGTAGGGCAGTCCGCCCTTCGGCGAGCTGATCAAGTTCCAGGTACAACGAACCCACTTCGTAGTGAATTCGCGCGTTGTAGGGATCTCGTTTGAGCGCGTCGAGCTGCAACGCCAATGCTTTGTCCATCTGATTCACACCCTGCAACATCCGGGTCAGCAGCACTCGTGCCTGATATTCGTCCGGATGTTCGGCAACGAGGCTTTCAAGCTGACGTATGGCGTCGAAAAACGCATCCGCGCCGCCTTCTTGCGAGTGCGGAGCGGCTCGCGCATATAATCGAATCGCTTGAGCACCGGCGTCGCTGGGGCTAATGGCCAAAACCTGGTCCGACATTGCGAGTGCCGCCGTGAACGCTTCATTCTGATTCATCAGGCCGGTTTCGAACTGATGCAGGTAGTTGCTGGCAAGCTCGGTCTTTGCATCCAGAAAATCTGGATCGATCATCAGCGCGCCTTTTAGTAGTTGCTCCGCCGCTTGCAGCCCGCCGTATGAATAAGTTGAGCGTTCCTTGAGTGCCTGCAAATAAAGATCGTAGGCGTCCGGGTTATTCGTAGTGACACCGGCAAGAGTGCTGTCGGCCTCAGCGCCAAGGAGTGACGCCGACAACGAGCCGCCGACCTTTGTGGCGATTTCATCCTGAATAGCAAAAATATCGTCAATCGTGCGATCGTAACTTTGTGACCAAACATGAAACCCATCCTCCGCACGAATCAGCTGTGCCGTTATGCGTACACGGCTTCCGGCCTGTTGAACACTGCCCTCTAAAACGTGAGCCACCTGTAGCGCATCGGCGATCTCACGGACGTCCATGTTTTTGCCCTTGAACGCAAAGCTCGACGTCCGGGCGGCAACTTTCAGGCGCGGAGTCTGCGCCAACATATGCAGCAACGTCTCGGTCAGGCCATCGGAGAAATAATCGTTATCTTCATCGTTGGACATGTTGACGAACGGCAGAACGGCCACCGAATTATCGCTGACAGTCGCCTCGGGCGCCGTTGTCTCATCCGGAGTTTGACGCGAGCTAAAAACGGCGAAAAGAACGACGACCAATCCAATGGCCGCAATCGTTTTGTAGCCAAGCTTTCTGTGCGACCCACGGCTGATCAGATGATCCCGATCAACGTCTTCGTCTCTTTTGATACCTTCTGGCGTTAGTTCGTAAATCCACGACAGAATTACGACCGGAATAAATCCAAAGACAAAAATGCGAATGACGGCTTTTCCGGCCCAATCAGGCGCGCCAAGCGTCGGCAATATGGTCGTCAGCACTTCCGTCAGCAGCCAACCGACCACGAGGTAGGCGGCAGCAACACGAAAAACGTTGCGGCGCTGAAGTTCACGGAACAGGGACATGCGGAGACTATATATGGGATTGAGAGCTACTTAGGTTACACCAAAATCGGCGTATAATTTCGCCGATACTTCATCCACTTAGATGCACGACGGGCAAGATTGGTTGTAGGCATATTCGGCGGCGGCCGCGTTGACTTCCGCCACAATGACGGTAAGCGGCCAGGCCTCCTAAATAGCCAGCTTGGACTGTCCTGCTCGCCCAATTCAGAGTATAAATAGCCACCGAGCGCGATTGCGGATTCCGCAGTCACGCGACGAACTAAGACTGATAAAATCGAAATTTCCTAATACCCGCCGGCATAACGACGAATAACGATAGTAGTCACCGGTTAGTCGACACATGAGAGGGCAAAATAATGAAATCTAAATACATCCTTGCGTGCATCGCAAGTCTGGCACTTGTAGCGTCCTGCGGACAGCGGGCGGACGATGCTGCCCCGGAGGCTGCAGCTACGGCGTCTGATAGTCCGATAGCGGCCGATAGTGGTGGCATGGTGTTGCCGGCCACGACGTCATCCGACGCGGCGCGCGAGCATTATATGGCGGCTTGGGCTGATTTTGAGAATAGCCGCATAACTTCAGCAAACGGCAAGTTCATGCAAGCTGCCGCTGCCGATCCTGGTTTCGCCATGGCGCACCTGATGGCGTCATTGTCCGCGGCCTCGACCGAGAGTTTTACCGCTCATCTTAGAGAGGCATCGGCCAACAAGGCTGACGCCACACGTGGTGAGCAATTGGCAATCGAGGCATTCGAGCGTGCGCTCGCCTCAGACGCAGCTGGCCGGATCGCGGCGCATGTGGAGCTGACAAACCTGCATCCGGACTCACCGCGCGCATGGGTGTTTCTTGGAGATTCCCAAGGCAACGTGAATAACACCGCCGAAGCTCGGGCTGCGTACGAGAAAGCCATCGAGTTGGACTCGGATTTGGTGCCGGCACATATCAATCTTGGCAACAACCTGTTGACCCAGGAGCCGAAAGATTTTGCCATGGCTGAGAAACATTTCATGAAGGCCGTGGCGATAACGCCCAATGAGCCCAACCCACACGATTTGCTCGGTGACGTGCATCGTGCTCAAGACAATCTTGAAGCCGCCTATGATGACTACTCAAAGGCGGCCGAGTTGGCGCCGGACCTAGGATCTGCATATCAGCAACGCGGCCACGTCAACTCGTTTCTCGGCAACTATGACGAGGCACGTGCTGATTACACGCGCTCCGCCAAACTTGAAGACACGCGTGGCAGCAATGCGGGCGGGTTTTTTCTGATCTTTCGCACCTATGTCAACGTGCATGAGGGCAATATCGAGGCCGCGATAGCGGAACTTCAGGAGCTTGCGGCCAGTGCAGATGACGCTTATTCAGAAGGCGCGATGGACCTGAAAGTGTTTGCGTTCTCAAATGCCGCGTTGTTTGCTACCGAGGCCGGGGACAGCGAAGCCGCCAGCGCCGCTATTGCTGATGCCGCCGCGGTTTTGCGACAGCAAGGAGAGGACGTCGGATCCGAAGAATTTCAAGATGCCCAGGAAGCAACGATTTCTTATATGGAAGGCTTGCTTGCGGCCCGCACCGGGGATACCGAACGCGCAGCGACCAAAGCAGCAGAGTTCGAGGGCCACGCGGCATCAAGCAGCAACCCGAGGAAGCTGGAGCGCATGCATGAGATCCAGGGCATCGCGGCCTTTTACCAGGACGACTTTGCCGGCGCGGTCCAGCACTTGTCAGCCGGCAACCACATGAACAACATGTACACGAAGTACTACCTTGCGCGGGCCAACGAGGCAGCAGGCAATGCCGATGAAGCGGCACGACTGTATGATGAGCTCGCGGTATGGAACTTCAATGGACCTGGCTATGCGATGTTCAGAAAAGACATCCTAGCAAGGGCGGCGTCCGACTGATTCGTCGCAAATCGTAAGTAATAAAATAGGCCGCCCTGCGCCCAGCAGGGCGGCCGTTTTTGTTTCGAAGACCGCCAAGAGCCTTCGGACACTTAACATATTACGCGACTGACCTTTATGAGCATTTTGGCGTTCTGTTGCGGTCGTGATTCCCATCTACTAGGCTTACGCGCAGTGCAATTAGGAATTGGCATTCGCCTAATTCATGCTAATTGGGAATACCGACACAAATACGGTGTACCGGTAGGGAGAATAATAATGAAAAACAGATTCTGGATATCCACGGCCAGCGTTGTTCTGCTTTTTACATGCAATATCGCAAGCGCGGGATCGTCCTCGGGCATTGCCAGTTCCGTTGCTAAAGCGCCAATCGTTCCCGACGGCGACGTGGCGGGAGCTCGAACGGACTTTGTCGTCGACTTGAATATTGATATGGACCCCGCAACTGAGGGTTTGTCGATGGCGCCGGGCGATCAATTGCGCATCAAATTGCCAGCCGGATTCGATTTGAATGACACAGCGAATTTTCCGATCGCCAATGTTGGCTCCCCCCTGATACCCTGCGTACCCGGCAATTTGAAATGCACGACCGGCGTACTGCTACAAGGTTGGCCGCAGAATCCACTGTCGCCGGCGACCTACGATTTCGACATTGTCGACAACGTGGTGTCCTACACCGCGAAAGGGGGCGGCCTTGGACCCAATCCATTCGGGCCGGGTCTCAAGCAGGCACACATTATTGCTAACGGCATGCGAAACCCCTTAACCCCCGGCCGTTATAAGATCCTTGTGGAGTTAGAGCGCGGCGGCAATGTCGAGAAAGGCAGCACGCATCTGATCATTCGACCGAACGTGCGTCCGAGCATCAATGTCACCAGCGTGTTCGATGTTCCGCCTGACGACCCGAATGGCGGCAATCCACCGAATCCGAATTTCATATATCAGGAAACCGGACCGGGAATGGCAGTACCCCTGATCTGGAATTTCCTGATGTGGGATACCGATGGTGCACCGTTTACTGACGTTGAAATCGTGCAGCGAAATCGCAACGGTGGCGCACTCGTTCGGAACGGACATACGGTTGGCCAGTTCAAGATTAACGCACCGCAAGGGGCCGTCGGCCAAGAATTGATGTCGCTTGGCCCGTCGGTTGAAGGTGGAACGCCTGTGATTGGCATGACCTTCGAACCGCCATTAAAAACAGCACGTTTGCGTGCCGTGTTTACTGCGGGTTCGGCTCTGGGCCGCTATCATATTTCTTTGCGATTGAATAACGGCAATACGGCCAATATGTTTGTCGATGTTGAATAGCGGCGCATAAAAACCGCTGGTTTTATTGGTCGATTGAAGAAACTCGACGCGTTAATCTAAGAGCTGGACTGATGTCGGCGTCAAAAGACGCCGACTGGTCGCAATTTGATCTAAAAGACGTTGGGGGAAATGCAGTGGGTGATTTAGGGTTCTGGCCGTTGATTCATTTGGCATTGCTGATTTACGCAGCTGTGCAGATATTCGGCAGCTCTGCCGACACGACCAAGAAAGTAATCTGGGTGTTGATTGTGGCCTTGTTCCCGCTTGTCGGCCTGATAATTTGGTTCTTTATCGGTCCAGGAACACCGAAGAAATAATCGCTTAGACAGAAAATTCGCGTTCTCGATGAAAATATTCAAGAGAGTAAATTTGGTCTTGTTGACTCTATTGGGTATTACCGCAGGAATCGCCAAAATCATGAAGGTTCCGGAGGAAATGGAATTCTTTCAAGGCGTAGGATTTAGTGAGAATCTGCTTGTTTTGTTTGGCGCAACTCAACTAATTGGGGGCGCGCTACTTATTTTCCGCCAAACGAGAACGGCAGGCGCAACGATAGTAGCAGTGACTTTCTGTATCTCCACTATTGCCATTTTCATGGCTGGTAACATCGGGTTTGGTTTCTTTTCAATTTTGCCGATCTTAATGGCGGGGATCGTTATCAAAGACGGTATCAAAATTAGCTGACCGAACGGTGGGCCAGGGACGAGATCTCAAAAGCTCGGGACCAAATCTTACGCGACCCAAGACCACTGTCTTGGCCCGCAGCCCTGTGATGTGTAACAGGCTAGACGTGATCGAGCGGCAGCGCCGTCGTGTATTTGATTTTCTCCATGCTGAAGCTTGAGCTAACATCGTAGAGGTCGACCATCTCAATCATCTTTCTATACATGCGATCATAGCTTCGCATGTCTGGAACGACCGCACGGACAAGATAGTCGGTGTCACCGCTGAGCCGATGGACCTCCATGACATTGGGCATCGCAATAACCATTTTGTGAAACTTCCTAAACCATTCGGCGGTGTGCTCGTGCGTTCGGATGGCCGAGTAGACAGTTAGGTTTAGGCCCAGTTTTTCCGGTTGCAATAGCGTTACCCGGGCGCCGATCACGCCTTGATCCTCGAGTATTTGAATACGTCGCCAACAGGCTGATTTCGAGAGCCCAACGTGTTCGGCCAGCGTGGCCACCGTGAGCGTCGCGTCCTTTTGTATCGATTCGAGAATCGCTTTGTCTATACGGTCCATTGGATCGCCTCATGTGATCGGTCATTAGGGAGGTTGACGAAATTTTATTCGATATTTATATCATATAGTGAAAAATTATTCGAATATTTGCCTGAACCTTGAACTAATCGCAATCCTGTTTCGCCCACTTTCCACTACACTGGGGCTCCGTATCGAACCTGGGCTCGGTCATGCCGACGGGGTGGAGGGCATGCTCGAAAAACGGCTTATTCTCGTCGCGCTGTGCGTCGCTTTTGGAATCTACTCGGCACTCGTATATACGCGTGGCACCGACACCGCGGGCGCTGTTGCGATGAATGATCAAGCCCGCTATGGCCAGCGGGTTTTTCAGGAATACAACTGTATTGCCTGCCACCAAATTTACGGCCTCGGCGGCTACATGGGGCCGGATCTAACAAACGTCATGAGCAACCGTGGCGAGGCCTACGCCGACGCTTTTATCACTGCTGGAACAGCGTCCATGCCTGATTTCGACCTCGACGAGCATCAGATAAATGCACTATTGGCGTATCTCAAGTTCGTCGATGCTACCGGTACCTATCCCGCCGAAAACTTCGACATTCAATGGTACGGCACCGTCGCGCAGGAGGATGATCCGCAATGACGGGCAACGCGCGTGCAGACGCGGGTCTAAGATTCATGCGACTGGGCGTATTGGCGTTGGCCACTGGCATGCTATTTGGTGTCATCGGTGGCTTTCAATTTCTGTTTCCAGAGTTTTTGCAGGAGCTGTTGTTTACCAAGACACGGCCGTTGCACGTGTCCTTGGTCGTTGCCTGGATTTTCCTTATCGCGATCGGTGGCATCTATTACTACCTGCCACGCCAATGCAATCTGAAACTGTGGTCTGAACAGGCCGCCCACCTGCATTTCTGGGCATTCCTCGTAACGGGGCTTGCGATCCTCGGCTGCTATTTGTCGGGCAAATTCGGTGGCAGAGAGTATTTCGAATTTCCGCCCGTACTGAGCATTCCTATTTTCCTGATGTGGATATTGTTCGGCGTCAACTATTTCATGACGCTGCGGCGGCAGCGGGAGCCCTGGCCGGTGTATTACTGGATGTGGGGAACAGGCATTGTCTTTTTCTTCATCACATTCACAGAGGCGCATCTTTGGCTGATTCCATACTTTCGCGAGACCATGGTCCGAGAACTCATTGTTCAATGGAAATCCTATGGGGCGCTCACTGGTTCATGGAATATGCTTGTCTACGGCACCGCCTTGTACGTCGCAACACGCATCGGTCAGGACGATACCCCCGCGCGTTCAAAACTTGCCTTTGGCCTGTATTTCCTAGGCTTATTCAACCTGATGTTTGGATGGGCTCATCATACGTATTTGGTGCCGTCTGAAACCTGGATTCGAACATTCGCCTACTTTGTCAGCATGACGGAGCTGTTCATTTTCGGAAAAATCATTTGGACGTGGCGGTCCTCGCTCGAATGCTGGCAAAAAAACCAATACTGCGCCGCCTACCGGTTCTTATTCGCGGCAGACATTTGGGTTTTCGCAAACCTTGCTCTGGCGCTGATAATTTCTGTGCCAGCTTTTAATGTCATTACGCATGGCACACACATAACGGTTGCGCATGCCATGGGCAGCACCATCGGAATCAATACGATGGTTCTGCTTGCGTCCGTTTTCTATGTGATCCGAGTAGAGCTACCACAAGAGACGCACGCAAAATGCTCGGCGCCAATCAGGCTGGGATTTTGGGTTGCAAATTTATCGCTCGCTGTATTCTTTTCGGCGCTGATATTGGCGGGCATCGGTAAGGGCTTATATGACGGCGCGTCCTTTCAGGAAATGATGCAGACGATCCGGCCTTTCATGCTGGTGTTTGCGGTATCCGGCGTATCTCTGATGATCGGACTGTGGATTGTGCTGTGGCACGCGTTTCGGCTGATTGGCTTGGTGCAGGAGTCCGCTGTTGAAACCGTCGCAATCCCACAACGTGCATGAATGCGCTTGAATAAGACCGCCGACCCAACGGAACCTCAATTTTGATATTACGCCGCTTCCCGCCAATGGGCGTTTACGAGACCTTGTTCAAGTTTGCCGACGCGACCGGTCAATACATGGGTGATTCCGGTACGCATCCGTGGGCTCAGGGGTATCCGCTGACCACGCAAATACCGGGTGGGCCGCCGCTGCCAGGGTCGATTGACATCGAACATCTGGATTTGAAGTATCCCAAAGCAACCGGTGAGCCGCCGCTGTTGGCGGCAATCGTGGATTACTACAACACCTTTTATGACGCCGGTATCACCGCGGATAACGTCGCTGTTTTCGCCGGCGGACGGCCTGCCATATTTGCGACGCTGGCATTTGTCCTCGACGACACGATGATTGCGCTGGAGTCAACCGAATACACGCCGTACTACGACATGTTGAATGTCCTCAAGCGGCAAGTACACCTAATTCCCAGCCGGGCTGACAATCGGTTCCGCCCGTCGACGGAACATTACGATATCGAACCGCTTGGTGATGCGCAGCGAGTCATGCTCGTCAAAAGCAACCCGTGCAATCCGACCGGGGTCGCGCTGTCTGGAGAGGCACTTAGAGAACTAGTTGATACATTCAGTGGACCCGACAGGGGAGCGCTCATCGACGAGGCCTATGAATTTTATTGCGACCCGGAACCCGAGAGTGCGTTGCGCTATATAAAAGACATCGATCAAACCAATATTTTCGTCATTGGAGCGGCAACCAAAGGATTGCAGGTTCCCGGTATGCGGGTTGGCTGGGCCATCGCGGCCAATGAACACATCGAGATCTTCAGAAATTATTCATCGTTTGGCATGGGTGGCGTGTCACGGGCGTCGCAGCTTTACGTCACTGAGTTGCTACGACTCGAGCGTGTCGCAAATGCACGTCGTGCAATCGGTAAATTTTACTCCGAGCAGCGCTCGCGATATGGAGAAGGCCTGACCGCACTCGATTTTGAGTTGTTTACCGGCACCGGTGGTTTCTATCATTGGGGCAGGGTGCCGGGTGGCTTGAGTGGCGATGAGCTCAACGAGCGCTTGTTCAAGTATGGCGCGGGCATACTACCTGGGCGACTCTGCGACATGTCGCGCGCGCCGGACAAAACCAGTGACCTCGATAATTTTGTCCGTTTCTCATTCGGCCCGCTAAGTGCTGATAGCTATCAACAAGACATGCAAATCCTTTCAGAATGTCTTGGGTAAAACGCCAGCCGATTCAATCCAGCTGCTCCACATTTATTCGAGCTTAACCGCACGCCGCAATCTGCCATAATCAGCGGCACCTAAGTCATTGACGAGGTGCAAGCGGGCATGGAAACGACTTTTGCATTGGATTCATTGATTTCCAACATCGTCACGATTGCAGTGGAGGTCAGCGTAATCGCCGTCGCGTTTGTGCTCCTAAACTGGATCTTCAAACGCATCATATCGGGCATCATCGCGGCGCCCGCGCTAGCACGCTGGCAGGGTGTCGCAAAAAAAGCGCAGTCGAACTTGCGAATGCTGCTGATCGTACTGGCGACGCTGAGCATTGTGGCCGCGATCGGCGTCAATCTCTACCTGATGTATCTCGGCAAAAACCTGCCCGAGTACACGCTCGAGTTGATTCGCGGTATCCCAAGGCAATTCTGGATCGATACTGGCATCGCTCTAGCAAAAATACTCGGCCTTGTCATCGCCGCGGCGATTGTACTGCGATACGTGCGTCGCCTGTTCGCGTTTCTCAGTGCCCGCGCCAAAGCCTTCGAAGGGCTCCACGCTAACAACGAAAGTATCGAACAGTTTTTCGGCACGTTGAGCCGGGCCGTGACGACCGCCAGTTGGCTCATTGTGCTGGCGCTGGCGGCAGCCTGGCTCGGCCTGCCCACGACCGTTTACGACACCATTATTCTGTTTTTGAGAATTTTCCTGATTATCGCCGTCGGCATCCTCATCTGGCGTGCGCTCGGCGCACTGATCGATAGTGCCGATGCGCTGAGCAAGAAATACATTGTCAAATCTAAATTCGCCGGTGCTTACGAACGCCTGAGTTCGCTCGTACCAATATTCCGACGCAGTATTGAATATGTGCTGATGGTAACCGTCGCGACACTTGTCGTGATGCAGGTAGAAGCCATCGCGGCACTGGCCGAATGGGGCCCGCGCATTATTCGCATCATCGGCATCGTCTTCCTGGCCCGTCTAGCCAAGGAGCTGGCTCACTACCTGATGGACGAAATGCTGCTGAAGCAGGCTACTCTGACCCAACAACAGCGACAGCGCCGTGAAACGCTGGCCCCTCTATTTCGCAGCATCGTCACCTACTCGATCTACTTTTTCGCCGGCATCATGATTCTGAAAGAACTCGGCATCAACCCAACCCCAATTCTCGCCGGCGCCGGCATCGCCGGACTAGCCGTTGGACTTGGTGCGCAGAATCTGATCAACGACATGGTGTCCGGGTTTTTCGTGTTGTTCGAGGAACATTTCCTCGTCGGTGATTTCATCAGGATTGGCGACGCGGAAGGCACCGTAGAATCGATCGACCTGCGCACGACGAAAATCAGGGACAATGCCGGTCGACATCATATCGTTCGCAACGGCCACATCGTCGATCTCATCAATTACTCAAAGGACTATACGAATGCAGTTGTTGAAGTCGGCGTTGCCTACGAGTCGGACCTCAACAAGGTATTCGATGTGCTCAGAACCATCGGCGAACAACTGTATGCCGAAAACGACCTCGTGCTCGAAGCGACGTCTGTTAAGGGCCTTGACAATTTCGGTGAGTCAGAACTATTGATGCGCACCGTCACGCGCGTAAAACCGGGCTGCCATCTTGAGGTAGAACGTGACTTACGCAAAAGGATAAAAGACGCCTTCGATGAGAATGACATTGAGATACCGTATGCCCGTCGAGTTCTGGTCATGCAGAACGAACAGGAGCCAATCACCGAATAGCTTCGTAGGTCGCGCGGAAGTCTTTGAGTTGATGCCAGAAACGCTGGCAGAGGCGATACCTTGCCCTGCGAGGATGATTTACGTCACGGTCTCGAATTAAGATAAGATATAAGATATAAATAGTTGTAATTTAAAGAGAAAACACCTAATTTTGGTCAAAGCTTCACGCTGCCGTGACAAATCATTGAATTAACAGTATTTCAGCTTAATTGGCAAAAAAGTCGCGATGACAACGCGAATCAGTGCCGGAACCTGCCAGTCCCAAACATGTCCTATTAACTATTGTCCATACGCCAAATGGGCGTGAAAAAGGCAAACTCACCGAAAGGTGAGGGCGCAAAGCTTCCGGTCTAAGGGGACAACCTATGACAGCGGGGTTGCCAGAATTAGCTGATTTCCAGCATGCCATCATTGGCACTCGATCCATCCAAATTGTCCCCTTAGCAGAGCGAACACCCGCAGCGCGGGCACGGGAATTCGTGGCTGAATTCTCGCGGAGCCATGCAAAGGCTTCAACGCTTCACGGTCGCAAAGGAGGATCTAGAGGGGCCGAACAGATGCAAGCTTTAATCGTCGGGTTACTACTGGCCGGGGTATCGGCGACATCGGTTGTCGCATTTAAGCATCCGCATGGATATGCGAGATTGTTTCCGTACTTGTTTGGCATCGTTACAGTACTTTTTGTTGGCATTACTCTCTGGCATGTCGCAGTCGAAATGACCTGGCGAAGCCTAGATCCGTATCTTGATCATAAGCTACTGGCAGAGGCCGAGGCAGCAAGGGCGGCACTCGACCTTCCATATTCGTGGATCGCAATATGGTACTTCGGTATCGTCGCTTTCTTTTGGGTGAACTTGCGATTGCCGCCATTCTTACAAGTTGCCGAAGAGAATCACGAAACGACGAATACGAAGCACTCACGCTAGTCGCCGTTCATTAATCAACTTTCACCGCAAGCGTGTCGTGATGACCGGAAATTAACGAGCGCAAATAAAACGAAATATCGGCGCGGTCCTTAAATCCGGCTAACTTCGCCGCGGCTTCCTTGTCGTCATCACGGACGCTCGCCGGTGTTGCGAACGCTTCCAGGCTTTCGTGAAACCCAATCGTGAAGACATCAATGTCTGAGCCAGCAGCGCGACGGAAGATCATATTCGGAGTTTGTTCGGTCGCCTTAAGGTAGGCGTTTTCCATTCGTCGTTGCGCCAAGAGTTCATCTGCTAGGCCAGCCGCTGCCTCGAACATTTCGACATGAAAGAAACTGTTCGTGTTGTAGGCCTCATGCACTGCGGATAGTGGCGGTCCGTATGCGAAGTGATCTTCCTCAAATGCGATCATGGCGTCGCGCGGCGCAAGCAGCTGCGCGTGGGTCACTGCGGCTTTGTCACGTTTGCGGACGGCAGACCCCGAATAGTAGTTCGCCCAGCTTTCCATCGGTGTGATGATCATTAGGTCCCATTGATCACCTTGAGAGTGACGCATAACGAAGGGCTGTATTTCGCCCGCGTCTTCAAAATAGTCCGAGTCCTTCAGCTGTGCGATCCAGTCAAGAAAGCCCGATAACGAACCAGATGCGGCGCGAACTGTCGACACCTTATATAAATACTCTCCCTCAAGCTCCTGCGAAGTCGCAGAAGTTTGGAGGGTGAGCAACAAGGCACATACGCCTAATAGACGGATAATCATCATTCACTCTCTAATGTCAGTTCTTAATTTCCATGTCTAGAATTATACGAAGCCAGCCTACGTATCAACTACCTCGAGACTAAATACCACGTCTATCGTATTATAGTGAATCAATTCACTATCTCTTCAAGGAGCGATAAGCATGTTGAAACTTGAGCGAGGCAGCCGCCTCACCACAGTGATAATTGTACTGGCAGGACTGGCCCTCGCGCCGCTCGCGCTTGCTGATGATGCGGACGATGTCTTAGCGGTTGTCAAGAACTACGCGGACCTTGAGGGAGACCTGCAAAAACAGGCCGAGCTGATCCGAGATGATCGTGTGATGATTACAAACGTGCGACAGTCGGATCAGGCGAAGAACTTGGCGATTCAGCTCGCCGATCGCAAGGCGAACGAGGCTGTAAGCGGTGGCGAAACGAGGTTTATCACGACCGTGGAATCACCGCAGGTTGCGCTTTATGGTGATGTTGCCGTCGTGAGCTTCGTTCGTATGTTCAGTGTTTATCCGCATGAACAGGAACCCGTGCAGACTGAGCCAACGTGGGTGACACTGGTGCTGGTCAAGGAACGTGGTGCCTGGGGCATTGCCCATACACACGTTTCAGCGACAGGCGAAAACTAAATGAAACACTTGGTCATCGCGTTCACTGCTTTGATGGCCGCGTCCTGTGCGACACCGCATCACCACGAAGAACCAGACGCTCAACAGAATGGCGCCGGTCAATATCCACCGCCTGGCTCAAATCAAGTATTGCGTGCGTCAGTTACCGTTGCCGAAGGGCTTGAAGTGATTATCTCTGATGTCGTGATTCCTCCACATACGACCGTACCTCGCCATTACCACCCGGGCGAAGAGTTTCTTTACGTTCTCGATGGATACGCCATACACGTGGAGGAGGGCAAGGCAGATCAAATTCTCAGGGCGGGCGACAGCTATGTCATACCACCCAGAGCCGAGCACGCGCCGCGCGGCGGACCGGAGGGTGCGCGCGCGATCGTATTTCGTCTACACGTCGAGGGTGAAGCAGAACGAACTTTGGTTAACGAGTAGCAGTGGATCAGGCATCGCTTGCAGCGGTGTCCGTTTGTGTTACGGCAACCACCACCAGCACGCCTGCTCCCATCACGATCATATAGATTTGTGCAATGCCTTCGAGTTTCAGCACGAAAGCCAGAGCGATCAATATCAATCCGGCCAGCGAATCGAATGCTAGATGTACCTTGAATGGGATGACTTTCGCAACGCTGTATGTGTAGTCCGTGAGCAGGCTGTAGATAATGAGGCCAACGCCACCGGCGATGGACGCCCAGTGGGCGATGATTGATTGTTCTTTGAGGCCGATAAAGAACGGCGCGACGATCAAGACCGCTGCGGCTGCGTAGTCACCGAGTCCGTGCAGTTTCTTTGTCAAAAATTTCATTGTCATCTCCGACTTTGTAATTGTTGTGTGGAGCGACCCTTTTTCAAAGGTTTTTGTGCAGGTCAGCTAAAGTATAGCTATGTATATCTCGAAGTCATCGTCAAATCCGGCTAATTGACGACGACCTGTCCATACCACGATAGTGGCCAAACCGGTTTCTCGACGAGAGTTTGCTTTACCCTCGCGAAGATGCAAACCAAACCCGTTGGAATTGAGTGCTATGGTCGTATGGTAAAATCACGGCTCTCGATTTGGGAGAACGACTCGTGATTGCTGCAGACAAAGAAAAATTTCTAAAAATCGCGCTCCGCATTTTTGGTGTCATATTCTTATTAGTCTATCCACTTGCGATAGTTTGGCCGTCGGGTTGGGTTTGGCATGGCGGAGAGGGCGTTTACTACTATCAGATGATAGTCGGCATCTACGCGGTACTTGGTATCTTCTTGATCATCGCCGCCAACAATCCGAGCGCCCATCGCAGTTTGATCTCATTCACTGTGTGGTCAAGCATCGTCCACGCAATAATCATGGCCGTGCAAGCGTTAGGTGACGAAAATGAAACCGGTCACCTTGTCGGTGATGTGCCGGCGCTACTGGTTGTTGCCGCTGTACTTTGGTACTTCTCCTCTGCGAAAGCTAGCGCGACGTAGCCTCTGAGTTAGGCCGTTACTTGATCCTGCGCTTGACGCTCGGTGGGCGGTTGGGCAAGTCTTTCTAGAAGCGCAAAAAAATCACTGGCGGACAATGCTTTGCTGCAAATGTAGCCTTGAATATGATCGCAACCGTGACTCCGTAAAAACCGCAGCTGCTCTCTGGTCTCGACGCCTTCGGCTACGACGGTCAGCCCCAGTTGTTTCGACATCGCCAGTATCGCCGCACATATTGCTGCGTCATCCGCGTCCTGGTGGAGGTCTTTCACAAAAGACCGATCGATCTTTATCGTGTCGATAGGAAAACGTTTCAAGTAACTCAGTGACGAATAGCCCGTGCCGAAGTCATCGATTGATAGAGAAATCCCGGCGTCTTTCAACGCCTCTAACTCAATCAGCGTCTTATCCACGTCGTGCAACAGCACGCTTTCCGTAATCTCCAGTTCGAGAAATTCGGCCAAAATTCCAGCGCCGGATACTGCGCTCATTACATCGTTGACAAGACCGCTATCGCGAAACTGATGGCTGGATATATTGACAGACACTGGCACGGTTCCAACGGGTGAGGCGGCCCACAGCTTCACCTGCTTACAGGCTTCGCGAAGGACCCATTGGCCAATAGGTACGATCAATCCAGTTTCCTCGGCGATCGGGATAAATTCATCGGGCGGGATATTCCCTCGTATTGGATGGTGCCAACGCATCAGTGCCTCTGCACCGACGAGTCGGAAGTTCTTGGCGGCGACCTTGGGCTGGAAATAGAGCTCGAATTGCTTTAGTTCGATGGCAGTACGAATCAGGCTTTCGAGATCGAGCCTGTGCAACGACTTCGTTCGCATCGTCTCGGAATAGAACTTGTAGTTATTGCGACCGACGTTCTTGGCGCGATACATGGCGGAATCGGCGTTCATCAATAACTCTTCGCCCGTCTTGCCATCTTGCGGATACAGTGCGATGCCAATGCTCGGCGTAACGACAAACTGATGCCCAGCACAGGCAAAAGGTGGCGTCAATGCTTCGATGATTCGCGATGCGATCGTCGCAACCATTTGCTCTGCATCGATGCCGTACAGCTTGATGACGAATTCGTCGCCGCCAAGGCGGGCCAATTTAACGCCGCCATTTGCGACCGGATCAAGCAAGGCAACGGAGTCGGTGGATCGAGTACAATTAGCGAGCCGGTTGGCCACGTCTTTTAGCAATTCATCGCCAATGCTATGGCCAAGGGTATCGTTGATGCGCTTAAACCGATCAAGATCAACGAAAAGCACGGCAAACTTTTGTTTATCGCGCTCGGCAATGCCGATGGTTCGCTCGAGACTCTGGCTGAAGAGTTCTCGATTGGGTAGTTCGGTTAGCTCGTCGTAATAGGCTAGATTATAAATCTTTGCCTCGGCATTCTTGCGCTCGGTGATGTCTCTGACAATGGCGAGAACGGTGTTCTTATCGCGAGTGACGAAGCGTGTCTCCAAGTAAATATCGAGTCCTTCTAGCGCGTGTTCATGTACTTGTGGCTTACCCGTGTCAAGCGCGCGCTTGATGCACGCTAAAGCACCGTCATCGTTCTCGCAGGGATAAAAGTTGATCTTTGACGCCGTTGTTAATGCCTTAAGTTGCAAAGTATGGCTCGCATCCGGGCCACTCAATCCATCCTGGACCTCACCGTGTTCGTTGACGATGAAAATGAGGTCGGGGATGGCACGGACGAGTCCGGTTAGATCGCTGAGCGATCGGGCGGTTTTCAGTGCATATCGAATACGGTGCGGCAGGACCGGCAAGGCGATCGGCTTGAAAATAATGTCGGTCGCATCAAGACGATAAGCGCGATCAACGGATTCCTCATCGTCTCGTTCGGTGACCATGAAGATCGGTGTTTCACGGCCAGCTTCCAGCTTCCGTATCGCCTCGCAAACGACAAATCCATCCATGTCTGGCGAGTGAACGTCAAGCAGGACGGCATCGGGTTGGGTTTTCGAGAACACATCGTAGGCCGCTTTTCCGTCACCAGCGGTCTCGATTCGAAAGCCGAATTCCTCCAGGACGTCCGAAATCACCTTGCGCTCGTCAGCGTCATCGGCGGCGACGAGAACCAGCGGTTTTTGCAATATTCGGGTATCGACTGTCATGCCGCCACTTATTAAGCAATAAGTCCCTGTAAACAAAAAAGAATATCGGTACGATTGGACAGAATCCACGACCGGTGTCACAGATAGGAAAAGCAGTCCATATAGGGGTCAGCGGCGCTGCCTGTTGCCATGAGCCGTGGCGAGACGCTATACCGGATGCCCAAGGTATTCATGCCCAAATGCGATACACCTGGCCTGAACCCCGCGTTTGTGCGAGTTGACCCGTAGGGAAAGCGAAGCGCGTGTATTGATCGAAGAACTCGACCAGAAAAAGCGGCGCGACGACGAATTACAACGAGAGCAGCCAAGGCCATGGTATGTCGGGGCGCGGAGCCCAACGATTGATAGGCGTATGATACATGCCTCCTATTAGGAGCGACCGAGACTATGCGAAGAATTCTCAATAATTTTTCAACAACGATTGCCATGTTCGTACTCGCCATTCCCAATGGCGTATCAGCACAAATGAACAGCGCCGAGGCGCATGCCGGTCCGGCAATGAATTACCACAGAGTGGACGATCGACTGGCAACCGGCGGGCATTTCGTCGACGGCGGGTTGGCCGATTTACACGGACAAGGCGTCAAAGTCGTGATCGATCTACGCGATAAGCCGCCGTCGGGACAAAAAGAAAAGCTCGCTAAACTCGGAATTGAATGGATCAACATTCCGGTCGTGTGGAAAGCCCCAAAACAGCGTGATTTTGACCGCTTCAGCAGAGCAATGTCGAAGCACCAAGACGACAACGTACTGGTGCAATGCCAGGCAAACTACAGAGCCTCCGCGATGACCTACCTATACCGTGTCGTCGTAGAGAAGGTGCCGGAAAAGGATGCCAAAGAAGACTTGCGAGCCGTGTGGGAGCCGAATGATCTCTGGCAGGATTATATGAACGGCATCATCGAGACCGCGCCTTAAATCAACTCTCACCGCTGTTGGCCGACAATTACGCCGTTTGTCGTACAATACGTCGATACCGCGCCAGTACCGCAATGCGCAGGAGAATAATAATGAAATTAAATCGCGTAGCGATCGCACTACTATTTGCATGTGGAATCGGGGTTGCCGCCGAGCACGATGACACAGCCAACGATGCGAAATCTGAGCCGGTTCCGGAGGCGACGCAGTCCGTTACCGAACACACAGCAAGGATTGGTGGCAAGAATATCAAGTACATGGTCACCGCTGGCACCATGCTGATGGAGAACGAAAAGGACGAACCGCACGCGTTGATCGGATTCACCGCATATGTGGCAAACGGTAAGAACAAATCGGATCGACCGATCATGTTTGCCTACAACGGCGGGCCTGGATCGGCGTCGCTATGGCTGCACATGGGCATCCTCGGGCCACAGCGCGCGGTGGTCACCGACGCGGATTTCGGTAGCAACGGCCCGTTCAAACGGGTGATGAACGACTACAGCATCATTGACGAAGTCGATCTGGTTATGATTGATCCGGTCGGCACGGGATTCGCCAAGCCGGTTGGCGAAGCCACCGGGGAGGACTTCTGGGGTGTCGATCAGGACATCAAATCGGTGTCGGAATTCATTGTCAAATATCTGACCGATAACGGCCGCTGGGCGTCACCCAAATATGTACTTGGAGAAAGTTACGGTGGCATGCGCACCGGTGGCGTCGCTCACTACCTGTTGACCCGGCACATGGTGGCTTTAAACGGTGTCATCTTAGTGTCGCCGTTTATGGAAATGACCACCGGCTTCGCGGGTCTTGGCATCGATCTGCCACATGCGATGTATTTGCCGACGTTCGCCGCAACGGCCCGCTATCACGGCGCGCTTGACCCTAATCCCGAAAACCTAACGGCCTTTATGCAGGAGGTGGGCGACTTTGCGTTACAGGAGTATGCACCCGCCTTGTTAATGGGTGATCGTTTGCCGACCGCAGATCGACAAGCGGTGCTGGCAAAGCTTGCGCAATACACTGGCTTGAGCGAGGAATACTGGGATCGTGCCAACCTTCGTATTAACGAAGGTCGTTTCACAAAGGAGCTGCTCCGAGAACAGGGTGAGACTGCCGGTCGAATTGACTCCAGGTTTACCGGCAATACGATCAATAAGATCGGCGAAAACGCCGTCTATGATCCGATGCTCAGCGCAATCGGCCCCGGCTATCTGGCGGCATTTATGGATTACTACCGCAATGATCTAAACGTCGAAGACATTGGCAACTACACGGTATTTGGCAATGTTTTTTTGCAATGGGACTGGTCGCATGCACAACCCGACATCCAGGGATTCAAGCTACCCTTCCCGAATACGGCGATTGACCTTGCCTTCGCGATGACACAAAACCCGGCGATGAAAGTTCTGGTACAACAAGGTTACTACGACCTTGCAACGCCGCATCTGGCGACCGAGTATTTTATCGATCACATGAATATTGCCGATGAGTTACGGCAAAATATTCGTATTGATTATTACGAAGCGGGGCACATGATGTACATCCACGAGCCTTCCATGGTGAAGTACAAGGAAGATTTGGCAACGTTTATTCGAGACAGCCATTGAGTCAACGCTCTCGTGGCCGGGATTTCTATTGCAGTTAATGTCCGCTATTGGCCGAAAGCGGATGCTGCAATGTCATACACGGAACTCGAGTATATTGCCATGCGGCATCTGCCCATCAATCTGGGTGCGAAAGACCAGTCGTTTGCGGTGCGAAGAGTTTCGGTAGAGGATTGAAGCGTGATATCAGCCCAGGCTCCAAGGTTTTTGTCAGCAGGCCGTCGAGCCAGTTAATAATTAGATCCATCTGCTCGATGTCTTTTTTCACTCTGTGCTGCGGCAATTCATAAATGCCCAGACCGAGATCGGCGGCATGTACGTAATTCTGGCTGTTGCGCAGTACCGCAATGGTGGGCGTCTCAAGGCCTGTCAGGATCTCGAGGAGCACGGCGAGGCTGTTGGTATTTTGCCGCGTGCGGTTGGCGACAACAGCGACCGGCCGGTCAAACTGAGTCAGGAGCAAGAGCTCGGCAATGAAATTGGTCGTAACGTGAATATCGAAGGCCGAAGGAAGGACAGGAATCAAAATGCAGTCGGCATCGTAGGTCAGCTCAGAAATCTCGCGTCGATTGAGGCCGGCCGGCGTGTCGATGATGACTGCCCCGGCCTCCTTTGGTGTGCAAAACAGCCGACTGCGTCTGCCACGTATTGCTGACTGGTCGTTGACGATGCCATTGATCTTAGAGCTGCCCGGCGGACGCCTCTCCAGCCAGCGCGCGGTGAAGCCGTTGGGATCGGTATCGATCAGCGTGGGAGGGGGTCCGCGAAGCGCAAAGTAACTCGCCAGGTTGGTTGCCAGTGTCGTTTTACCGCAACCGCCCTTGGGGTTCAGAACGACGATCTTGTTCAGGTCGTCTCGATATGGAGCAATGCTCATCGTGCCGCCGGAGCGTGCCTTCTCACTAGTAGGATAGACGGCGGTTGTTTATTGTTCTCCGCGCGACTGATCATACTCCTTAGACCCTCGAGGTCAAAAAGACGTGCTGACGTACGTTTCGACAGACGCCAGACCCAAGATCAGCGGCCTGTCAGTTGTCAGGCATTTTCCGAAGACCCAGCTAGACTTAGAGAATCGAATCACGACGACAAGTCAATTCGAAATTAGGAGGCTGACATGCATCGTTTCCGTCTATTTGCCGCATGCGTATTTCTGTTGGGTGGTTGTGGTCAATCGGATCCCGGAGATGCCGATGGAGGTCCAACGGTTGACGACCCGAGAGCGGAGGGGCCGCGCTTGGCTGGTGAGGAGGATGAGCGCGACGAAATCGTCATCGACCCCGATGCCATCAGAGACTGGCCGATATTAAAAAGAATCCGACTCGATATTCCTACCCCTAATTACCCAGCGCCGGATTCGATGATACGTAACGTGATCTCATTGGAGGAGGTTGATCCCGATGTCATTTACTCGGCCGAGCATTGCCGCGAACCGAAGGGTCTGCAGGTTAGTTTCAGCTGGCAGGGAGTGCACGGTGGCGCGATCGCAACCGTATTCGGTACGCAGCCGAGGCTCACGACCAATTTGCGGCTGAATCGATTTGCGGTGGTTCGCTACGAATTGTGCGTCTCGACGGATACGGATCCAAACACCAAATGCACCGGTGGCCTGGAGGACGAGATATATCAAATCGCACCGCCGAGGAATCATCTTACGCCGCCAGACGGCCTGCCACGCGATAAGTTCTATCTCAAAGATTTCACATGCCAGGTTCGTGCATGCCGCAACTCCCCGGCGGTATGCGGTGCCTGGTCAGAAGCGGTGCCTCTGGCTTGGGGCTTCGCTACCCCGATTGAACTTCGACAAGAAACATTCACGCTTGGAGACGAATCGTTGGGCTTGAAGCTGCATTATTGCAATGTCGACAAGACAGAAGCCGCGGCCAGCGGTACGGACCACATCATCTGCTTGTGGAAAGCGGACACACCAGTGGCTAACGCAGCTGCAACTTGCCAAGCACAATACGATACAGGCATGACTCAAGGAACCGAGGTCTGGTTTCGGTTATCAAGCAATTCTCCGGAGGATATTTTTAGCAGCACGGATCTACCGGCGCAAAATGCTGACAACGTCTGGGCCGTCGGTGCCTGCAACTCGAATGTGGCGACGAAGTTCTGTGCCTGGTCAACCGTCCAACCAAGAACGTTTCCATGGCCATTCTAAGGCGGTATCGCGAATAATCTGGTTTCCCCTCCCGGGATTACGCGTCTGCGAAAGACCTGTTATAACCCAGGTACGTGGGTTTCCGCTTATTTGAGGGAGAATGGACCTTGAAACTACGTTACAAAGTCGCGAGCGGTATTCTGATACTGCTGGCGCTCGGGATATCGTCACTGGCCGTTGTTCTGAACCACAATTCTGCCTGCGGACCGGCGCCTGCCATCTCGGATGAAACGGAGCTGATGAAAGCTATTGTGTATCGTTGCTATGGTTCGCCCGATGTTCTTCAGTTTGAAGACGTCGAAAAGCCGACGCCTGCGGACGATGAGGTTTTAGTAAAAGTCCACGCCGCGTCCGTCAATCCATTTGACTGGCACTACATGAGGGGCTCGCCGTACGTCATGCGCTTGGGTGCTGGTGTGGGCACACCAAAAGACTCACGGTTTGGTGTTGACTTTGCCGGAACGGTCGAGGCAATCGGCAGCAATGTCACACAATTCAAGCCAGGAGATGAAGTATTTGGGGGGCGATCTGGAGCCTTCGGCGAGTATGTAATTATTCCCGAGGATCGAGCCATCGTGCTGAAACCGGCGAATGTGACGTTCGAACAGGCCGCATCTGTTCCCATCGCGGCAATCACCGCTTTACAAGCGCTTCGCGACACGGGAAAGATCAAGCCGGGGCAGAAAGTGCTGATCAACGGCGCATCGGGCGGCGTGGGCACATTTGCCGTGCAGATCGCCAAGTCATTCGGCGCCGAGGTCACGGGCGTATGCAGTACTCGCAATGTGGAGATGGTCCGATCGATCGGCGCAGATCATGTTTTCGACTACAAGAACGAGGACTACACGGAAAGCGAACAACAGTATGATCTGATCATCGACAACGTGGGCAATCATTCGTTGTTAGCGAACAGGCAAGTCCTGAAGCCCGATGGCATTTTCGTCATCGTCGGTGGCGCAAAAGGGAATTGGGTGGGGCCCCTCATGAGGCCAATCAAGGCGTTTATGTTGTCGCCGTTCGTGGACCAGGAGTTCATCATGATCCTGGCGAAAATAACGAAGGAAGACTTGACACTCCTGGGCGACCTCATACAAACCGGTAAAGTGACACCGGTTATCGACACGCGATATCAATTAAGTGAGGTTCCCGAGGCAATCCGTTATTCGGAAGAAGGGCACGCGCGCGGTAAGATAATAATAGACTTGGAATAGAGCTGCGTCTGATACTAAATGAAATCGAACTTGCGATCTGTCAACGGGTCGCATCTGCCAATGAATAAGAACACGCTTCGATTCTTGCTGCCGTCATTCCTTGGCGTGCTGATTTTTCTGACGCCGGTTCCCTGGGATGGCAACCTGACCATCGGAATCGGCATTGTTACTGGTTCGATTAAAGTTCTGATGGGCGGTTATGGACTGCACATCGTGGTCGGGCTGTTGGTGATCACGAGTATTCTGACGGCATTCGGTACGGTGAGTAACACAGGCTGGATTCATCGATCCCCAATGTTGAAAGACTTATTTGACGTGCCACTCATCTGGCTGGCTCTAAGACTTGTCGGCACGATCTTCGGCATTATCTACCTTTTCCAAATTGGACCAGAGCTGCTGACATCCGAAGAAATCGGCGGCGCCGTCTTTGAGGGCATTGGAGTCAATGCGCTCTCCATCTACATCGGTGCGTGTCTGTTACTGCCATTGTTAACCGACTTCGGCTTCATGGAGTTCGCGGGCACACTGGCGCGGCCGGTGTTTCGCAGAGTATTTCGGTTACCGGGACGTTCAGCCATTGACGCCGTGACGTCTTTCGTTGGCTCCTCATCGATCGGCTTATTGATTACAATCGGGCAGTACGATAGCGGCAACTACACCGCCCGTCAGGCCAGCGTCATAGCAACGAATTTTTCGATCGTATCGATTCCTTTCTGCCTGGTTGTCGCATCGGTCGCAGGCATCGAGCATCTCTTCATTTCCTGGTACGGCATCGTGGTGCTGGCTTGCTTGTTGGCCGCGTTGATCACCCCGAGATTGCCGCCATTGTCGCGCAAGCCGGATGCCTACGTCTCTGGTTCTGACGAAAGCGTGCCAATGCATACGCCGGAATCACGGTCGCTGCTGCGTGAAGCGTGGGAACGTGCGATGGAGCGGGCCGAGTCAGCACCTGGTATTCAGGGGTTTTTGGTTACAGGCGTGAAGAACATGATGTTCTTCGCATTCTCTGTGATGGCTGCGGCGATGGCGTTGGCCACGATCGCCGCCTTAATCACTTTTCACACACCAGTATTCACATGGCTGAGCTATCCGCTCATCGCACTGCTCGAACTCGTGCAAATACCGGACGCAGCCGCGGCGGCGCCGGCGCTACTTGCAGGCTACTTGGATCAGTATATGCCAGCGATTATCGCGGCCGGTGTCAGCAGCAACCTAACAAGCTTCATCCTGGCCGGATTGTCAGTTTGCCAACTCATCTTCATGTCAGAACTCGGCGTAATCATATTGCGCTCCAGCCTGCCACTGAGCGTTACGGACCTGGTCATAATCTTCATCCTGCGCACCGTAATCGTGTTGCCTGTACTGGTCCTCGGCGCGCATCTCGTCGTTAGCTAAGCACTAGTCTGTCAACTACGAAGGCAAAACGATAACAGGCCGCTAATTGCCGTTAGCAGACGTTTAAATGATAATGCGGTGACAGGCCGCCGATGATCCAACGCGGCCTTCGGGACTTTGGATTGAGTTGGTGGAGCCGAGGAGGATCGAACTCCCGACCTTCGCGTTGCGAACGCGACGCTCTCCCAGCTGAGCTACGACCCCACACGAAGCAATAAGTCTACACCCTAGCAGTCATGTGAGCATTGTCGAGCCCGTTCAAGGAGCGCTTCCTAATGGGCTTGCGTTGCGATGCATTTAATACACCTCCGCTCAGTACAGCCCGATAGACGAACGTCCGCCCGTGGTCGTATGCGGCCCATTAAAACGCAGCGATTTCCGCCGCAGATAATACGCTGATTACTACAGTGCCCGATCCTTCACACTGCCCACCAGCTTGCTTGAATTCATGTCGAAGACGGCACAAACCACTTCGCGGTCATTCTGTTTCCAGCTCTCAGCCGTTGGATACATCGTAAAGATATCCAGCGAGGATGACTCATAGTCTGTGCCGACAAATGATTCGAAACGTTCCTTGCAGGACTCAACTGCCAAGTCCCACATCGCATCACCTTCAGGGTAGCTCGCGATGGTGAGATCGAGCACCGCATAAGCTTCATTGTCGTGCGGTTCGGAACACGGAACGCCTGGCAGACTGGTGATTTCGTCGTCCATCGAGCCGGCATCGTCAAAGCAATCGCCCACTCTGACTTGAAATGCGTCGACAGTTCCTTCGCCGACTATCGCGCCGCTACTATCACGATCGGCGTCCGTTACCGTGCCGTAAATGGCAAATCCAAGTGCGGCTGCTATATATATGGCCCATTGTTTCATGGCTCCTCCCGCGTCGATTGGTCCTAAATCAATTACGCCAATCTGTGTGACAAGTCCGTTTGTGTGCAACACGGTGCACGAAGTTCGCGCTGTGTATCCACAAGTTCTGGGCCAGCGCGCCATTGCTGCGTTATGCAGCGCCTAAGTCTGAGCGAAAGCCGGCCTTAAACAAGGAAATAGGTCTCGATTTGCTTTTCGTAACAATTCGAACTGGCGGCGACGAGTTGTCATAATTAAGGCGGTTCGACCGCTGCTGTTTAGCTGTTGGTCTTTCGAGACTGCGCCAGATATAAGCACCCGATTGCGATCAGCGCCAACAATATGCTGAGCCACGCGGCGATTGGCGCGTACCAATTCGCAAGCCAGATCACGCCGGCCAATAAACCCGCGCTCCAGGTTCGCCACGTGAGTCGGCGCCAGCACAATAGCGCCAGTGCGACCAGGAAAATGAAGAATGTGCAAAGGAACGTGACGAATTCGACGTTCTGAACCCACCATGGCTCGATGTCTTGTTCGACCCGCTGCTTCACGCCCTGGAGGATCTTACGCACGGCAATGTGGTCTGCGAATTCGGTGAACAGCTCGAGAGCGAAGATACCCACGGATGTCGGGTGGTAGCTCCAACGAATGCGGCTGACCAGACGAGTGCGCCCGTCGTCGAAAGGATAAACCGCCCATGTAAAGGCGCCGGGGTTGGGGGCGTCGCGTCCCAACCAGATCAGATGTTGGTTTGGTTCGATCGTGTGGAAGGTCATGCTTACGACGGCGCTGATCGGCATCTCGTCGCCAACGACGAATTTCTGGAACTTGGGAAGGATCTCGTCGGCGCTCTTTAGTCCCTCCGGACTGCCGGCGTTTTCCAATAAGTCGTAGCCATAAAATCCCGCGCGACCGTAACCCATCTGCAACAGCCAGGGCCAGACGGCCTCCGGGCTGCCGTTAATCGTAATCGCCCGTGTGGCGAGAAACGAAGGATCGGGGTTGAGTTCGTCGCCGGCCATCGGCCGCTCGATTTCAGCGGCGGTCGCTCCCCAATGGAGCTGGTACGGGCGGCATAAACCCAAGTAGACAACTGTGAGCAACAGCAAGGTTGTCAGCACGGCGAAAATTCGCATCAGCCGCGGGTGCCCCCGGCCGATTTCTGCTGCTCGTTCGCTGATGCCTGCCATGAGCCCCGGCTTCCTGGTCGCGGGTTGTTCAATTGCAAGGCCGCCAATGCGGCAGAAACATATTACGTGAGAAGTGCAAGCAATAGGGGTCGAACTGCGATTTCCGTCAATCGTGGTTCGGCCTTTTTTTCAGGACCCGCGATTGTCCCTATTGCGCAAGGATTTCTGCTTTTGTCTCTAGCAACGCCGGCAACAAGTCGGACTGTTCGCCACGCATGATCGCGGCGTCAATAGTGTCCAATGCATGCTGTTGTTGGCCGAGGTCACGGTAGAGCAACGCAAGGTTGTTGGTCGCCGACAGATAGTTCGGGTACTCATTGACGATCGAGACAAACAGCGGCAATGCGAGCTGTAAGTCGTTTTGCGCATACAGCATATTCGCCATGCCGAAACGAGCGCCGACACTGTCGGGCCATCGTTTGAGCGCCGCCGCGTAGGCATCGAATGCCATCTGCTGGCTGCTTGCCGTTTCAAACGCTGCCACTGCGCGAAGGTAATCGTGTTCTACAGCATTACTGGGAATATCACTTGGTCGCAGCGCGACCATGCCCCAGTTGTGGCCGCGTTGCCAGGATTTCAAAAACGCCTGGCGTTGCACTAACAGCCGTTCCTTAGGACCGGAGCGCAGCACAAATGCTTGCTCCTCCGGCAGATACCCCACCACAACCGCATAGTGCCAGCGTGAACGCCACGCCACGCGCAAGTCCTGCAGAACCAGTACCGCGCGTCCTTCATCGAGGTGTGCCAACAGGTCATCGGGTGTCGGTTGCACGACGAGGGCAACCCGGCCCGCCTCACGCGTTGCGGACAGCAACTCAACCTGCAAACTGCCTTCGCGTGCTGGTAGGTAGACTCGCTCGCGCAGAGCATCAACCGGCGCGTTTACGCCGCTGGATGTAAGCAACATGGACAGCGACGCTGGGCCGCATTGATCGGTGGTTTGTGCAACAAACGGCACGTCCAACAATTCCACGGGCTCGCGTTCGCCGGGTTGCCAATCTGGGACGGTGACACAGCCGCCGGCACCCAATGCCAAGACAGTGAGACTGGCCGTTAACCAACGTACGGACATGACACGTTCCGTTAGAAACTCTTGAACAGGTCCGTAACGTTAAGAAGCTCCAGCACAATTAACACGATCGCAACGATGCCCACCACTTCAACCACGCCGGTGCCGCCAGCCGGCAGCTCGCCAAGGCGAGCTTCGAGTGTCGTCAATTCCGCGTCGGTCAACGCAGCAACACGCTCGTTTGCGGCCACCGGATCCACGCCATAGCGAATGAGCGTGTTACGAACGTGATCCTCAGCCAGCAGTCGTTGAATCTCGTCGACACGCGCCTCGCGTGCCTCCGCGGCAAACGCCTGCTCAGTGGAAATGACGCCCGCAACGGCAGAATTCATAATGGGAGCAACGGTCAACGTCACAGCAAGCAACACATACAGGGCTTTCGCAGCCAGTTCACGGCACATCGGAGCACTCCTTTAAGTAGTGGCCCTATCCTAGTCGAAGAGCGCTACTCTCACGTGACCTCGGTCACAATTTGCCAAGGTAGGAAGAGGAGGGTCGTGTTCCTCACCAAACAACATGTCCACTACTAGCGGCATTCGTACGGCAGGAACTTATTCGGAATACCGATGCTGGTGCATTCCCATTGGATTGAGCTACCGTTATCCGTGGGTGTCCACTCCAACGTTAGGCCAAAAATGTGGGCGTATGCATCGTTTCCAAAAACCATCGTGATCTGCCCATTAGCGGTGACAATCATTTGCGTAATGTAATTGTTTTGATACTCGGTTGGCGCCCCAAGTCCCGCTTGAAAATTATCGAATGGCCAGGAACCGTTTAGATTGTAAAAATCCTGTATCAGTTGTTGCGCGTTCGATTGATCTAACAAATCAAAACTGGTCTCGATCTGATTTCGTATCGAGAATATCGGCTCGTGCGGTCTATCAGAGAACGCGCAGTCAAGTTCAGCCAAATAGGCGTCGGTGATGCCGTCACCCGTACAGTCAAACCAGACCACCGCTGAACCCGGATCAATCGGTGTCAGAAACACACGTCCGAATTGAATTGTCGGCGCGGCATCAACATCGAACGTAATCTCAATAACGCCGTTGAAGACGGATGCGCTTGCGACATACTTATTGCTCCAGCTTGTCGCGGGCTCAGCCCCGGCGTCCGCATTATTAAAGGCGAAGACACCGTTTTGCCGATAATGTTCGGCGACGAGCCAACGAAGCCCTGATGTCAAATCGAGCGACGTCTGAATTTGCGCGGCTTCCGTCGATACTCCTGGCGGCGCACCTCCCGGTGGTCCTTCCGGTCCGACAGGGCCTTCCGGACCTTCGGGTCCCTGTGGGCCGACGGCGCCATCGGCACCGGTCGGTCCTTGTGGCCCCGCTGGGCCAGCAACGCCTTGCAAGCCTTGTGGTCCCTCGGGACCCTGCGGACCCTCCGGTCCCGGGATAGGATCTGTCAATTCGAGAGCTTTAATTCGTCCGTCCTGGACTACTTGCTCGTCCTGCAGCACAGCGATGTCAGCGGTATTCTGTCGGACTTGATGGTTTGCTGCGAGTGCGGACAACGGCACGAGCAGTGTCATGCAAAATAGTTGGCGCATTGATGTTCTCCTTTCAATCGTGAACTGCATCAGGATCATGCAATTAGGAATGCTGGCTTATTTGATCGATTCCGAGCACATTATGCACTGCTTGTTGATGCTTCTGTGCGAGAGATCACGGAATACACAGCAGCCCAGCGAAAGGCGCGCGCAGATCGCAAGTATTAGCAGGACATTAGGTGGAATGGTCGAAGGGAGGCTGGGGTAGGTGCATTCGAAATCGTCAAAAGTTGGCCTAGAGTTAGCTGGGGCGGACGAGCGGCACGTCGCGAGAGCGCCTATACTTTACATTGGAAATGACCCATTGCGGTCCGTGACTGCGTATCGATGAAAACCGGGGGTACCTATGTCTGAACGACGCTATCCAAATGAGTCTGAAGAATATCGCAAAGCCCGGGCTGCTCTGCTGGAAGAAGAAAAGCGCCTGGTCGAGAAAGTGAAGGCCGTAGCCGCAAAACGCAGAGACTTACCGCTTGGCGGCAAGCTGAAAGAAGATTATGTGTTCGCCGGCGCCAACGACAATAACCTCGGCAAGAACATCAAATTTTCGGAGCTGTTCGGCGATAAGAACACGCTGCTTCTCTACAGCTATATGTTCGGTAAGACGTGGGACAAACCCTGCCCGTCATGCACCTCGTTGATCGACGGTTTTGATCGCGCGGCTATTTCAGTGTGTCAGAACGCGGCGTTTTTCGTCGTTGCGAAGGCCCCGGCAGATCGAATCAATGCGTGGGCCGCTGAACGCGGTTGGTCCAATATTAATCTGATCTCGGCTGAGTCCAATTCCTACCTCGCGGATTACAAATGCCAGGGCGGCGATTCGGATGACGGCCTTTGGCCAATCATGCATGTGTTCACCAAGAGTGATGGCGAGATCTACCATTTTTGGGGTACGGAACTACAAGGCAATCACGTCGATACAGTGTGGCCCTACTGGAACCTGATGGATATGACCCCCGAAGGCCGTCCTGATGTGCTGACAGCGCCGCAAAACTTCCGCTCGGAATATTTGGAGACGCACTATCTAAATAAAAACGAATAGGGGCATCAGTTTTTGAATTGTCAGTCCTAAACGAACATTCCCACATATTATGAATTTCCGCGGGCAACGCATGCCTCACTTGTATTCTTCGATGCGCTAGGTGAATTTACCTACGGTTCATGCAAGCACGGTGGACGATACTGAAAGCGTTAGCAGGTGATAGGAGGGCATCCATGCCGTATCGAAATACGTCTGAGCTACCACACACAGTGCGCGAGCATCTGCCTGCCCATGCGCAAGATATTTACATGAACGCGTTCAACAATGCTTGGACACAATACGCCGAAAAGCGTAAGCGACGCGAAAAAGTGTCACGTGAAGCAACGGCCCATAAAGTTGCCTGGGCTGCGGTGGAACGCAGTTACGAAAAAGACGCGGATGGGAAGTGGCGACGTACATAAAGGATGGTTAGTTTGAATACAGTGCGAGACACAAATGTTCGGAAAATTTCTCAGTCAACAACGCGAACTGGACGTATTAGCATTTCAGCAAAAGCTGTTGGCATTCAGCTTCACGTCCACGCACAACCCGTCGGCCCTGTAATGCTCCCCGGGTTTCCGTAACGATTGTGCACTGACCTGCAATATGGTCGTCGTCGTAGTAATACAGTACCACCCAATCGTCGGTTCGATTGAGTTCGTGCGCTCTGGCCGTATTTGAGAATAATGCCGTGAAGTGCCAGCCTTGCCGGTTCGCATGCATGATCGGCAGCCAGGCCTGGCCCTCCGGGTTGAAGCGCCTGGGGGCGATCTTTGGCAAGCTGTCGGCTGCAACCTTATTACGATACTGGCGGTCGATATCAAGCAGTAATTTGACGGTTGGTGCCTTTTTCGATTCACGAGGGCCAGCAGACCGACGGCCAAGTAGTGACGCAAGGCCCGCACGAATCGCCGCGCCACGCCGTGATCCGATACCTGCCACGGCATCCAACCGACCGTCATGAGCCGCGAGCTCAGCTGCCTCGAGTGGTTCAATGTTCAGGCTATCGTGAATCGCGTGTGCCAGTGATGGACCAATTCCGGGTACCGATTGAAACAGTATTTCGGGATCGGTCGAACCGCGTATTCGATCCAGTTGTGACAAGCGGCCGCTGTGAGCAATCTCGGCGATCGATGCGGCCAGACCGCGTCCGATCGCTGGTAGCTCAATCAGGCCGTCGATCCCCTCATCACGCAAAATAATGCGGGCGTCTTTGGGCAGCGCTTCAAGCGTTTGAGCTGCGTGGATATAGGCGTTGACACGAAACGGGTTGGCGTTCTGTTGCCGCAGCATTTCCGCACAATCTCGCAGCAGAGACGCGGCTTTCTCGTTGAAGGTACAACGGTTCATGTTCTTGCGGCTTAGATCATGACGTAGCAACTTGAATCTGACGGAGCCAATGTATCGCTCCGACCTTTGTAGCGCGATAGGAGTTATTACCTAGTCGGTTTGTTGCACGGTCCAGTAACTCGATCGCGGCACCAAGGGTCGGAACCGCCCATTCCGAACGACCCGAGCGTCGGCCATTGAGATGTTGGCCAGACGAACTCTAGTAGCTCGGAAGACCCAGATGTGTACAAACACTAATATCGGAGAGCCTACAGACGGTGATATGTTCTGCTGATGATTTCCGCCACCCATGATGACATTGTTCGCCTGTTTCCCGGCTTGCAGGATCATACCGTGCTGGAGATCCAGGCAACGGAGGCGACCGCCGAAGACCTCGAAGCCGCATTGTTGCTAATGCAAAACGACGATGAGGGCTTGATCGACATCAAGCAGCAGAAGGGTAGTCGCTTGAATCTACTGCTCGAAATCCTCGCGAATTCGGAGATCCAACTGCCAGATGACTTTGACGTGTAGCCTGAACTTGCGAAAGAATCTCAATCGGCGGAGCCCGCTATGAGTAATGGCGATCCGAAAGCCCCACCTGGCTATCCCGTCGAACTGCCGCCAGCGCAGCCGGCGCCCGAGATTCCGCCCGGCGGACCCGTCGAAATACCAGAGCCGCTGCCAGAATTACCCTCGAATCCGCCACCTGAGCTGCCGCCAAGCCCGGAAGAGGGGGCGCATCCTACGCCCGGTTTTTTGCAACGGTAGATTTCGGCGATGGCATTTTCATTAGTATCTACCGAGTTTAAGAACGGCGAGGCTATTCCATCGAAATACACCTGTGACGCTGACGATGTGTCGCCGCCACTGTCTTGGTCTGACCTGCCGGAATCTGCGAAGAGCCTGGTTTTGATTGTCGAAGATCCGGATGCGCCGGACCCGGCGGCGCCCAAAATGACCTGGGACCACTGGTTGTTGTACAACGTGCCGGTGGCTGCGTCGGGCCTGGCAGAGGGAGTTGTTGCTGCAAGCTCACCCGCTGGCACCTTGGAAGGCACAAATAGCTGGGGTCGCCGCGGATACGGCGGGCCTTGCCCGCCGATTGGACGCCATCGCTATTTCTTCAAGCTCAGCGCCGTGGGCGTTGTGCTGCCGGACCTCGGGCATCCCAGCAAAGCAGACTTGATGACAGCAATGGAAGGGCATGTTTTGGCGGAAGCGGTCTTAATGGGAACGTACTGCCGAGACTGATTTGGTACCGGGCGATGACGACACAAGCACCGCAAAAAAAATGGTCTGCCAAGGTCACGCGAGAGAGCCATGCTCTGGATCTGGAAGAAGGCGTGTTTACGTGGAAGGACCCGAAACGGATCGCGCGCTCTTTGAAAAAGTCGGCGGATATGAGTACGCATCGAAAGGCATCACCGCTTAGTTCCGCAATGTCGATGCTCGTATTCTATATCAATCGTGCAGGTACAAATCTCGATGACGATCAGAGGCGTATTCTCGAACGGGCAAAGGTAGCATTGCGGAAGCTCTACCGCGATGACTAATCGCAGCGTATGACACAGACCTTTAGCTCAATTGGACAACAGCTGGCAGACACTCTAAATCGGGACTGTCATTGTATTAGCGTCGATAGAGATGCTCTTCGCGATAGCCTGAAAGCACATCTCAGAGTCTCAGGTCTCCCGGAACAGCTGCTTGATGAACACGCACATCTATTTGCAGACTCGCCGGTGTTTCTCTGGCGGGGACATATCCGACACATGGAAAAGGTAATCAACGCCGTAGAATTCGTTACCCAGAATAATTCCTATCGTGACGCCGTGTTGGCCGCTACGCCGGCGAGCGAGCGCCTCGACTTCGGGCCACGCGGCGTTTTTTTTGGTTACGATTTCCATCTCGGCGCCGATGGCCCCCGCTTGATCGAAATCAACACGAACGCCGGCGGCGCATTACTCAATCTATATTTGGCGGCGGCACAGCAGGCCTGTTGTGCCGAGGTGACTAAGATTATTGGTGGCAATGTCGAATTCGCAGCAATCGAAAACGAATTGATTGCTATGTTCAAAGACGAGTGGCAATCGCAACGCCCGAACCAATCCCTGCGCACCGTCGCTATCGTTGACAATGAACCCAGCAAGCAGTTCTTGTACGCCGAGTTTCTGCTGTTTCAATCCCTTTTTGAACGACATGGCATCAGCGCAATCATCGCGGATCCGAAGGAATTCGCGATAGAGGAGGGCGGCCTCTTCGTCGGTGAGCAACAGATCGACCTGGTCTATAACCGCCTCACCGACTTCTATTTGCAATCCCCCGATTCAGCCTGCTTACCGGAGGCGTATCAGCAAGGCACGGCTGTGTTTACACCTTCGCCTAATCTCTATGCGCTGTATGCAGACAAACGCAATCTGACGTTGTTATCGGATGAAAAACGACTGCAGGCATTCGGTGTCCACGCGAGCACCATTGCAACGCTCGCCGAGTTCGTGCCACGCACTGTGCTCGTTACACAAGAAAACGCCGATCAACTGTGGAAAGATCGTAAGCAGCTGTTCTTCAAACCGGCCAGTGGATACGGCAGTCGCGGGGCTTACCGCGGTGCAAAACTCACAAAGCGGGTTTGGAAAAACATCGTCAGCGCCGATTACGTTGCACAAGCGATCGTCGCGCCCAGTGAACGACACCTTATAATTAACGGTGAAGAACGCTCATTAAAACTCGACATTCGATGCGTAACCTATAACGGCAAAATCCAGCTGTTGTCAGCCAGACTTTACCAAGGCCAGACCACCAACTTACGAACGGAAGGCGGCGGGCTCGCCACGGTTTTCTCGACGCCAAAAGGCGTCTGTTGCTAGGCATCAACGATAACGGCGGAAGTATCCGCGCAACCCGCAAAACCCAAAAACCAAGTGCTTGTCAAGAGTTGGGATTGCCAGGCGACAATGGTGCTTACTTATTCGCCAATTCTTGAGCCAGCCACTCTTCCACCCAGGCAACGTGTTGCTCTTCTTCCACGGCAAATTCCGCCGCCATTTCTCGAACGCTTTCATCGGTGCTGTCATCGACTACGTCTGCGAAAAATTCATAGGCACGCTTTTCATTGTCGAGCGCCAGCGACATGGCCTGAGACGGCGTCATTAAGTGGAAAAGGCGACCGCTGTCGGTGTTTTCCGGCGCCTCGGGTCCCTGCCAATGGTATTGACTCGGGGTGAGCATCGGTAACTTACGGTCCTTGATGTGTTCGTCGATAATCTCCGCGTGCCGCGCCTCAATCTCCGACATCTTCTGGAATATTTTCGCGACTTTTCGATTGCCGGTCTGCTCCATCATGTCGGCGAGTTGCTGATATCTCTGCATGGCCTCGAGCTCGATAACCAATGCATGCAGGAGCAGTTCTTCGAGAGACAGTTTGCACGTGTCAGTGCCCGGTGCTGGGCTCATGGTCGGTCGTGTTTGCATCGGTATTCTCCCCACACACGAAGGGTTTGGTGCCAATACACTTGAAATCCTAGAAAACCCCGCGCAAAGCAGGTATTTAGTACGCCGATTCTGTGAACCAGGTCCGTTTTTTGACGAAATTATGTGAAATAGAGCACTTTATAATTGGATTCACGTATCAACGTTAACCGATTGGAAAATAAGCAGAAAATAGACGGGCAGGACGCCGGGCAGGGTAGCTGCGAGACCTATCGCCATTTGCTGTAGGAGCGCGACATGTCTGCCCGGCCTAATCGTCAATAGATAAGGCCCATCATTTGCGCGAACGGCTACCCCCACGGCCTCCAACGATGCTATATACAGACGGGCGTCAGTCAATCGCAACGAGGGCCTGGGGGCAAACTGAGCGATGCAAGTTGCTCGAATTCCGAGCATGCCGAAGATTGCAGTGCTGCTTTCATGTCTGGGCGTTTTGCTCTTGTACAGTGCATCGTTAGTCGCAGCGGGCGGGCACGCAAGAATTGGCACAACCGCAGGCGATTACGTCATCGCATACGCATTGCCTGCGCGTGCAATCCAAAAAAACGAAAATCGTTGAAATTGGGACTGGCGTCGCAGATTTATGTAAAGCGATAGTTCTAAAGTTGCGGTTGGAAACTTTTTGGCGCAGTTACGATGCTCCTGAAGCAACTAATCGATTCACCCAAGACCTCGTCGAAGCTGCTCGTATACGACCCTTTCCGTAAATTTGATCGGGAGGAGTTGGTTAAGCAGGTCATCGGCCTGGCGAACGCCGACGTCGAAGGCCCCCGCAACATCCTGTTTGGGGTCAACGCGGCAGCCGCTACAGGCAGCGGTATCGTCGGTATCGCTGACAGCGATATGGCCGATCTGAAGAAAGCCCATCGGCTGTTATCGCAACTTATCGAGCCGGTTTTGCAGCTGGCGTTCATCTACGACCGGATTAACGGCAAGCTCGTTGGCACACTTGAAATCGACGGCTGTGATGACGGCCCTTATGTGGTCGGGCAGGATTTTTCTAATGCACTCGCGCGCGGCCAGTGCTGGATTCGTGAGGGCTATGATCTTCGCGCTGTTAAATCCGACGATCTGGCTCCGAAAAGCACACCCGAGGCCGCCAAAAAACCGGCCAAGATGACCAAACCGCCGCCGATAATCGTTGGATTCAATGACGAACCGGACTGTCAGCTTATTGAAATGCCCGTGCCCGATACGTCTAATCCGCCGTTCGCGCCGAAAAAACGAAATGCCAAACAGCCTTCGGACGTCAAAAAGACGATCAAAGAAAGGATTGGTACGGTGACCACCCAAATTTTGCGATTGGGGCGTCGACGCACGAATGGCTCTGCGGCCGAATCCGATAAACGCGGTACCGCGACACAGATCGATGACTGCGAGGGCACCGGAAAAGTAATGAACGACGCCGATAACCACTACTTTTTCGAAGAAAAAGCGCTAAAACTGAATCTGGCAGTTTGCAACAAGGGTACTGAGAGAATCGAGGATGTGAGTATTGAACTCGGCTTCCCGCGCACGCCGGATTTCGATGTGGCCGATCGCCTATATATCAGTCCATTTGATAAACGATCCGCGTTTGAGATCAAAAATCTAGGCTATCCGAAAGTAAATCGCCGCGACGACGCCATTCTGGTGCGTAGCACGATCGGCGTTCTTGCACCTGACAGCCCGGAGCAGGCGTTTAGATGTGCGCTGCGTCTAGCGGTGGGACCCGGCATGCAGCGAAGAAAATTAGCAATCCGCTACAAGCTCCGCGGGCAGAACGAGCAGAGACTTGCTACGGGACGCTTAAAGATTAAATTTGGTCGGGTAACTGCCTGACTGAGACGCTTTCGCGACATTCCGTCTACTCCTTGCTTCCTGTTAACTCGGCAATTCGTCGGCGCTGATCCGGAGCTTGATTGTTGAATGGATCGGCGACGGCCGTCCCGCCGATTAGAGTCAATAGCAATACAAGTGGCGATAGCATTATTGTCGAGCGATCGCCAGTATTAGTTTTCCGCCGCCCATGGCCAAAAGTCGGGATGGGTTCAATGCTCATACGCTTTTGATGTTTGCAATCGACGTTGGTTTGAATCGCACAGCGACGACCGAACGAACTAAGTTCTACTGCCAAAGGTCTATACTTAAGAAGGCAGCAAGGCTTGCAGTGTGCGATAGGAGAATGACATGACTGAGACAAGAATCGGCACGGTGACCCACTACTACAACCACTTACATGTGGCCGGTGTGACGATCACCGACGGCGAGCTCCACAATGGCGACACGATTCGCGTCAAGGGCCACACCTCGGATTTCGAGCAGAAAGTGGAATCCATGCAGATCGACCAAGAACCGGTGGAGGTCGCGAAGCCGGGCGACCAGATTGGGCTTTATGTGAACGAGCACGCCAGGGAACACGACACCGTCTATATGGTTAGCTAAGCCACAGGCTGACCCATGCGGCTTTATCTGGTTCAGCACGGTGAGTCCGTGCCGAAGGATATCGATCCTGATCGCCCTTTGAGTGATCGGGGGCGCGCCGATATCGAGCGGCTGGCAGAGTGGCTTTCGAGTCACAACGTCCAGGTCGCACAAATTCTTCACAGCGGCAAGACGCGGGCAAAAGAGACGGCGGACATTCTCCGGCCGTTGCTTACATCCCCCAGCCAGATTCATCAGAGCGACGGTCTGGCGCCGAATGACTCGCCGGAGGCGTTTCTCAAACAGTTGACAGATCCCAATAAGGACACGCTCGTTGCCGGCCACATGCCGTTTGTGGCACGCACCGTCTCACAGGCACTAACGGGCGCACCCGATCGACAACTGGTGGAGTTTGTCCCGGGAAGTGTCGCGGGTATTGAACGCAGCGATAGCGCTTCGTGGATTCTATTTATGTTCGCGCAGCCCCAGTTTTTGATGGTAGAGGAAAATCGCGAGCGAATAACCCGTTAGGCTAGTACGTAATGAGCCACAAAGTTCACTGGGAATAAGTCTACTCCGCCAAACCGACAGACAGACTGGGTTGGTATAAGCCTCATTTGCAGACCTCGTTAACTTGGATCAAGGAGCTTGGCTTAGCCGCGGATGCGCCGATCATCGACGTCGGTGCGGGCGCTCCCACATTGGCTGACGACTTGTTAGACGCGGGCTACCGGTCAATCACCGTCCTCGATATATCCGAGTCGGCGCTGACCTCGATCAGCGAAAGCTTGGGCACGAAAAAAGTAGAACAACTCACGTGGCTGAACGGCGATATCACAGCGATCGATTTGCCCAGCCATTATTATGAGCTGTGGCATGACCGAGCGGCGTTTCATTTTCTGACCGAGCATAATCAGCAAGGTTCCCGGCAGAGCTTTGCGAATCGTTTCATTGCGCGATCTGCTATTCTTATTAGAACAATTCGGCAGCGGCAACGCGACCGACAATAAAAACACGCTCAGGAGAATCCCATGACAATAAACCTCCTACAACTGTGGCTACCCATTGTGCTTGGCACAGTCTTAGCCTGGATTGCCAGCGGATTAATTCACATGGTCATTAAATATCATAATTCTGACTATCTGCGGCTGACGAACGAAGATGAGGTTATGGATGCGGTGCGAAAAGGCTCACCAACGCTAGGCGTTCATACCTTTCCATATTGCATCGACATGAGCGAAATGAACGACGAGGGGGTCCAGCAGCGATTCAAGAACGGGCCTGTGGGCTTTCTGACGGTGCTGCCAAATGGCTTGCCGAACATGGGTAAATTACTGGGTCAACAAATCAGCTTCTTTCTTGTTGGCTGCATTTTGATCGCTTACTGTGCGACGCTCGCACTCGAGCCGGGCGCGGAATACTTGAGCGTATTTCGATTTGTTTCGACAGTCGGTTTTCTCACCTTTGGCTGGGCTGCTATTCCGTATAGCATTTGGTACGGCCATTTGTGGTCTACGACGGCAAAGTATCTACTGGATGCGTTGATTTACGGTTTCGTGGTCGCCGGCACATTTGCCTGGTTGTGGCCTGCCACAGGTGGATAAGTTCTGAGCGGGATCGTGCAATTCGCGCGCAAATGTTGCCCGACAACAATTGCAAGGATTTGCAAGAATAAAAAGAATTAGGAATCAAAAGCTAAGGCCCAACTATCGGGCAATAGTTAAAGATAGGTGTCTCGTCGATGACCTAAATAGGCTGGCATGAGCTCCCCAAAACATCGTCAAAAGAACGGCGAGGGCGACGTCTCGCTGGTGTCTATCGGCTACGTAATGTATTGTCGCCGGTTGGCGGCCCGCTGGGAGGCTCCCGGGTACTCCTCGATGAGGGTCAGCGCCATATCTCACACCCGACAATAAGAACAGGAGTATTGAATAGTGAAATTTTCATTTCGTGCTTTATGCTGTGTTTTCGCACTTGCCATTGTTGCGATTTCTAGTGCGCAGGCCGACGATCGCGTTTACAACGACGGTGGCTCCGTATGGGCGATCAGCTTTATCGAGACCAAGCCGGGTCACTTCGATGACTACATTGCGAACTTGAACCAGATTTGGCGCCGCTATCTTGATGAGCAGAAAAAGGATGGCGACGTGATGTCCTACAAGATGATCCCGATTGCGTTCCCGCGCGACGGCGAGCCAAACCTCATGCTGATGGTTGAGTTCAAGAATTGGGCAGCCCTCGATCGCGGCAACGAGTACTTCGATGAGTTGGCCGAGAGGCTACAGGGCAGCGTCGACAATGCGACGCAGTCGAACATCGACCGCGAGGAACTGCGCAGTTTACGCGGCGGCTTCGCAGGTCGAGAGATTACATTTAAGTAACGACCGCAGAAATACGGGGGCGACCCGCCGGGTCGCCCCTTCTTTGGTGGTACCTAGAGGTAGAAAAGGTCTGCATAGCGCTCGAATGCGGCCGCTGGGATGGTAGAGGCCTGAGAGTCAGCTAATGACCCAAAGCGGTCAAATACATTTCGACTGGTCGGATTTTGGGGGCTACTTTTAAGAGGTGAAACTTCTGCGGATGGCTGTGCGGTGACCCGAAAAATCAATTCGATCCATCGCTTCTCACTAATGGCGATATTGATGGCCTCATCCATTGGCAACGGCGCGGAATTCAGCGAAGGTGATGTCGAGCCGCAAATTGAGACTTTTGTATTGACGGCAGATTTCATCGCGGTAGCGGTGAGTCCGGGGTATCAGATACCTAAATGGGAGAAGTACACTCGATTCTTCGCAGCGGATCGCTCGGACTATGAATTCAGCAGAGTAAGCGGCGAGCAGTTTTCGCAGTTACTTACGCCTGATAGATATGAGAGGCGATTCGGTACGTATCCCGTGACGCCTGACGGTCAGCCCGACGCGCCGAGCTGGCGTTTGGCGGTAACGAATCGATGTTCCGACTACGAGTATAAGTCCGGCGCGAGCACAACAAGAGAATTTAGCTTCGAAGATTTGAGCGTTCCTGTCGAATTGTCATGCAGGTCGCGTGTATCCAGAGCTATTTCGGTCCGAGACGAACTTTGGATTGGAACGTACCGTGCAGGTGAATTTGGTTGGTACAGTTCGGAGGGCCTGCTGATCGCGTCACTCGATGGGAAAGTAAAGGCACGCATCGCGATACGTGGTCCGATAGAAGACCTTGTCAAGGACCCATGGAGTTCCGACATCTGGGTACTATCAAGTTGGGGTCTTACCGTCGTTGCTGACGACCGCGCTATCCTCGCGAAGCGTTGGCCGGCACATCGATTTGATGAACGTAAGGAAAGGCCCGACGTGTTCGTGCCATCAAGCTCTCTAGGAACGGACCCGTTAGCTGTCATAGCGTACACGCTCGGTGAAGCGCACTATCAGCGATTCTACCAAAGCATCAGAAATACGACCTACGTGCCGGACCGCGAACTCTTGTACCAGTATTTTACTTGGCAACCAGGGACGCGTTGGTCCCGTCCTGCACAATTGCCAGTGCAATTGAATACGTTACTTAAAGATGCTGAGCCAGCGTGGCAATGGCGAAGATTTGCTTGTATGTTAAACGATGAGCGCGCCGAAACCCTGTGCGATTTAGATATCAAAAAATGGCCGAGAACGCCACGCTAAGTCAGCACGTTTTGGGAAGGGATGATGCGTACTAGGCTCGATGTGAACGGCTGCTTCTGGCCGTTAGCGGCCTGTCAAATCTCGATTTTTACACAAATTGAATGTCCACTTTACCCCCGGAAAGCGGCCATTCGGTTAATATTGTATTGAACGGCTGCTAATGACCCAAAGCAGACGTTTGCGAAATTTGAGCGGATAATCTCCCTAGCACTTTCTGAGGGATTTAATTATGTTCCAAATCAGGTTTGAGATGATTCTTCTGGTGCTCGCTTTGCCTGCCGCTAGCTGTACACCAGAACCACCAGAGGAAGTCACCGCTTGGGAAGCGGAAGACTTCTTTATGGAGATTGTTGAATTATCAACGACGGATCGAAACGCGTTACTCGCCGCTCCACAAACGGCGATGAATCATTCGCCGTCAAGAGAATTGAGCGAGGCAATTCGCATTAATTCTGTCGGAAGTATCAAGGTTCAGATAATCAGGGATAAAGTCGATGGCAAGATCGTCGACGAAATGCCACCGATGCACCAAGGGTGGATTTATTACACGCCGATAACGCTAGCCGACGGCACGCCGCACACACCTGCGGTCTTGTGCGTATCACACGGTGAGGAAATCCAGTGGTTTCACTGTCAAGACGAGTCGGCGAATGTCACCCAACGGCTTGCCAGAAAACGCCTCCGGGAGACGGACACTTAGATCAATCTGCAGTATCCAGCTGCTTTCTTCCGCGACCGCAATTGGCCCTTAGCTGCCTGTCAGATTGCCGTCTTTCGTTACACTTGCATGACTGCTATGTACGAAAACCGCCGCACCAATACCAACCATAGGCCGGCGCATGGTCAGCATACGGTTGGCAGGGGCCCTATTTTAGATGCTCGCTCGAGAAAGTGTGCTGGGTGCTGGTCAACGGCGAATGGCATGCACGGCAACTGTTTAAGTCTTTCTTCGCAACTGAGCCATCGGGTTTAAAGGTCGCAAAGTCCCAGTCACCGTTCTTCAGCGCTTCGGGGAAATTAGCGCCCCATCCTGGCTGTTTCTCCATAACGGCTATCACAGCGAGCTTGTCGATAATGCGACGACCCAACGCGCTCGTGATGACCTTGCCGCTCGCGTCGTTCTTAGCTTTATAAACTTCGCCGATCAAGACGGACCCATACGGAAATTGCCCATTTTCCTTCATTCCTTTGACGGCAATGTCGTTTGCATACAGGCGGATGATCTGGTCATCGTTCTGCGTACGGTCAAGGTTCAAGTAATTTGTATACGTCGTTTTGTAGTCGGCGGGGAATTTGATTGGCCCGTCCTGGGCAAAGCCAGTGCAGGAGAGCACGGCGATGGCTAGTCCGACTAGCAGCTTCTTTCGTAGCATATTGTCGTCTCTTTTAGTTCACGGCGCCTACTGTTCAAAGCGGCAGATGTTATAAGAGGTAAGAAATATACCTCTCATATCGAGCGCAGTATATTAATAATTATTTTGACTTAACAATTCTATGTTGCGTAATCCATGCCCGGACACAGAGGATGTCAGTATAATAATCGATAACTAGAGGTTTTTTGCGCATATTTGTAATTCATTTTATCGAATGTCTGCTGTACACCCGAAAGCTGCCATTGAACTGGTAAAGTTCTGAGGGGCCGCTAATGACCCATA
>Ga0224508_10000305_pt1 | contig 49897 bp, 47 predicted proteins | sample SF_Jan12_sed_USG_4_FD_170157 | JGI IMG/M metagenome (GOLD analysis project Ga0224508, IMG submission 170157) | Sediment microbial communities from San Francisco Bay, California, United States - SF_Jan12_sed_USGS_21 | ecosystem: Environmental > Aquatic > Marine > Sediment | place: USA... | reverse complement strand
AGCCAAGCAGTTGCGTGGCAAACCAGCCTTCGTTTGATATCCATTGCGGAATCGTGATGGCGCCGCTAAGTCGGGTCATGACATCCATGCCGGCGGCGACCGCGGTAATTAAGTCTTTCCCGTCGATGCCCCCTTGCCGTTCGGCTAAGGCTAATGCAACCGGAATCGTCACTATGCTCAAATGGCCGGTTTTCGCGACATCGTCATAATCCAGCATATGGCCGAGGCTGCCATTGACAAACACGGCCGCACCGGCTGGCGCCTTAAAACCGAACCCCATGACGGTGCTTTCCGCCTTGCCGCCGATGTCACGTACATAGTCGGCGAGGGTTTGTCCCTCCGGCGAAAGGCGGCTTGCGCCCAACGTGACGCCTAACGTATCGAGGATGCATCGCTTGGTCAGCGCAACCAGTTCTTCCGGCAACATGTCATATGTCAATTCCGCCGCGTGCTCGGCAAGTTTACGGGTGGCACCTTCGCGTAAGTCTGAATTTTTCATGATATGTTAATATGAACCTCGTCACCGTCTACGGCAAATTGATGCTCAAAGCCATCCGATGCCCATTCCAGGTGTTGTCATGTGTGGACGGCCTGTCCTTACCAAAAATTAAATCCGGATATAGCCATGATGCAATCCACCAAGTTTGGCAATGGGCGTGATGGTGCCACGGTCATGAACGGGCCGCCCCAGTGGCGTATCTTTGTCTAATCCGAGATGGGTCCGGTAGGAGGGCGTTGTCAGAGCAATTCGACTTGAGCGGGGCAAGGGTCGTCCGTAGCTTCGGCGGATGAAAAAACCCTTCCGCTGTTTCAACAGTTCACCCGAGATCATCCGCCTGACAGTGATGATGTACATCCGTTATCCGCTTTCGCTGCGCCAGGTTGAGGATCTCTTGTTCGAACGTGGCATCGACATTTGCCACGAGACGGTGCGGTTCTGGTGGAACCGATTCGGTCCGATGTTCGCAGCGGAAATCAGAAAGCGCCGCGTGCAACAACAATCGTATTCGTGTTGGCGCTGGCACCTGGACGAGGTGTTCGTGCGGATCAATGGCGAGACCCATTACCTGTGGCGCGCCGTGGATCACGAAGGCGAGGTCCTTGAAGTTTTCGCTACGAAACGCCGTAATCGCAGGGCTGCGCTCAAATTTCTGAAGCGCGCTATGAAGCGCTACGGACGGCCGCGGTTAATTGTGACGGATCGGCTCCGGTCATACCGAGCGGCGATGAAGGTCATCGGCGTTTCGGAACGCCAAGAATGTGGGCGTTGGCTCAACAATCGGGCGGAGAACTCACACCAGCCGTTTCGGCGACGAGAAGGAGCGATGGCGAAATTCAGAGACATCAAGACACTGCAGAAATTCGCTTCCGCTCACGCCTCTATCCATAACCATTTCAATCAAGACCGCCATCTCAATTGCCGCGATATCTTCAAGCAGAACCGTTCGGCTGCCTTTGCCGAGTGGCGTCAGCTGGCGGCCTAAAAGCCGCGTTATCTCGCACTTTGAAGACTGGTTCGCGTTGGTCTGACAGCACCGAAGAAATAGCTTCACTGACCGGTCTTCCGTTCGCCGATGGCAACGACCAGGTTTGCACCATCGACGTCCCTGTTCAGCTTCGCCTGCGCGGCGTCGAGTTGAAGCTGGTCATGGCGGCCGGCGATACATATCGCCAGCGCCGGCCGGATCCGGCTTTGGTCAAGGCCGTGGTCCGGTCGCGTGAGTGGAGCGAGCGGTTGCTTGTCGGCGAAGTCGCAAGCGCTAGTGAATTAGCGCGATGTGAAGGACTGACCAAGGGATACGTTCTCCGCCTTCTCCCATTTGCTTTCCTGGCACCCGATATCACCAAAGCGATCCTCGAAGGTGCGGCGCCAATCGAGCTGACAGCCCGACGGTTAACGCGCGCAAAGAGTTTGCCAATGGATTGGGCGGCTCAACGCCAAATGCTCGGTTTCCCGGCCGCAAAGTAGACCCACGAAACTGTAAACAGAGAAAAACGGACTGCTCACGCCGTATTATCTTCGGTTTGTGCTCTCTGTAGGCTAATTAGCTGCTGTTACCTGGGGCTAACCCACGGAAATCACGCAGTTATTCAGTTAGCCTAAAGTAGACCTAAGGTTTGGCAAAAAAGTCTGGCGGAGAGACAGGGATTCGAACCCTGGGTGCGCTCACACGCACAACGGTTTTCGAGACCGCCCCGTTCGACCACTCCGGCACCTCTCCGCGGTCGGCTCGGGCAGGGGCGTAGCACCCGGCCCGAAACGCGCCGGACCCTACCCGAAGCCACGGTTCGCCGCAAGTATTCACGCCCTCGGGCGTCGTTACCATCCCCCTGTCCAGGCGGCATCCCGTCCGGACCCGTGCCGGCACCCGCCGCGCCGTCCGGCCCGGCATCGGGGGCCGCCGGCGCTTCATTGAAAATTAAGGCCCTTCGGACCACATTAGCCCCATGGCACCGCCCGAACTGCGACCGACGATTCCCCTCCTCGACTTCGACGCCTCCCAACCGGCCGCGCTGCTGGACAGCCACGGCGTCGCGGCCGCGGAATTGATTCGCGCCGGCCGCCAGATGCTGCCCGGGCCGCTGCTGCCCATGATGGACCGGCTGTCGCGGCGCTGGGCCCGGCGCTCCGGCAATCCGCATTATGATGAAATCGAAGCGATCGCCACCCGGCTGCCGATCGGGATCTGGTTCATGAATCTCTGCTTCGAATGGGGCTGTACGACCGGCGTGGCGCAGGACCCCTCGGGTCCGGGCATGCGCATGTTGCGAACCCTGGATTGGCCGTTCAAAGGCCTTGGCCGTCACGTGGTGCTGGCGCGCCAGACCGGTCCGGCCGGCGATTTCATCAACATCACCTGGCCCGGCTTCGTCGGCGTGGTCACGGGCATGGCGCCCGGCCGGTTCGCGCTCGCGATCAACCAGGCGCCGCTGGTCCGGCGCAGCTACCTGCCGCTGTTCGCCGACTGGATCGCCAACCGGTTCCGGGTGTTTCGCAGCGCCCATTTGCCGCCGGTTCATCTCGCCCGGCAGGTGCTGGAGACCTGCGCCACATATGACGAAGCCAAGGAGGTCCTGGAGACCACCCCGCTCGCTCTCCCCGCGTTCTTCGTCCTGACCGGCATCGGGGCCGATGAGGGCTGCGTCATCGAGCGCACGGAGACCAGTGCCTGGCTGCACGAAGCGCCGGCAACCGCGGCCAACCACTGGCTGACCAAGAGCCTGCGCGGCCGTCCCCGCGGCATCGACAGCCCGCGGCGGCACCGGATGATGAGCGGGTTGTGCCGCAACGCACAGGCTGATTTCGACTGGCTGATCGATCCGGTGCTGAACCCCGATACACGGCTCAGCGTCGTCGCCAACCCCGCCTCCGGCCGCCTGCTGGTCCAGGGCTGGGAGAGCGATGGCCCGGCGACCGAGGTGTTTCGCCTCGCCACCGCCGATTGACGCTCGAACGAGACCGGCCGGCCAGGCGCCGGCGGCGGCCAAAACACCGTAAAATCGTTGACTCGCACGCCGGCACGAGTATAGTCCCGCCGCGAGATAATTAGCCTCAAACGCATCCGATTTTAGGGATTTCCCCCCAGCGGCCGACGCCGCGGGCGGCATCGAGTGACAGATCCATGTATGCAGTGATCAAGACAGGCGGCAAACAGTACAAGGTCGCCAAGGACGACGTCATCGCGGTCGAGAAGCTCGACGCGGAAAACGGCGCATCGGTGGAGCTGACCGAAGTTTTGTTGGTCGGCAACGGCAAGGACCAGACCACGGGAACGCCGCTGGTCGACGGCGCGACGGTCGCCGCCGAGGTGGTGACGCAGACCCGCGGCAAGAAAATCCTCGTCTTCAAGAAAAAACGCCGCAAGGATTACCGCCGCACGCGGGGCCATCGCCAGCTTGTGACCATGCTTCGGATCACCGATATCCTGACCGACGGCAAGAAACCGGCGAAGAAGGCCGCGGCCGCCGCACCCAAGGCGCAAGCGGCGCCGAAGGCGGAAACCAAACCGGCTCCGGAACCGAAGGCCGAGGCCAAGCCGGCGCCGAAACCAAAAACCGAGGCCAAGCCGGCCGCCAAACCCGCTGACAAGCCAAAAGCCAAACCGGCGGCCAAAAAGCCGGCGGACAAGACCGAAACCAAGGCCAAACCGGCGGCCAAAAAGCCGGCAGCGAAGAAGCCGGCGGACAAGAAACCTGCGGCTAAGAAACCCGTGGCCAAGAAACCGGCGGCGAAGAAGCCGGCGGCCAAGAAGCCCAAGGAGTAAGCGCGATGGCACATAAAAAGGCAGGCGGTAGCTCACGCAACGGCCGCGATTCGGCGGGCCGGCGGCTCGGCGTCAAGAAATACGGCGGTGAGGTCGTGGTTCCCGGCAATATCATCGTGCGCCAGCGCGGCACCAAGGTTCATCCCGGCCGCAATGTCGGCATGGGCAAAGACCATACGCTGTTCGCGCTGGTCGATGGCAAAGTTGCGTTTCACAAGACACGCGTGCGAACCACCGTACATGTGGAACCGGCCGGCGTACCGGCGGCGGAATAAACTCGGTGGAGGAGCCGCCGATGGTGGCTCCCAGCGAAGCACGAACCAAATTGCGGAGGGAGATGGCGGGCCATCTCCCTTTTTCATTCCTCCCGGTGGAGGGCAGGTTCGTGGATTTATTTTTGAAAACAGTGCGGCTTACGCTCCGGCCGTTCCGGCCCGATGATGCGCCGGCGGTGCAAGCGCTCGCCGGCAACTGGAAAGTGGCGCGCATGACCGCACACATCCCCCATCCCTATCCCGACGGCTTGGCCGAAGCCTGGATCGCGGGTCATGACGCGGCGCGTGCGGAAACGGCGGCATATCCCTTCGCCTTCGAGGAGCTTGGCGCGGACCGGATGCTGGCGCGGCACCATGTCGACAATACCGCCTCCGGACGCGTCCTCCGTAAATGTGGATTCCGCTATCTGAATGACGGATATTCATGGTCGTCGGTGCATGGTAGGGACGTTCCGATACGCCAGTTCGTCCTGACCCGTGACCAGGCCGTCAACCAACCGGGGCCAAGATGAAATTCCTCGACCAGGCAAAGATTTACGTGGAGAGCGGCAACGGCGGCGCCGGCTGCCTGTCGTTTCGCCGTGAACGCAATATCCCGCGCGGCGGGCCGGACGGGGGGAATGGCGGGCGCGGCGGCGACGTAATCGTCGAAGTGGTCGACGCGCTCAACACGCTGATCGATTACCGCTACCGCCAGCATTTTCGCGCCAAGAGCGGCCAGCATGGCCAGGGCAAGCAACGCTCGGGCGGCGTCGGCGCGCCGGCGGTCCTGCAGGTGCCCGCCGGGACGCAGATTCTGGCCGAGGATAACGAGACATTGATTGCCGATCTTTCGGAGGTTGGGCAACGGCTGGTGCTGCTCGAAGGCGGCGACGGCGGTTACGGCAATTTGCATTTTAAGAGCTCGACCAATCGGGCGCCGCGGCGCGCCGATCCCGGCCAGCCGGGCAACGACATGTGGATCTGGCTGCGTCTGAAATTGCTCGCCGATGCAGGACTGGTCGGTCTGCCCAATGCGGGAAAATCGACTTTCCTGTCGGCCACGACGCGCGCTCAACCCAAGATCGCCGATTATCCCTTCACCACGCTCCACCCGCAGCTCGGCGTGGTCTATGTGGACGGGCGCGAATTCGTGCTGGCCGACATCCCCGGACTGATCGAAGGCGCCCATCGAGGACAAGGGCTCGGCGATCGCTTTCTCGGGCATGTCGAGCGCTGCAGCGTCTTGCTGCACCTCATCGACGGCACCCAGCCCGATGTCGACCAAGCCTACCGCACCATTCGGCACGAATTGCAGGCCTATGGCGCCGGGCTCGCCGAAAAGCCCGAAATTATCGGCCTGAACAAATGCGATGCGATGACCGACGCCGAAATAGCCGAGCGGAGCGCCGCGCTCGCCGCCGTTGCGTCGGCCCCGGTGCTCACCCTTTCGGGGGTTTCGGGCGACGGCGTCGAGACGGTCTTGCGCACCCTCCTGGCGGAGATCGACAGCCGCCGCGCCGGCGAAACGGCGGCCGCCGCCGCGCTGACGGCGGAAACGACAGAGCGAACCTGGACGCCATGACCGATATGCGGGGCATGGGGAACCGGCTGGTCGTTAAGATCGGATCGTCCTTGCTGGTGGACGATGCCACCGGCGAGATCCGGCAGGACTGGCTGAACGCCCTGGCGGAAGACATCGCCGCGTGCCAAAGCCGGGGGCAGGAAGTCCTGATCGTCTCCTCCGGCGCCATCGCCGCCGGACGGCGTCATCTCGGCCTCACCGATACCGGCCGCTCGCTGCGCCTCGAAGAAAAGCAGGCGGCGGCGGCGACCGGCCAGATCCGGCTCGCCCACGCCTACCAGCAGGCGCTGGCGCATCACAACATCACGGTGGCGCAAATCCTGCTGACGCCCGACGACACGGAAGAACGCCGGCGTCATCTCAACGCGCGGAGCACCCTGGTGCAGCTGCTGGCCCTGAAGGCGGTGCCGCTGATCAACGAGAACGATACCGTGGCCACCGCCGAAATTCGATTTGGCGACAATGACCGGCTGGCCGCACGGGTTGCTGCAATGGTCTCGGCGGATAGCCTGATCCTGCTGTCCGACATCGATGGCTTGTACGACAAAGACCCCCGCCACGACCCCGCGGCCCGTCACCTGGATGTGGTTTCCGAGATCACGCCGGAGATCGAGGCGATGGCCGGACACGCGGCGCTGGGATATTCCTCCGGCGGCATGGTGACCAAACTGCAAGCCGCCCGGATCGCGACCGCCGGCGGCTGCCGCATGGCGATCGCCGACGGCCGGGGGATGCATCCTCTGCGCGGGCTCGACGATGGCGCGCCGTGCACCTGGTTCGCCGCCATGGCAACGCCGCTGACCGCGCGCAAAACCTGGATTGCCGGCGCCCTCAACCCGGTCGGCGCGATCACCGTGGACACGGGCGCGGAACGCGCGCTGAACAGTGGAAAAAGCCTGCTGCCCGCGGGCGTCACCACGGTCTCCGGGCATTTCGGCCGGGGTGACGCTGTGCGCATACGGTCCGCCGACGGGCGCGAAATCGGCCGGGGCCTATCGGCTTATTCGAGCGCCGACGCCGGCCGGATCGCCGGACACAAGAGCCGTGAAATCGAGGCTATTCTTGGCTATCGTGGCCGGGACGAGATGATCCATCGGGATGATCTCGTCCTGAATGGATAAAAGGGACCAGGTGGATGGAGAACGGCACGGATAGCCCTGCGGAAGGGACCGAAGGCGTCGAGAGCCAGGTTCGGCAAATTGCCACGCGCGCACGGGATGCGGCGCGGGCGCTGGCGGCCGCCGATAGCGATGCGAAGATCAGCGCATTGCGGGCCGCCGCCACGGCGATCCGCGGCAACGCCGCACCGCTGCTCGACGCCAACGCGAAGGATTTGGCCTATGCCCGCGAAAAGGGACTGACCGCGGCGATGACCGACCGGCTCCTGCTGGACCAGGGCCGGATCGAGGCCATGGCGGCAGGGCTCGAGCAGGTGGCCGAACTGCCGGATCCGGTCGGCGACATCATGGCGGAATGGGAGCGGCCAAACGGTTTGCGGATTGCCCGTGTTCGCGTGCCGCTGGGTGTCATTGGAATCATTTACGAGTCCCGGCCCAACGTCACCGCCGATGCGGGCAGCCTCTGTCTCAAGGCCGGCAATGCGGCGATCCTGCGCGGCGGCTCGGAAAGCCTCCACTCCTCGACCGTGATCGCCGATTGCCTGCGCGACGGGCTGCGCCAGGCGAACCTTCCCGTCGATGCGGTGCAGCTGGTGCCGACCCGTGACCGGGCGGCCGTCGGCGCGATGCTGCGCATGGCGGATCTGATCGACATCATCGTGCCGCGCGGCGGCAAATCGCTGATCGAGCGGGTGATGGCCGAATCCCGCATTCCGGTGATCGCGCACCTGGAAGGGAACTGCCACATCTATGTTCACGAAGGCGCCGATCCGGCGATGGCGCGCGATGTCACCCTCAACGCGAAAATGCGCCGCCCCGGCGTGTGCGGCGCCGCGGAGTCCCTGCTTGTCGACCAGGCCGCCGCCAACAGCCAGCTCCCCGGCATTGTCGATGTCCTGAGCGAAGCGGGATGCGAGGTGCGCGGCGACGATCGCGCCCGCGCCATCGACCCCCGCGTTGTCCCGGCGACGGAACAGGATTGGGATACGGAATACCTCGACGCGATAATTTCGGTAAAAATCGTCGACGGACTGCCGGACGCCATCGATCACATCAACCGGCACGGCTCGCACCACACGGACTCAATCGTGACACGGGACCAATCGGCCGCGGACACTTTCCTCCAGCGCATCGACAGCAGTATCGTCCTGCACAATGCCTCGACCCAATTCGCCGATGGCGGCGAATTCGGCATGGGGGCGGAAATCGGCATTTCCACCGGCAAGCTGCATGCCCGGGGGCCGGTCGGCGCCGAACAGCTCACCAGTTTCAAGTACGTGGTGCGCGGCGACGGCCAGGTCAGGCCCTGATGATCGTGCAACCCCGGTCCGCGACACTGTGAACCGGCCGACCCCGAAACGCCGGCGCAAGCGCTGCCCCGGCCGCCGCCTTCGGCGCATCGGTCTGTTGGGCGGCTCGTTCAATCCCGCCCATGAAGGCCATCTCCACATCAGCCGCATGGCGCTGCAGCGGCTCGCCCTGGACGAAGTATGGTGGCTGGTCTCGCCGCAAAACCCGCTCAAGCCAAGCGCGGGCATGGCGCCGATGGCGGCCCGGCTGGACGCCGCGGCGGCCATGGCGCGCCACCCGCGCATCCGTGTCACCGATCTCGAGCAGCGGCTCGGCACGCGCTATACCGTGGATACACTGCGCGCGCTGTGCCGCCGCCGCCGGGACTGCCGCTTCATATGGCTGATGGGCGCGGACAATCTTGGGCAGATGCCACGGTGGAAATCCTGGACGGCAATCTTCGGGATGGTAGGAATTGCGGTATTCGCGCGCCCGAATTACTCTCTTAAGGCGTTGTCGGGGCTGGCCGCGTCGCGGTATGCGAGGTGTCGGTTGTCCGAGCGCGCCGCACCGCACCTGGTAATGGGAAAGCCTCCCGAATGGGTATTCCTTAAGGTACGATTGCACCCCGCCTCGTCCACCGCTATAAGGGCGGGCCTCACGGATCGGCAGGAACCGCCGTCAACGAATGCAGCAATTGGCGGTTCGACGGAAAATTTGGGGAACAGACCATAGCATCGAAAATGCCGACTTCGGCTGAATCACCGCCACTCCTATCGCTTATCGAGCAGTCGTTGGATGACGACCAAGCGATCGATACCAGCATCATCGACCTCCAGGGCAAGACCAGCATCGCCGACCATATGGTCGTTGCGTCGGGCCGCTCGCATCGGCATGTGGGTGCGATGACGGAGCATTTGGTTCGGCGCCTCAAGACGGAGGGCTTCGGTCCGATTTCGGTGGAAGGCCAAACCCATTGCGACTGGGTGCTGATCGATGCGGGCGACGTGCTGGTGCACCTCTTCCGCCCGGAAGTCCGCGATTTCTACAAGCTGGAAAAACTCTGGGGCCAGGTGCCTCCCGACAGCGTCCACCGCATCAGCGGTTCGGCGGGCTGACCGGCCGGACCCGGGTGACCGGTGCGCATTGTCATCGCCGCGGTCGGCCGCGCCCGGAAAGGCCCCGAGCAAACGCTCATTGATCTCTATCGGCAACGCTTGCGGTGGCCCCTCGAGATCCGCGAAGTGGAGGAAAAAAGACCGCTCGATACGGCCGGGCGAAAACGGCGCGAGGCGGCGTTGCTGCGCGCCGCGCTCCCGGCGGATGCGGTGATCGCCGCCCTCGACGAGCGCGGCAAACCCCTCGACAGCAAGGCTTTTGCCGCACAGCTCGGCCAATGGCAGGACACCGGACATCGCGATGTCGCGTTCCTGATCGGCGGCGCCGATGGCCTCGACCAAGACCTTCGCGCCGAGGCGGCGCTCGTGATCGCCTTGGGCCCGATGACGTGGCCGCACCTGTTGGCGCGGTCGATGCTGGTCGAGCAGCTGTACCGGGCGGAATGCATCCTGGCCGGCCATCCCTACCATCGCGCCTGAAATTCCGGGAAATGTGGCATAATTCGCCGCTCATGGGCGGAAAACCACACCGGGCCACCATCGCCCGACAGGACTAGCCAGGGTGCGTCCTGACCGGGAGAGACCGTTTCCAATTCCCGTGATTCCGGGTATTCTCCGGCCAGCGATCAACCTGGCGGCCAGCGCCGAAACTGACAGTTCTGCCGATGACCAAATTTACGCCCATTCGCCCCGTTTTGCTGTGCGTCCTCGATGGCTGGGGTGAGCGAGACGAGACCGAAAACAACGCGATCCGACTGGCGTCCACACCGGTCTGGGACCGGCTGAACGCGACATCGCCGCACGGCAAACTCGATGCCTCGGAGGGCCATGTCGGCCTGCCCGCCGGCCAGATGGGCAATTCCGAAGTGGGCCATATGAATCTGGGCGCCGGCCGGGTCGTCCTGCAGGACCTTCCGCAGATCGACACCGCGCTGGAGGATGGCTCGCTGGCCAGCCGGCCGGCCCTGCTGACGTTCATCGACGACCTGCGGAAATCCGGCGGTACGGCGCATCTTCTCGGATTGATGTCGCCCGGCGGCGTGCACTCGCATCAGAATCACATAGCCGGACTTGCCCGGATCCTCCGCGACGCCGAAATTCCGGTGATCGTGCATGCCCTGCTCGATGGCCGCGACACGCCGCCGAAAAGCGCGGGCGACTATCTCGACACCTTCATGGCCGACGCTCCCGGCATCCAAATCGGCACGATCTGCGGCCGCTATTTCGCGCTGGACCGGGACACGCGGTGGGAACGGGTTACCCAGGCATATCACGCCTTGGTCGCCGCGCGGGGCACGCCGGCGCCCGATGCCGCCGCGGCGATCGAGGCCGCCTACGCCGCCGGCCAGACCGACGAATTCGTCGAACCGGCGATCATCGGCGGATACCCGGGCATGCAGGATGGCGATGGGCTGCTGATGGCCAATTTCCGGGCCGACCGCGCGCGCGAAATTCTGACATCGCTGCTGGACCCGGCATTTGACGGATTTGCGCGGGAACGCACGGTGTCCTTTGCCGCAGCAGCCGGGATGGTCGAATACTCCGAAGCGTTGAACGCCTTGATGACGAGCCTGTTTCCACCGCGGCGCCTGGCCAAAGTGTTGGGGGATGTGCTCTCGGCCGCGGGGATGACCCAGCTTCGCATCGCCGAAACCGAAAAATACGCCCATGTAACGTTTTTCTTCAATGGCGGCGAGGAACGCGTATTTCCGGGCGAAGAACGTATTTTGATCCCGTCGCCGAAGGTCGCGACCTATGACCTGCAACCCGAGATGTCGGCCGCCGAAGTGACGGACGAATTGGTCGCCGCGATCGAGGACGATCGGTTCGACTTCATTCTGGTGAATTTCGCGAACACCGACATGGTCGGCCATACCGGCATCCTGGAAGCGGCGATGAAGGCGGTCTCCGCGGTGGACGCCTGTCTCGGCCGGCTGGACACGGCCGTTCGGAAGGCGGGCGGCATCATGCTGATCACCGCGGATCACGGCAATGCCGAGCAAATGAGCGACCCGGAAACCGGGCAAGCCCATACCGCGCATACCAGCAATCTGGTGCCGTTGGTTCTTGCCGGTGAATTTACCGACATCGCCGGTCTGCATGACGGCAAGCTCGCCGATATCGCCCCGACGGTGCTGGAACTCCTGGGTTGCGAGAAACCGGACGAGATGACTGGAAATTCCCTGATCATTCATATCGGCGAACAGCGTGAAGCAGGCTGAGTTGCACACGCGGGCGACCGGGATGCGGGGATGGCTGTGCCGTCTCGTTCTCGTAACGGTCGGCCTGACGGCAGGTGCCGTCGCCACGCCTGCCTCCGCCCAGAGCCGGGGCGAGCTGGAAAAGCTCGAGAATGAGATCAAGGCGACCCGCGGCCGCGAGGCCGCGCTCGATCAAAAATCACGGGCCCTTGCCAAGGAGCTCGACACGTTGCGGGGCCGGCTCATTGCCGGTGCGCGGGCGTCGCATGACGGAGAGGCGCGGCTGACCCGGCTCGAGGCCGACCTTCGGAAAACCAAGGCGACCGTCCGGACGCGCGAACAAGCGCTGTTGCAACGCCGGCGGCAATTGACGGCGACGTTGAGCGTCCTGGAGCGGTTGTCGCGCAATCCGCCCCGCGCACTGATGTTGTCACGCGGCAAACCGATCGAGGTCGTCCGCCGGACCATGTTGCTGCGGGCGACGCTTCCCACCATTCAACATCGCGCCAATGACCTGCGGGAAGAAATCATCGAATTGAACGATACCCGCACGGCCCTTGCAGACCAGCTTTCGGATTTGCGGGATGCCGGTCGCGATCATCAATCGCTCAAGCGCCGGTTGAGAAAACTGATCGCGCGGAAGGACGCGCTGCTCAAGCAGACCGAGGCCGAAAAGCTCCGAATTACCAGTAGAATGAAGAAACTCGCCCGGGAGGCGCATAATCTTAAGGAGCTCTTTCAGCGCCTTGAGGAGGATCGGCCGCCGCCGCCGCGCACCGCACCTCTAGCCGGACGCGACGCGGATACGCAACGCCAGCGGCGCCAGACGCTCCCCCGGCAGACAGCCCGCCTGACGGTGCCGAAACCGGCGTTGCTGCGGCCATTTCCGAGACGCGGCCCGATCACTTTTCCTGCGCGCGGCCAAATAACACGGCGCTATGGAGAAAACACAGGATATGGTAACACTTCCCGAGGTATCACAATTGAAACGAGACCGGCGGCCCGGATCATTGCACCACACGACGGCAGAGTGGTGTTTGCGGGCCCGTTCCGCGGCTATGGGCAAATATTGATTATTGAGCATGACGGTGGATATCATACTTTGCTCGCTGGGCTGGCCCAGGTTGACGGCAGTGTCGGGCAATGGCTGCTTGCCGGTGAACCGGTTGGCGTAATGGCCAGATCGAAGGATGGAACACCACAGCTCTATGTCGAACTTCGCCGCGGCGGGCAGCCGGTCAACCCGCAGCCCTGGTTTGCCCAATCTGCAAACAAGGCGAGAGGATAAGCCGAACATGCTCCACGGCTTCAATACAATGAGAGCAATAGTTGGAACGCGAAGCGTAGAGAGGAACGTGCTGGTATGAAGCGCGATATGCCTAAACTGTTCACAGCGGTGGCGATTGGAGCACTGGTCGGTGCATTCTTTCTGATCCCGGCGCCGGCCGGATTTGCGGCCCCTGATAAACCCGAGACCTATCGCATGCTCGAGTTGTTCGGCAATGTGTTTGAGCGCGTGCGCAAGGACTATGTCGAGGAGAAGTCGGATGAGGAGCTCATCGAAGCCGCCATCACCGGCATGCTCACCCATCTGGACCCCCATTCCGCCTTCTTGAATAAACGGCGGTTTCGCGACATGCAGGTCCAGACCAAGGGTGAATTTGGCGGCCTCGGCATCGAGGTCACCATGGAAAAGGGCTACGTCAAGGTGGTCTCGCCGATCGACGACACACCCGCCGACCGGGCCGGCCTGAAGCCGGGCGACCTGATTACCCATCTCAACGGCGAGCAGATCCAAGGCCTCACCCTGAGCGAGGCGGTGACCAAGATGCGCGGTCCGATCAAGACCGCCATTAAACTCACCATTCGACGCGGCGCAAAGAAACCCTTCGATGTGTCCATCGTCCGGGACCGCATTCGCATTCAAAGCGTACGCTCCCGTCCCGAGGGTAAGATCGGCTATATCCGCATCAGCAGCTTCAGCGAACAAACCGACAAGGGATTGAAGCGGGCGGTCGACAAGCTGAAGAAAAAGCTCGGTGACGAGCTGATGGGCTACATCCTTGATCTGCGTAACAATCCAGGCGGCTTGCTGGATCAAGCCGTAACGGTGAGCGACAGTTTCCTGGATCAGGGCGAAATCGTCTCGACACGCGGACGCCATGAAGACACGGGTCAGCGGTTCAATGCGACATCGGGCGATCTGACTGACGGCAAACCGTTGATCGTATTGATCAACGGCGGATCGGCATCCGCTTCCGAGATTGTTGCCGGCGCCCTCCAGGACCATCGGCGCGCCATCATTGTCGGCACGAAGACCTTCGGTAAGGGGTCGGTTCAGACGATCATTCCCCTCGGGCGCAGCGGTGCCATCAAATTAACCACACAGCGCTACTACACGCCGAGCGGTCGCTCGATTCAGGCGAAGGGCATCAATCCGGACATTGAAGTCGCTCAAGCGCGTATCGTGCCGGTCGACGCCCCGGTGATGCGGCGTTCCGAGCGCGATCTTCGGGGCGCCCTTGAAAACGAGGAAGAAAAAAAGCCAGGGGATGGTAAGAAGCCTGAATCGGCGGCCAAACCAGAAATCTCGGCCGAGGACGCAAGGGCAAAGGCCACGGCGGAAGATTTCCAATTGGCCCGAGCATTGGATTTGTTGCGTGGCATCGCGATGTTCCGAAGTCGGATGGTGAATTAAGGTTCAACCGCTCTGAAACTTCCGTTCCGCAAATCCAGGTCCGACGCTTCCGGCCGCCCCGGGAGCGTGACGCCGCCGGGGCGCGTTCCCCGAGGGGCTCGCGTGTTCGGATCCCTGGTGATGATGGCTTGGATCCTGTGTCTGACGACCTTGATCGGCGGGGCGACCTGGCTCTACTTGACCTACGATCAGACCACAGGGACCACCGGGACGTCGCCCCGCGCCTCCTTGGCGCTTTCGAAGTACCGTAAAGCTGTCCCGGAAGAGGCCAACTCAGCGGCGGCGCCCTCATCGACCACCGACCCTGCCGCCGCCCGGCCCGTACCGGCAGCCCCCCCTGCCAAGAAAGATACCGCACTGGCGGGCCTGCATCCGCACCCCGATCCGGCATTGCTGGAAAAGACCGATTTGGGACCCTTGCCGATTGTTGGCAAGGATGGCCGCGCCGCTTGGCGGGTTTATGCCCGACCCTTCAGCCAGGTGGAAAAACGGCCCCGGATCGCAATCATACTGATGGGGCTGGGAATCTCCGCCAAGGAAACGCGGATGGCGATTGAAAGCCTCCCCGGGCCGGTCTCGCTGTCGTTTGCGCCCTTCGGCAAGAACCTCGACGCCCTGATCGAATCGAGCCGTCGCCAGGGACACGAGGTCTTGCTCGATCTGCCCATGGAGCCGGTGGACTTTCCCCGCAACGACCCGGGGCCGCACACCCTTCTCACCAGTGTATCCATCGATCAAAATCTCCGGCAGCTTGAGTGGGTCCTGAGCCGCGTTACCGGGTATGTCGGTGTTTCGGTGTATATGGGATCGGGTTTCGCGACGAAGCCGCGCGCCCTCACGCCGATCCTCTCCGAACTCAAGGCCCGGGGACTGATGCTCGTCGATACGCGTGAAAATCCACTTGGCCAAACCAAGAAGATCGCCAGCGAAATCGGCCTGCCGGTGGCCGCCAACTATTTGTTTCTCGATCGCGAGCCGGCGCGGGATTCGATCGAAGAAAATCTGTCCAAACTCGAAGCCCGCGCGAAGGCGCGCGGAATCGCAATCGGGACGGCACATGCCTATCCGCTGACCATCCGCGTATTGCGCGATTGGCTTGAGAGCCTGTCCAGCAAGGGCTTCGTCCTTGCGCCTGTATCGGCGGCGGCCCAGAGTCGAAAATAGACGGATGGCCCCCCGCGACACACCTCATCCGCAGTATCGGCCGTGCGTGGGATTGATGCTCATCAACCACGACGGCACCATCTTTGTCGGCAAACGCATCGACGACCCAGGCGATCATTGGCAGATGCCGCAAGGTGGTATCGATGCGGGGGAAACGCCGGAACAGGCGGCGCTTCGGGAACTCGCCGAGGAAACCGGCACCGACAGGGCGGAGATCATCGGCGTAAGTGAAGGATGGTTGCGGTACGACCTGCCGAAAGACGTCGCCAGTAGGATCTGGCGCGGTCGCTACCGCGGCCAGACACAACAGTGGTTCGCGTTGCGCTTTACCGGTACCGATGACGACATCGACATCAACGCCCACAAACCGGAATTCACGGACTGGCGCTGGACCGGCATCGATACGCTCGTCGATAGGATAATTCCATTCAAAAGAGACCTTTACCGGGCAGTGATCGATGAATTTCGGGACCTCGTCGCGGCGGTCGCCCGGAACCCCTGAATCGACGCCAACCGGTTACAAAATCTTAACCATGCCGCGTCCACAATTGGCCGTGTGGAAGACAATGCGGCGATGGGAATCATTCGCCCGAACGCACCGCGCGCCGGTCTGAAAAGCGGCGTCGACCTAGTTTGTCTGCGGAGATTTTCGTGGAAGTTTCGACGTTAAATCCGATTTTTAGGCCGGCCGGGAACCCTAACATAGGGTCCAGCCGATTGACCGCGATTCCGGACCGGCCAACCGGGAGCCAGGCATCGCAATCAGCCGATTCCGACGCATCCCCCGACACCTCCCCCGTCCGTGGCGCCAGCAGCGCAACGCCGCTTATCGACCTGAACGGACAGTCCGTGGCACAGGAGTCCGAAGACGAGACATCCTCCGATACCACTCCGGAAAACGAGGAAGCTGTTCCCGAAAAAGAGAGCGCGGAAGAAAAGGGACCCGATGGCCTGACCGAAGAGGAACGCAAGGAAGTGGAGCGCCTCAGGAGGCGTGACCAGGAAGTGCGTACCCACGAACAGGCCCATAAATCCGCCGGCGGCCCCTATGCGGGCCAGGTCACTTTTGAAACCGTGCGCGGACCCGATGGAAGATCCTATGCGGTCGGCGGCGAGGTGAAGATCGACACCGGCGAGATTCCCAACAATCCACAAGCGACAATCCGGAAGCTGGAAACCGTCAAACGGGCCGCCCTTGCCCCCGCCCAACCGTCATCGCAGGACCGGCAGGTTGCCGCTCAAGCCGATGGAAAGATACGGCAGGCACGGCAGGAATTGCGCGAGCAAAAGGCCGCGGAAGAGGCCGAAAAGAAAGAGCGGCGCGCGGACGGCGCGGACGAAACACGATCTGGATCGCAGACCACCGCCACGGAACCGGCAGGCAACCGGCCGCCGGGCGGCGGCAATCCGGGCGGAACCCTCGATCCGGGGTCCCTGCTGGACCTGACCGCCTAGCCCGGGCCCGGGTCCGGACATGAAAAAGGCCGCCCCATGGCGGCCGTCTCATCGTAGCGGCTCACGGTCCTATTCGTAAATCTGATCGTCCAGCGCTTCCAGCTTGGCTTCCGCGATCGCAATGGCGGCAGCGGTTTTCTGCCGCTCGCCATCATCATTGACGTTACCCAACGCGTCCCGCAATTCCCCGAGTTGGCTCTCGACCGCGGAGCGATCCATTTCATCCAACGGTTCCGCGTTTTCCGCAAGCACGGTGCACCGCTCCGCCGTCACTTCCGCGAAACCGCCCGCAACGAAAATGCGCGCGCTTGCCGCGCCGTTGTCGAATACCGTAATCGTGCCCGCACGGATCGTCGATATCACCGGCGCATGGTCCGCAAGAACGCCGAAATCACCTTCCGCGCCCGGAACGACGACCATGTCGACTTCCTGCGACAGCAGGAGCTGTACAGGGGAGACCAGTTCGAAATTCACTTTGTCCGCCACGGACTATTCTCCTTGCGGCGTTACGCCGCCTCCGCCGCCATTTGCTTGGCCTTCTCGATCGCTTCGTCAATCGAACCGACCATGTAAAAGGCTTGCTCCGGCAGGTCATCGTATTCACCGTCGATGATGCCGCGGAAGCTCTTGATGGTGTCCTCGATATCGACCAGCTTGCCGGGCGATCCAGTGAAGACTTCGGCCACATGGAACGGCTGCGACAGGAAGCGCTGAATCTTGCGGGCCCGCGTCACCGTCAGTTTGTCGTCTTCGGACAATTCGTCCATGCCGAGAATGGCGATGATTTCCTGCAACGATTTGTAGCTTTGCAGAATGCGCTGCACATCGCGCGCGACCTGGTAATGCTCGTCGCCGACGATCCGCGGGTCGAGAATACGGCTCGTGGAATCGAGCGGATCGACCGCCGGATAAATGCCCAGTTCGGCAATTTGGCGCGACAACACCGTCGTCGCATCCAGATGCGAGAACGCCGTCGCCGGCGCCGGATCGGTCAAGTCATCCGCCGGCACATAGATCGCCTGCACCGAGGTGATCGATCCTTTTTTCGTAGTGGTGATGCGTTCCTGGAGCATCCCCATGTCGGTGCCGAGGGTCGGTTGATATCCCACCGCCGACGGGATGCGGCCCAACAGGGCGGAGACTTCGGAACCGGCTTGGGTAAAGCGGAAAATATTGTCGACAAAGAACAGCACGTCCTGGCCTTCTTCGTCCCGGAAATATTCAGCGAGCGTCAGACCCGACAGGCCAACCCGCGCGCGGGCGCCCGGCGGCTCGTTCATCTGACCGTAGACCAGCGCCGCCTTCGAATCGCCCTCCAGATTAATCACGCCCGACTCCATCATCTCGTGATAGAGATCGTTACCTTCACGGGTCCGCTCTCCAACACCCGCGAAGACGGAATATCCGCCATGCGCCTTCGCGACGTTGTTGATCAGCTCCATGATCAACACGGTCTTGCCGACACCGGCGCCGCCAAACAGGCCGATCTTGCCGCCTTTCGCATAAGGCGTCAGCAGATCGATGACCTTGATGCCGGTTACCAGCTGCTCGGTTTCGGTGGACTGCTCCACAAATTCCGGCGCCGGCCGATGAATTGGATAGGTCATGGTGTTGCCGATCGGCCCGCGCTCGTCGATCGGCTCACCGATCACATTGATGATACGCCCCAGGGTTTCCGGGCCCACCGGAACGGAAATCGGCTCTCCGGTGTCCTCGACTTCGCATCCGCGCACCAAACCGTCCGTGGTGTCCATGGCGATGCAGCGAACGGTGCTTTCGCCGAGATGCTGCGCCACCTCCAGCACCAGCTGCTTATCGTGGTTCTGAAGATGCAGGGCATTGAGAATTGCCGGCAGGTCGCCGTCAAACTGCACGTCGACGACGGCGCCCAAGACCTGCGTCACCTTGCCCACGGAATTATTCGCCATGTGTTCGCTCCTCCGACATTGCCGCCCTAGAGCGCTTCCGCGCCCGAGATAATCTCGATCAGTTCCTTCGTGATGAAGGCCTGACGCGTGCGGTTATAGTTCAGCGTTAGTTTGTTGATCATATCGCCCGCATTGCGGGTTGCGTTGTCCATTGCCGTCATGCGCGCGCCCTGTTCGGAAGCAAAGGATTCCAGCAGAGACCGGAAAATCTGTACCGACAGGTTCCGCGGCAGTAATTCCGCGAGAATGTCTTCTTCGGAAGGCTCGTATTCGTATGACGCGTCGCCGTCGGTGGCCGCGTCCCCGCCGTCCGCCGACTCCGGCGCGGCAAAGGGGATAACCTGCTGGGGCGTCACGATCTGGGTCAACGCAGAGACAAACTTGTTGTACACGACCGTGCAGACGTCGAATTCGCCCGCCTCGAACATTTCCGTGATCCGCTCGGCAACCATCGCCGCCGCGTCGTAATTCGGGACCGGCTTGGAAATTTCCTCGAATTCGCCGACCAGAAAGTTCGGATACTCGCGCCGCACGAGCGCCGCGCCTTTGCGCCCGACGCACATCACCTTCACCGTTTTGCCGGCCGCTTGCAGCGCACTGATATCCCGACGGATTTGCCGCATCACGTTGATGTTGAAGCCGGCGCAGAGTCCGCGATCGGATGACACCATCAGCAGCAGATGAGTGTCTTCCTTGCCGGTCCCCGACAGCAACGGCGCGGATCCCGCCCCGCCCGCCGACGCCAGCGAACCGAGCATACGCTCCATCCGTTCGGCGTAGGGCCGCGCCGCGGTGGCCATCTCCTGCGCACGGCGCAGCTTGGCCGCGGCCACCATTTTCATGGCCGACGTAATGCGCTGCGTCGACTTAACGCTGCCAATTCGGTTTCGAAGTTCCTTGAGGCTGGGCATCGATGCTGACTACGCTATCGGTCGCGTATCAAGCGAAAGTCTTGACGAGGTTTTCAGCGACTTCGGCGAGTCTTTTTTCCGACTCATCCGACAACTCCCCGTCGTCACGAATTTTCGCCAGCAAATCGGCCTGATTGCTTCGGCATTCTTCAAGCAGCGCTTGCTCGAAACGGCCGACGTCGTTGACGTCGATCGAATCCAGATAGCCGCGTACGCCGGCGAAGATGGCAACCACCTGCTCTTCGACCGCCAGCGGGCTGTATTGGCCCTGCTTCAGGAGTTCGGTCAACCGTGCACCACGGGCCAGCAGCCGTTGCGTCGAGGCGTCGAGGTCGGAGGCGAACTGCGAGAACGCCTCCATTTCCCGGAATTGGGCGAGCTCCAGCTTGATCGTGCCGGCGACCTGTTTCATGGACTTGGTTTGCGCCGCGGACCCGACCCGCGACACCGACAAACCGACATTAATGGCCGGCCGGACACCGCGATAGAACAGCTCGGTTTCCAAAAATATCTGGCCGTCGGTAATCGAGATGACATTAGTCGGAATATAGGCCGACACGTCGTTCGCCTGGGTCTCGATGATCGGCAGCGCCGTCAACGAACCCGCACCTTCGTCGTCGTTCATCTTGGCGGCGCGTTCCAGCAGGCGCGAATGAATGTAGAAAACGTCACCAGGATAGGCTTCACGCCCCGGCGGCCGCCGCAGTAGCAGCGACATTTGACGATACGCCGTCGCCTGCTTCGACAAATCATCGTAAATGATCAGGGCGTGCATACCGTTGTCGCGGAAGAATTCGCCCATCGCACAACCGGCATACGGCGCCAGGAATTGCATCGGCGCCGGTTCGGATGCGGTTGCGGACACGACGATGGAATATTCCATCGCGCCGTTTTCTTCCAACGTCTTGACGACCTGCGCCACGGTTGAGCGTTTTTGCCCGATGACCACATAGATGCAGTACAGCTTTTTGGATTCGTCGCCGCTATCGTTGACGGATTTTTGATTGAGGATCGCGTCGATGGCGACCGCGGTCTTGCCGGTCTGCCGATCTCCAATAATGAGTTCGCGCTGCCCACGGCCGACCGGAACCAGGGCGTCCAGGGCCTTGAGCCCGGTCTGCATCGGTTCGTGCACCGATTTACGCGGAATGATGCCCGGCGCCTTGACTTCGACCAACCGGCGTTCCGTGGTGTCGAGCGCGCCCTTGCCGTCAATCGGATTGCCGAGCGCATCCACCACGCGCCCGAGCAGGCCCTTGCCGACGGGCACATCCACGATCGTGCCGGTTCGCTTGACCGTATCGCCTTCCTTGATGTCGCGGTCATCGCCGAAAATCACGACACCCACGTTGTCGGCTTCGAGGTTCAGCGCCATCCCCTTGATGCCGCCGGGAAATTCGACCATTTCACCGGCCTGAACATTGTCCAAGCCGTAGACGCGCGCCACGCCGTCCCCGACCGAAATAACCTGGCCAACTTCAGCGACATCGGTTTCGGCACCGAAATTCGCGATTTGTTCCTTCAGGATGGCCGATATTTCCGCAGCCTTGATCTCCATCAGGCAGCCCCTTTCATCGCGAGTTTCATCTTCTGAATCTGTGTCCTAATCGAGGAGTCCACCATACGGCTACCCACCTTGACGACAAGACCGCCGATCAATCCGGGATCGACGGCGGCCGAGAGAGCGATCTTGCCGCCCATGGCCTTGTGCAGCGCTTCTTTAAGAGATTTGGCCTGGGCAGCGGTCAGCGCGCTCGCCGAAACGACTTCGGCGCTGATTTCACCACGGCGTTCCGCCAATTTATCAAGAAATGCCCTTATGACCATTCGCAGCACGAACAGGCGACGATTTGCCGCGACCAATCCGATGAATTTCTGGGTAAGCGGATCGGCCTCGATTCGGTCGAGCACCGCCGCCATTACCTTGCCGGACTCCGCCCGGCTTACCACCGGGTTCCGCAACAGGCGCTGCAGCTCGTCATTGTCCGTCACCAACGCGTCGATGGTACGAAGGTCTTCCGCGACCTCGTCCAGCTTACGCTCCTGGTCCGCCAACTCGAACAACGCCAATGCGTAGCGGGAGGCTACTCCCGTATCGCCTACTTTGGATGCCAACCTGGGATAACTCCCGAACCCACTTCGGAGTCAACTGTGGAAGCACAGCCGACTACAACTCCCCTAATGCTTTGGAGCACGTTTCCGGCCCCGAAAGCGAGCGGTGTTTAGCATATGCACAAAAGGGGCGCAACCCGGCCCGGCACGGCCGCGAGTCCCCGGAATTCCTACAAAAAACTATAGGGGTCGATGTCCACTTGAACCCGCACGGGACGCGGCAGCGATACCGACGCGAGCCACTCGCGCAAATAGGGTTGAAGTCCGGTATCCTGCGGTCCCTTGATCAGGAAACGGCGGCGATGGCGGCCGCGCAACAACGCAAGCGGCGCCGGCGCGGGACCGAGCACCCGAATGCCGTCGTAGCGCGGCGTGGACCGCGCCAGCGCCCGCGCCGCGGCGTCAACCAACTCGGCATCCGGCGCGCTTAGAATGATCGCCGCGAGACGCCCAAAGGGCGGCCAGCCGCCGGCCCGTCGCTGGGCGCTCTCCTCCTGCAGGAACTGGTCGCGGGCGCCATCGGCAAGCGCCCGCATGACCGGATGGTCCGGGTTGTAGGTTTGCAGCAGCACCCGGCCCGGCCGCTCCGCCCGACCGGCCCGGCCGGCCACCTGATGGAGCAATTGATATGTCCGCTCGGCGGCGCGCAAATCCCCGCCGCCGAGGCCGAGATCCGAGTCGATCACGCCGACCAGCGTCAGCATCGGGAAATGATGGCCCTTGGCAACCAACTGCGTCCCGATCAGCACATCGATCTCGCCCTGCTTCACCTCCTCGAGCAAGGCGGCGATCGCCGCCGGACTATGGGCGGTATCGCTGGTCAAGCTGGCGATGCGCGCGTCGGGGAACAACGCTGTCACCTCCTCCGCAACGCGCTCGACCCCGGGTCCGCACGCGACTAGGCTGCCGGACGCACCGCAATCGGGACAGGCCTCCGGATACCGCGCGCGGTATCCGCAATGGTGGCATTCCAACCGGCCCAACAGCCGATGTTCGACCAGCCAGGCGGTACAGTTGGGGCAATCGAAGCGATGCCCGCAGCCGCGACACAAGGTGAGCGGCGCGTAACCGCGGCGATTGAGAAACAACAATGCCTGCTCGCCGCGCTCGATCGTCTCCGCCAGGGCGGTGCGCAAGGGCGGCGATATCCAGCATTGCCGGGGCGGCGGCGTGCTTCGCAAATCCACGGCGACGATTTCGGGGAGCGACGCGCCGCCGTGACGCGCCGGCAGATGCGCACGCCGGTAGCGGCCGCGCTCCACATTGACCACCGTTTGCAGCGAGGGCGTCGCGGATACCAGAAAAACCGGCACGTCTTCGAGCTGGCCGCGAACCACCGCCATGTCGCGCGCATTGTAGGCGATGCCGTCCTGCTGCTTGAACGATGCGTCGTGCTCTTCATCGGCCACGATCAGTCCGAGATCGGGAAAGGGCAGAAACAGGGCGGATCGGGCGCCGACCACCACCGCCGCCTCGCCCGACGCCACGCCGCGCCAATTGCGGCGGCGTTGCGCCTGCGTCAAATCCGAATGCCATTCCACCGGCAGAACACCGAACCGGTCGGTGAACCGCTGCAGAAACGCCATGGTGAGCGCGATCTCCGGCAGCAAAACCAGCACCTGGCGGCCTTGCCGAACGGCTTCGGCGATCGCCTCGAAATACACTTCGGTCTTGCCGGCGCCCGTGACGCCGTCGAGCAGCGTCACCGAAAACGCCTTGGCCGCGACCCGGCCCGTCAAGTCATCGGCCGCGAGTCGCTGGTCGGCGGACAATTCGGGTGCGTGGTGATCCGGGTCGGGCCGGGCCAGCGCCGGTGCGCGCAAGACAACCGTCTCCAAAACGCCGGCCTTTGCCAGACCGGTGACGACGGACGGGCCGACACCCGCCGCACGCGCCAATTCCGCCGCCGGCCGCGCCGGCCCCTCCGCCAGCACCGATAATACCCGACGGCGCGCGGCGGTACTGCGAAAGTCAGGCGGCATATCGGCAAGCCGGTAGCCGGTGCGGGGTTTCAGCGGCTCGAGCGCGGACGGCACGCTCATCGCCATGCGCAACACCGATCCGGGCGATACCAGCGTGTAGCGCGCCACCCATTCGACGAATCGGCGCGTCGATTCGGGCAGACCGCCCACATCGAAACAACTGTGAATGTCTTTCAGCTTGTCGTCGGAAACATCACCGCTGGCTCCTTCGGACCACACGACGCCGACCGCATCGCGCCGGCCGAACGGCACGGCTACAAAGGCGCCAGGCGCCACCGCAAGCTCCGACGGCACGCGGTATTCGTAGGTGCCCTCCAGCGGCAGCGGCAGCAAAACCTGAACGCGCCGAGATCCGCCGTTGATCCCGGTGCCTGTTGTGGTATGGGGAGGCCGCATCGGATAGAGTGTATCGAAATGCTGCCAACAAATGCTATCCAGAACCGACAGCCTGCACGAAGGAGCTTCGACCGCGCATGAAATTTTTCGTAGACACTGCGGAAATCGATGAAATCAGGGATCTTGCGGACACCGGCCTTGTAGACGGCGTCACGACAAATCCATCGCTGATTCACAAATCCGGGCGCAATTTCTTCGAGGTGGTTCACCAGATCTGTGAATTGGTCGACGGGCCGGTGAGCGCCGAGGTCGCCGCGACGGATTTCGAAACGATGCTTGCCGAAGGCCGCAAGCTCGCGGAAATCGCCAGCAATATTGCGGTCAAGGTGCCGTTGACGCCGGCCGGGCTCAAGACCTGCCGGGCGCTGAGTCAGGGCGGCACGATGGTCAACGTGACATTGTGTTTTTCGCCCAATCAGGCGCTTCTCGCCGCGAAGGCCGGAGCCAGGTTTATCTCGCCCTTCGTCGGCAGGCTCGACGATATCGCCCATGACGGCATGCAGTTGATCTCGGAAATTTGCGAGATTTATGCAAACTATCCGGATTTGGAAACCGAGGTATTGGTGGCGTCCGTGCGCCACCCAATCCATGTTCTGGAGGCGGCTAAAATGGGCGCGGACGTTGCCACCCTGCCGCCTGCCGTGTTGCACCAAATGTTCAATCATCCATTGACCGAAAAGGGTCTCGCCGCTTTCGTCGCCGACTGGGAAAAGACCGGTCAGACGATTCTCTAGCGGCTGGACAAACGGATGACGCAACGACTTAAGAATTCCAAGCGGTCCGCCGGCGCAACCGCGGCGCAGGTCGTGGAATTTTTGCGCGGCAATCCCGATTTCTTCATCAAGCATCCCGAATGCCTCGAGGCGGTGCAAACGCCGGATCGCGAATTGGGCGACGGCGTCGCAGACTTTCAACAGGCAATGATCGATCGTCTGCGCGGTGAAGTCGGCGACCTGTCCGGCCAGCAACGGGACCTCGTAACCACGACGCGGGCCAATTTGCAGAGTCAGGGCCGGGTGCACGAATGCATCCTGGCGCTGCTTGCGGTGAAGTCGTTTGAAGAATTAATTCAGACCGTCACCACCGACATTGCGGTAATCCTGGATCTCGATGTCGTCACCTTGTGCATCGAAGCGACCGATCTGAAAGATCCGCCGATCCGCAAGAAGGGGCTCATCGTCGTGCCGGAAGGAACGATGGATGCCGTGATGGACGCCGACCGCCGGCTTGTCCTGCGCGGCGATATCGTCGGCGACCCGGAACTTTTCGGCCCCGGCGCCGCCCTCGTCCGCTCCGACGCGTTGGTGCGCCTGACGATTTCTTCCGTCACGCCGCCGGCGCTACTCTGTTTTGGATCCCGCGACCCGGAACGGTTCAACTCGGGCCAAGCGACCGAATTGCTCGATTTCCTCGCCAGTGTCCTGGAACACGTGGTGCGCATATGGCTGTACCTGCCCGAAGACTGAACGCGGCGTTTTCACAATTCGACGATCCGGCCCTGGCCGGCGCGCTGGAGAGCTGGCTGGGTTGGCTATCGGACGAGCGGCGCTGTTCGGCCCATACGATCGCGGCGTACAGCCGTGACCTTTCGGCTTTTTTGCAATTTCTGACGGAACATTTCGGGACGCCGGCGACGCTTGCGGTATTGCTCACGCTCCGCCCGGCGGATTTTCGCGCCTGGCTGGCGCGTCACGCGGCCGGCGGACGGGCGCGCAGCTCGACCGCGCGGGCGCTATCGGTTGTCCGGGGGTTTTTCGCCTGGCTCGAACGGGACGGACACGGCGAGAACCACGCCATTCATGCGGTGCGCACGCCGAAAGTGCCGCACAGCGTGCCCAAGGCGCTGTCTCTTGGCGAAGCGCGCGACACGCTCGAGTCCATCGGCGATTTGTCCGACGTCGAATGGATCGTGCAACGTGATACCGCCATGCTGACGCTGCTCTATGGCTGCGGATTGCGCATTGCGGAAGCGCTGTCCCTGACCCGGCGCGAGGTTCCCACCGGCGACAGCCTGACGGTTACCGGCAAGGGCGGCAAGCAGCGCATGGTGCCGGTCCTGCCGGTGGTGCGTGAGGCGATCGCCGCTTATCTGGATGCCTGCCCCTGGCCGATCGCCGCCGATGATCCGCTATTTCTGGGCGCGCGCGGCGGCCCCTTGCGGGCGCGCATCGTCCAGCGCCAGATGCAGCGGCTGCGCGGTTTGCTTGGCTTGCCCGAAACCGCGACGCCGCACGCGCTGCGCCACAGTTTCGCCACCCACCTCCTGGCGATGGGTGGCGATCTGCGCGCGATCCAGGAGCTGTTGGGTCATGCCTCGCTGTCGACGACGCAACGCTATACGGAAGTCGACTCGGGCCGTCTGCTGGAAGAATATCGCGCGACCCATCCACGGGCGCGTTGAGGGGCTATTTCACTGTCGTGAGCCTGCACCGGCCCGCTCCCCCACCCGGCCACCCACAGGATACTGGCACTGGGTGGCCGGGTGGGGGAGCGGGCCGGTGCCGCGGCAAATACAAACCTTATTCGCCGGACCGGCCGCTGCGGCCCATCGTATAGACAAAGAGCGGACCCAGCATCAGCAACGCGGCGATCACGGCGAATGCGAGTCCCCAGGCGAGCCCGCTCGTCTCGCCGCCGGCGACGTCGAGCACCGCGCCGAATACCAGCGGTCCCATCATCGATCCGATGAATCCGATCATTGAATGAACCGCCATGGTCGCGCCGCGCATCGCCGGATCCGCGACTTCGACGACGCCGGCCGTGATGGTCGCCGAATCGAACGTGACCATGAAGCCGTAGAACAGGATCAGGACGAGCACCAGCCAATACGGCAGCGCGGCGCCAAACCCGACGACCAGCGCAACGGCCGCCGAGAGCGACATGACACAGAGCAGCACCGGCGGGCGGCCGAATTTTCGCGCCAACTCGTTGCCAAGCACGCTGGACGGCATGCCGATCAGGCTGACGGCGGTCGCAATCACGGTGGCCCGGATTGCGGTCCCCGCTGCCCCCGGCGCTTGCTGGGCCGCGGAAAAAACCAGGTATGCGACAACCCAGGACCGCAGCGCAAAGAGTTCGGCGTTATGAACCGCATAAGCAAGCGTATAGGCGATCGCCTTGCGGTTGGCGAAGACCGGCCGAAAATCGAGCAAGGCGGTATGATGTGCCGGCGCTTCGACCGGCCGCGGCCGCAACACCACCGCGGCAATGACCAGCGCCAGGAACGGACCGGCCGCGGACAGACCGAAGGCCCAGTGCCAATTCAGCACCGGCTCGATCTCACCGGCGACAAGAAACGACAGGCTGGACCCGATGCCGAAGCTGGACGTGTAGAACGCGACACCGCGGCTCTGCAGGCTGGCCGGCAGACGGTCGGTCAGCGCCTTCAATCCCGGCATGTAGGTGCCGGCCAAGGCGATGCCTTGCAGACCGCGCCATAGGCTGGCGCTCCACACGCCCTCCGCGGCAACGGCAAAACCCACCGCCGACGCCACCGCGAGGCCCATGCAAGCCAGATATATCCCGCGCGCGTCCATGCGGTCGGTCAGGCTGACCAGGACCGGCACGGCGGCGACGTAGCCCGCGAAATAGACCCCGCTGATCCACCCCGCCTCGGTGTTGTTCAATCCCCATTCGGGCTGAATGATCGGCAGCAGCCCGGGAAAGGTGGCAAAGGCGGCCATGCTGAGCACTTCCGCGAAACAGACGGCGGCGAGCAGGAGCCGGGGGGAAAGATCACGCATGGATGACGATCATGGTTCGATGAGCGACGGCGCGCGGCCGGATTTGGCTCGAGCCGTATCGGGGCGCGAGACAGCCGGCCCCGAGAGCGCCATCATACCGTCACATCGTCCGGGGGAAAGCCGCGCGCTTAAGGATCCTATACATAGGCGTCAAATTGCCAGAAACGCGGCAAAGCCATAACTCACCGCCAATGAACCGATCAGGCCGATCACCACATAGGCGACAAAGACCGGCCGCCGGACCAGCGCGAAGACCGCCATGGCGGCCGGAATGCTGGTAACCGCGCCCGCCAGGATAAATCCGAGAGCGGCCGCCGGCTGCATGCCCATGTCCAGCAGGGCCGATACGGTTGGAATGGCCGCAAAACCGTTCAGATAGGTCGGGATGCCGATCAGCACGCTGGCCGGAATCGCCCACCACGCACCGCCGCCCATCCACTGCCCAACCGTGTCCGCCGGAATGTACGCGATCATCAGGCTTTCGATCACAAAGGCGAGGCTGAGCCATTTCAAAAGAAAAAACATTGTCTCCGTACTGGTCCCAACGAATGCCGCCCGACGCTCGCGGTCATGCCAGAACCGCCACACCACCGGCGCGTCACTGGTGGCCAACGACGCGCCGCAACAGCCGAATCCGCCGCCTGGCCGTAGCGGTTGTGTCATCCTGCCCCGGACTGTCATGAAATGGGTCACCGCCCCGGCAAACAATCCCATGGCGATCGCGCCGATCAGCAAGGCGAAGGTCAGGCTTTGCGGAAACACGCCAAGCATGACGAAGAATTTTTCCGGGCTCATCAGGGGTGAAGCAATCCAAAACGCCATGACCGGTGCGAGCGGCACGCCGGCGCCCAGCAGTCCGGCGATAATCGGAACGACACCGCAGGAACAGAACGGCGACAGGGCGCCGAACAACGCGGCCAACACGATGACTTTGAGGGGGCTTCCCTGAAACACCGCCGCGATCTGACGGTCGGCGCCCGTCGCCTTGGCGCCCGCCGCGATCAGGGCCGAGGCGGCAATGAACGGGAAGATCTTGAGCAACGACCAGGACGCGAATTCCACACTGGTTAGCGCCTGGGCCGGTGTGAACAGGACAAGCACGAGCAAAACGGCGACAATCGCAAGCACCACACGATCGATCGATCGGATGCCGCGGCCAGCGGAAAGAACGATGGACGTCATGGCGCGTATTCCCTGAATCCGTTAATGCCAGTATTCCCGGAAATATCGAAAATTGGGCGCAAATTTTTCACGCCGCCCCTTTCCGTCTTACCTCGGAGCATTGATCGTCGGAATCGACGCAGCATTCCTCGGTAAGGAAGTCGACCACCGCGGTCATCACCGCGTAATTTGCATGGCAAACGAGCATCGTGCCGTGGCGCTGCTGCGTAACCAATCCGACACCGATAAGCTTATGGAGGTGATGCGACAGGGTCGATCGCGGTACTGCCGCCCGGCGTTGAATCTTGCCGACAACCAGTCCTTCTGGTCCGGCACGCACCAATATCCGATAAATATTGAGGCGGGTCGGATTGCCGAGGGCCTCGAGGCGGTTGGCGGTCTTATCAAGTGACATGACATAACCCTATATCATTGCCACATTCCTTTCAACTATATTTCTAGGAATATGGAAATATAGTTTTGACTTGGTGCTGCCGGCGCGGATCGCGTCGATTTATCGTGTCAATTTGCGGAGTTTCCGCGCGTACCGTGCCGCACGATCGCGCGCCTGATCGAAGGTCGCGCCAAACCTGGGATATTTCACGCGCATCTGCTCGATCTTGCGATGCGCCCAGGGCGACTCCAGCGACAACAGATAGAATCCGACGGCGAGGAAGAGAATGCCCTGGAGAATCGGCAGGAATATTCCGAGTACGCCAAGCACCACGAACATCCAGCCGGAAAACAGAATCAGAAAACGGCGCCATTTCGAACGAAGGGGCTTCCGCGGCGTTTCGGGTGACGGGACGGGCAGGTTATCCAACGGAACGCCAGCCGATCATATATGGATCGGCCGGCCATCGACCGCCAATGCCGCTTCCTTCACCGCCTCGTTCAGCGTCGGATGTCCATGGCATGTCCGGGCCACGTCTTCGGCCGATCCGCCAAATTCCATAACGGCGACGATTTCATGGATCAGATTGCCCGCATCGGCGCCGATAATATGTGCACCGAGGACCTGATCGGTCTCCGCGTTGGCGAGAATTTTGACGAATCCTTCCGTGGTATCGTTGCAGCGTGCCCGGCTGTTCGCCGTGAAGGGGAACTTGCCGATCCGGTAGGCGATCCCCGCTTCCTTGAGCTGCTCTTCGGTCTTGCCGACCGCCGCCACTTCCGGCCATGTATAGACGATACCGGGAATTGCGTCATAGTTGATATGGCCGGATTGTCCCGCCAGGATTTCCGCGCAGACCACGCCTTCATCCTCGGCCTTGTGCGCCAGCATCGGGCCGCGCACGCAATCGCCGATGGCGAATACGCCCGGCACCGTCGTCTCGAACCGGTCGTCGATTTCGACGAAGCCGCGGTTGTCGGTCTTGACCCCCACCTTTTCCAGGCCGAGCCCCTCGGTATAGGGGCGACGACCCACGGATACCAGGACCACGTCGCAGGGAATTTCCTCCGGCGCGCCGCCCGATGACGGCTCGACCGTCAGAGTCACGCCGGACTTGCCCTTCTTCGCGCCGGTCACCTTGGTGCCGAGCTTGAAGTCGACCCCCTGTTTCTTGAGAATCCGCTGGAAATGTTTTGACACTTCACCGTCCATTCCCGGCGTGATTCGGTCGAGAAATTCGATCACCGTCACCTTGGAACCGAGCCGGCGCCAGATCGACCCCATTTCCAGGCCGATATAGCCGCCGCCGATCACCACGAAATGGCCCGGCACTTTTGCAAAATCAAGGGCGCCGGTGGAACTGACGATTTTCTTCTCGTCCACGTCGACACCGGGAATCGGCATGCTCTCCGATCCGGTGGCGATGAGAATGTTGCGCGATTCCAAAACCTGGTCGCCGCTGCCGTTGGAGACCTTGACCGTCCCCGGTTTTTCGATGCTGCCGGCGCCTTTCAGATAATCGACCTTGTTCTTCTTGAACAAAAACTCGATGCCCTTGGTCAGGTCGCCGACGATCTTGTCCTTGCGGGCCAGCATCTCCTTCAAGTTCAATTTTACGGCGCCGACCCCGATGCCATGCCCGGCAAACCCATGCACGGCTTCCTCGTATTTTTCGGAGCTCTGCAACAGCGCCTTGGAGGGGATGCAGCCGACATTCAGGCAGGTCCCCCCCAAAGTGCCGCGCTTTTCCACACACGCCGTCTTCAGGCCCAGTTGAGCGGCGCGAATGGCCGCGACATAGCCGCCCGGCCCGCCGCCGATGACGATAAGATCGTATGTGTCACTCATCAAAAAACCCCGGTTCTATTTACCTGGCGCCGGCGCAGCGTTGCACACGGACTATACCCCAGTCAGAATACTAAACTGAATATGGTTAAAGTTTCGCTTAACGCAAATCCCTTGCACAACCAATGGTGGAAGCCCGGCCGGCGGCCCGGTATCGCGATCGACGAATGGCGGCCCCGTTGCGCCTTGCGAACACCGAATAAGGGGTGCCGACTTGGCGCCCGAAAGAGGAAATCCACGCCATGAGCGACAGTCAGGCAGACGACCGATCGATCAAACCCTTGCAGGGAATTCGCGTACTCGACGTCGCGTCGTTCCTGGCCGGTCCTTTCGCCGCGACCCAACTCGCGGAATTCGGCGCCGAGGTCATCAAGGTGGAGATGCCCGGCATTGGCGACAATCTGCGCCGCTTCGGCACACCCACCGACTGCGGCGATTCACTGGTCTGGCTCAGCGAGGCGCGCAACAAAAAGTCGATTACGCTGGATTTGCGCACACCCGACGGCGCGGACATCCTGAAACAATTGGTCGCCCATGCGGACATCCTGATCGAGAATTTCCAGCCCGGCACGCTCGAAGGCTGGGGTGTCGGCTGGGAGGATCTGCGCCGCCACAACGGCAAGCTGATCATGGTGCGCATCACCGGCTACGGCCAGACCGGCCCCTATAAGGGACGCCCCGGCTTCGGCCGCATCGGCAATGCCTTCGGCGGCCTTTCGTTTCTTGCGGGCGACCCCGACCGGCCGCCATCGACGCCGGGCTCGCCGACCATCCCCGACTACCTGGCGGGCGTCTATGGGGCGTTCGGCGCCATGATGGCGTTGCGCGCGCGCGAAATGACCGGCGAGGGGCAGTTCATCGATATCGGGCTTTATGAGCCGATCTTCCGCTTCCTCGACGAATTACCGGGCGCCTATCACAAGACCGGGTTCATCCGCCAGCGCATGGGCCCCGCGATGAAGAACGCCGTGCCCCATAGCCACTATCCGACCAAGGACGACCGCTGGATCGCCATCGCGTGCACCAGCGACAAGATATTCGAACGCCTCGCCGAACTGATCGGCAGGCCCGAAGTGGCCGGCGACGGCATCTACGGGACATATCCCAAGCGGGATAAACGCCGCGACGAGGTCGATCGCATGGTGACCGACTGGACAAGCGCCCTCACCCGCGACGAGGCGCTGCAGCGCTGTGCGGAAGCGCAGGTGCCGTGCGGCATGGTCGCGGCCATCGATGAAATTTTCGAGGATGCGCAGTATCAGTCGCGCGAGAATATCGTCATGTTCGACGACCCGCGTGCGGGCGAGGTGGCGGTGCAGAACGTGGTGCCGAGAATGAGCGGGACACCCGGCGCGATAGAATCGCTGGGCCCGGCGGTCGGCGCGCATAACGGGGAAGTCTATGGCGACCTGCTCGGCATGAGCGCCGCACAGCTACAGGACCTCGCCGCGAAGAAGGTAATTTGATCCCGGCGGTGCTTTAGAGCAAATCCCGGGCGAACCGAAATGGTTCGCGACGACGTATTTGCGCAAAAATCCAGAGATAGACCATTTCACTTGAGTCAATTTGAACAAGAAATGGTCTAAACGTCGATCAGCAGGCGCTGCGGGTCCTCGAGCACTTCCTTCATGCGCACCAGAAAGGTCACCGCCTCCCGGCCATCGACGATGCGGTGATCGTAGCTCATCGCGAGATACATCATGCTGGCAACGGTAATTTCGTTGCCCTCGACGATGGGGCGTTTCTGAATCTTGTGCATGCCGAGAATACCCGACTGCGGCGGATTGAGGATCGGCATGGACATCAGCGATCCGTAAACCCCGCCATTGGAAATGGTGAAGGTTCCCCCCGACATTTCCTGCACGCCGAGTTTACCGTCGCGCGCGCGGCGGCCGTACTCGGCAATGGTTCCTTCGATTTCCGCAAACGACATCTGGTCGGCATCGCGCACCACGGGCACTACCAATCCCTGGGGCGTGCCAACGGCGACGCCGATATCGTAATAGTTTTTGTAGACGATCTCATCGCCGTAGATTTCCGCATTGACCGCGGGAATCTCCTTCAGAGCAATAATTGCGGCCTTGATAAAGAACGACAGGAATCCCAACCGCACACCGTGTTTCTTCTCGAACACGTCGCGGTATTCCGTGCGCAGTTTCATCAACGCGTCCATGCGCACCTCGTTATAGGTGGTGAGCATGGCGGCGTTGTTCTGCGCTTCCTTGAGCCGCTGCGCGATACGCTGGCGCAGCCGCGACATGCGGACGCGTTCTTCGCCGCGCGGATCTTCGGGCCGGGGCGGCAATTCGCCGGCCGGTACGGGTGCGGCGGGAATCGAAACCGCCGGCCGGGCCGCCGGTGCGGCCGGTTGCGGCGCAGCGGGTGCCGGCTTCGACCTGGATTCGATGAATTTCAGGACATCGCCCTTGGTGAGCTGTCCCTTGGCGCCGGTCGCCGGGATCTGCGCCGGATCGAGACCGTTGTCATCGATGAGCTTGCGAACGGCGGGTGACAACGCACCGCTCGGTTCTGCGGCTGCCGCCGGCGCTTCGGGCGGGGCGGCGGCCGCCGCCGGGGACGACGTAGCGCCTTCGGCGATCATGGCGATCACCGTGCCAACCTCCACATCCTCGCCTTCGGCCACGCGAATCTCCGCCAACGCCCCCGCCACCGTGGACGGAATTTCCACCGAGGCCTTGTCGGTTTCCAGCTCGACCAGCGGTTCATCCACGGCAACCGCTTCACCCACCTGCTTGAGCCATTTCGCAATGGTTCCTTCGGTAACGGATTCACCGACCGCCGGGACCACGACTTCGACGAGGGCGCCGCCATTCGTCTTCGGCGCTGGCACGGGTGCAGCCGCTACGGGTGCCACCGTTGCGGGCGCCGCCGCGGGCGCAGGCGCGGGTGTCTCAGGCGCGGGCGTTGCCGCCGCGCCGCTCTCATCGACGCTGCCGAGCACGGCACCGACCTCAACATCGACGCCGTCGGCGACCAGGATCTCGGTCAGGACGCCCGCGGCGGGCGCCGGAACTTCCAGCGAAACCTTATCGGTTTCCAGCTCCACGAGCGGCTCGTCGGCACTGACGGTGTCGCCTACCTGCTTGAGCCATTTCGCAACGGTCGCTTCCGTGACGGATTCGCCGAGCGTGGGAACCATGATTTGAATCGCCATCTTACCTGTCCTCCGAATGCGGTCCGGTACAGCCGGACCGACGGATTGAATTCGGTTTACGCCTTCGCACCTTGCGACGACTTCTTTCGCGCGGCTGATTTACCCCGAACCGCGGGGCCGGCGTCCGGCATCGTCAGCGCTTCATCGACCAGTTTCGCCTGTTCATCCTGATGGCGTCGCGCCAGACCGGTGGCCGGCGACGCGGCTTCCGCCCGGCCTGCATAGACTGGCCGGCCGACCTTCATGCCAATTTCGCCCATCAGATTCTCGATCAACGGATCGACGAAGAACCAGGCGCCCATATTCATTGGCTCTTCCTGACACCACACCACGTCGGCCGCGGAAAACCGTGCCAGTTCCGTCGTCAGCGCCTTTCTCGGGAAGGGGTAAAGCTGTTCCATCCGCAGGATATACACATCCTTGATGCCGCGTTTCTCGCGTTCCTCGAGCAGGTCGTAATATACCTTGCCCGAGCACAACACGACGCGCCGGATCTGCTCGTCGGCGGCAAGCGCATCGGTGCCATCGGCATCGTCCCACAGGACCCGATGGAAAGTCGTATTCGGTCCCATCTCATCCAGCCGGGAAACACACCGCTTATGCCGCAACAACGATTTAGGCGTCATGATGATCAGCGGCTTGCGGAAGTTGCGCCGGATCTGACGCCGCAAGACATGGAAAAAGTTGGCCGGACTGGTGCAGTTGACGACCTGCATGTTGTCCTCGGCGCAAAGCTGCAAATAGCGCTCGAGGCGAGCGGAACTGTGCTCCGGCCCCTGCCCTTCATATCCATGCGGCAGCAGAAGAACCAGACCGCTCATGCGCAGCCATTTCGATTCGCCGGAGGAAATGAATTGATCGATGATCACCTGCGCGCCGTTCGCGAAGTCGCCGAACTGGGCTTCCCAGACCACGAGCGCGTGCGGTTCCGCCAGACTGTAGCCGTATTCGAATCCCAGAACGCCGAATTCCGACAGCGGGCTGTCGATGATTTCGAACGGCGCCTGGCCGAACCGGATATTGGCGAGCGGCAGGTAGCGTTCCTCGGTGGTCTGATCGATCAGGCCGGCATGCCGTTGGCTGAACGTGCCCCGGATCGAGTCTTCGCCGGAGAACCGCACCGGCGTCGCCTCGCACAGCAATGTGCCGAGCGCCAGCGCTTCCGCGGTCGACCAATCGACACCCTCGCCGGTCTCGATCATCTTCCGCTTGTTCTTGAGTTGCCGCACCAGCCGCGAATGGATATCGAGGTTCGGCGGCACTTCTGAAATCGCGAAACCGACCTCCTTCAAAAGGTCGAATTCGACCGCCGTACTGCCGCGCCGGTCGTCGCCGGACGCCACCTGCAGGCCGGACCAATGTCCTTCGAGCCAGTTCGCCTTGTTCGGCTTATAGGACGCCGCCGCCTCGAATTCGATATCGAGCTCGGCCTGAAATTCCTTGGCAATACGGTCGCCGGTGCCCGGCTCGAGCACGCCTTCCGCCTCCAGTTTCTCGGCGTAGATCGCGCGCGTGGTCGGATGCCCCTTGATCTTCTTGTACATCAGCGGCTGCGTGAAGGCCGGCTCGTCGCCTTCATTGTGGCCGTGCCGGCGGTAGCAGATCAGGTCGATCACCACGTCTTTCTTGAATTTCTGCCGGTACTCCGTGGCGATCCGGGCGATATGCACGCAGGCCTCGGGATCGTCTCCGTTCACGTGCAGGATCGGCGCACCGATCATCTTCGCCACGTCCGAGCAATAGGGCGAGGACCGCGAATAGGACGGCATGGTGGTGAAGCCGATCTGGTTGTTGACGATCAGATGGATCGTCCCGCCCGTGCGGTATCCGCGCAATTGCGACAGATCGAGCGTTTCCGGAACGATTCCCTGACCCGAAAAGGCCGCGTCGCCGTGCATCAGCAACGCCATCACCTTGCTGCGATCGTTGTCGCCGCGCTGACGCTGCTTCGCCCGCACGCGGCCGAGGACGACGGTGTTGACCGCCTCGAGATGGCTGGGATTCGGGCTGAGCGACATATGCACGACATTGTTGTCGAATTGCCGGTCCCCGGAGGTGCCCAGGTGGTATTTGACGTCGCCCGACCCCTGGATGTCCTCGGGATTGGCCGGATTGCCCTGGAATTCCGAGAAAATCGCCCGGTAGGGTTTGAGCATGATATTGGCCAGCATGTTCAACCGGCCGCGATGGGGCATGCCGATGATGACCTCGTCGAGGCCGAGCTGCGCGCCGCGTTTCAGGATTTGCTCGACCACCGGGATCGCCGATTCGCCGCCGTCCAATCCGAAGCGTTTGGTGCCGGTGTGTTTGCGATCGATGTATTGCTCGAACAATTCCGCATGGGTCAGGCGTTCGAGAATTGTTTGCTTGCCGAGATCGGTAAATTCGGTGCGGTTTCGAATGCTCTCGACGCGTTCCTGGATCCAGGATTTCTCATCCGGTTCCTGCTTATGCATGAATTCGACGCCGATCGTGCCGCAATAGGTCGCGCGCAGGATCGAGACGATTTCCCGCAACGTCGCGGACTCAAGCCCCAACACGTAGTTGATAAAGATCGGCCGGTCGAGATCACGTTCGGAAAAGCCATAGGTCGCCGGGTCGAGTTCCGGATGCGGTTCGGGCTTGTGCAATTTCAGAGGGTCGAGATCGGCCTCCAGATGGCCGCGCACCCGATAGGCGCGGATCAGCATGAGCGCGCGGATGGAATCCATTGTCGCCTGGCGCACTTCCTCCGCGCTGGCCCCGCGCGACGCGACATGGGAAGGATGCGCGGGCGCCACTACGACACCTTCGGTCGCATCGGAGACGGAGGGCGACGCGCCATTGCTGCCGAGGACCCGCGTCTGGCGTGGTGCCCAACTGGCGCCGCGCACTTCGTCCAGCACGGCCTTGGCGTCATCGTCCAGCGTCCGGAACACTTCGGACCAACTTTCGTCCACCGAGGACGGGTCGCTTACGAAACGCGCATAGAGTTCGGCGATATAAGTTTCGTTCGCGCCGAACAGAAATGAACTTTCACCGATATACTGGGTCATCTAATCCTCCCGCCAACGGCCGGCGTATGCCGACCGGTGGCTTTGCCATAGCGCTTATGCCGCGCCTCGGCCAACCTGCCGGCGTGTCATCCCCGCATCGCCTCGAGCATCTTGGTGCCAAGCTCCGCGGGGCTGTCGGCCACGTGAATACCCGCGCTGCGCAGCGCCTCGACCTTATGATCGGCGGTATCCATGCCACCCGAGATGACGGCGCCCGCATGGCCCATGCGGCGGCCCGGCGGTGCGGTCTTGCCGGCGATGAAGCCGACCACCGGTTTCTTGGTGCCCGATGCGCGGATGAATTCAGCGCCCTGAGCCTCCGCATCGCCGCCGATCTCGCCGATCATGATAATGCCTTCGGTCTCCTCGTCTTTAACAAACATCTCCAGGCAATCCACGAAATTGGTGCCGTTCACCGGATCGCCGCCGATGCCGATGCACGACGTCTGGCCGAGCCCGGTCACCGTGGTCTGGGCAACCGCCTCGTAGGTCAGCGTCCCCGAACGGGACACGACGCCGATCCGGCCGCGTTTGTGGATGTGGCCCGGCATGATGCCGATCTTGCATTCATCGGGCGTGATGACGCCCGGGCAATTGGGTCCGATCAGACGCGAGGACGATCCTTGCAAGGCCTTCTTGACCTTGACCATGTCGAGCACCGGGATGCCTTCGGTGATGCACACGATCAGGGGGATCTCCGCGTCCAGCGCTTCCAGAATAGCGTCCGCGGCAAAGGGCGGCGGAACATAAATGGCGGACGCGTTGGCGCCGGTTTTCTCGACCGCTTCGCCCACCGTATCGAAGACCGGCAGATCGAGATGGGTGCTGCCGCCTTTTCCCGGCGTCACGCCACCGACCATGCCGGTGCCGTAGGCAATTGCCTGTTCGGAGTGAAAGGTGCCTTGCGCGCCGGTAAAGCCCTGGCAGATGACCTTGGTATTTTTATCGACGAGAACGGCCATCAGGCTGCCTCCTTCACTGCGGTGACAACTTTCTGCGCCGCGTCTCCAAGATCGTCGGCGGAGACGATCGGCAATCCGGAATCGGCCATGATTTTCTTGCCGAGTTCGACATTGGTTCCCTCGAGCCGGACCACAAGCGGCACCGCAAGGCTGACCTCGCGTGCCGCGGCGACGACGCCTTCCGCGATGATGTCGCATCGCATGATGCCGCCGAATATGTTGACCAGAATGCCCTGCACGTTCTTGTCGGACATGATGATCTTAAACGCCGTCGCCACCCGTTCCTTGGTCGCGCCGCCGCCGACATCGAGGAAGTTGGCCGGCTCGCCACCATACAGCTTGATGATGTCCATCGTCGCCATGGCGAGGCCGGCGCCATTGACCATGCAGCCGATGCTGCCATCGAGCTTGATGTAATTCAGTTCATGCGCCGACGCCTCGAGCTCGGCCGGATCCTCTTCCGATTCGTCCCGCATTTCCAGCAGGTCGGCATGACGAAACAGCGCGTTGTCGTCGAAATTCATTTTCGCGTCGAGCGCGATGACGTCGCCGCCGCCGGTCACCACGAGGGGATTGATTTCGACCAGGCTCGCATCGAGTTCGGTGTACAGCCGGTACATCCCCATCAGGAATTTGACCGCCGAGGAAACCTGCTTGCCTTCGAGACCGAGCCCGAACGCCACCTTACGCGCGTGAAACCCGGAAATGCCGGTGGTCGGATCGATCCCGACCCGGACGATTTTCTCCGGCGTCTTGGCCGCGACTTCTTCGATCTCCATGCCGCCTTCGGTCGATGCGACGATGGTGATGCGGCCGGTGGCGCGATCCAACAACATGGCGAGATAAAGCTCGCGCGCGATGTCGCAGCCTTCCTCGATGTAGAGCCGCTTGACCTCTTTGCCGGCCGGGCCAGTTTGTTTGGTCACCAGCACGCGGCCCAACATGGCCTTTGCATGTTTCTTGACGTCCGCCTGTGATTTGGCGAGGCGCACACCGCCGCCGCCATCGGGGTCATCCTTGAAATGTCCGGCACCGCGGCCGCCGGCATGAATCTGGGTTTTCACGACCCACAACGGCCCGCCTAAATCCTTTGCAGCCTTGACCGCTTCCTCGACGGAAAAGGCAACACTGCCCCGCGGCACCGCCACGCCGAAACGCTCAAGCAAACTTTTTGCCTGATATTCGTGGATATTCATTTTGCCCCCCTAAACCGCCCCGTTTCTGTTCCTTGCGATAACAACCGCAAATGGGCACGCAAATACTGTGCCCTCCGATCTCAGAACGCGAATCGAAGTCACTTTAACACCGCATCCGACAGGTACAACCGTCCCCACCGATCAACAGTTAACAGGAAAGCGTTATCTATTTCTTACTAGTATTAAGAGAAAAAGCGCGGCCAGATACTCACTTCGCGTTTTTCTTAGAACGTTCCAGGCGTTCGCATTCCTTGATCAGACCGCGCACGGCTTTTACCGAACTCTGGAACTTCTTCTTTTCACTGGCATTTAATTTGATTTCAACGACACGCTCGACGCCTTTCGCGCCGATCACCACCGGCACGCCGACATACAAACCCTTTAGGCCATAAGCCCCCGTGACGTGCGCCGCGCAGGGCAAAACCCGTTTTTTATCGAGCAAATAGGATTCGGCCATCGATATCGCCGACGACGCCGGCGCATAGAAGGCCGAGCCGGTTCCCAACAGGGAGACGATCTCGCCGCCGCCATTGGCCGTTCGTTTGATGATCTCGTTGATCCGTTTGGTGGTCGACCAGCCCATTTTGATCAGATCCGGCACCGGAATGCCGGCTACCGTGGAATAGCGCACCAGCGGCACCATCGTGTCGCCGTGCCCGCCGAGCACGAAGGCGGTCACGTCCTCGACCGACACGTTGAATTCGCGCGCGAGAAACAACCGGAAGCGCGCCGAGTCCAGAACGCCGGCCATGCCGACCACCCGGTTGTGCGGCAGGCCACAGGCATTGCGCAGCACATGCACCATCACGTCGAGCGGGTTCGTGATACAGATGATGAAGGCCTTGGGGCAATATTTCTTGATGCCGGCGCCGACCGCCTTCATCACGCTCATATTGATGCCCAGCAAATCGTCCCGGCTCATACCCGGACGCCGCGCCACGCCGGCGGTCACGATGACCACGTCGGAGCCGCGCAGCGCGGTGTAACTCTGCGCCCCCTTTATTGACGCATCGAAGCCTTCGATGGTCGATGCCTGCTCGAGGTCGAGCGCCTTGCCCTGCGGGACGCCCTTGACGATATCGACCAGCGTGATGTCGCCCAGTTGCTTCAACCCGGCAAGCAGCGCCAGTTCGCCACCGATATTGCCTGCTCCCACGAGTGCGATCTTATTGCGTGCCATTGGACTAGGCCCCTCTCTCTGTCAGTCTCGAATTGTCGGTCTCGAAAATTTCGCCTGCTGTGATCGACGCCACGCGCCCCGCAGCGGAGGTGGCGGTTACCTACAGCGTAATGTGCACCAGGGCAAGGGATCCGGCTATTCCCCCGTCGCCCGCGCCCGCCAATCGTTCATCGTCTTCGCGACGGCCCAGACCGAGCTGCCGATGCCGCGCGGCAGGCTGCGCGCTTCCGGCCGATCCGCGTCCAGCGGGCGATAGGCGAAGTCGATGCCCCGCCCGAGCATCTTGCGGCGCACATCGAAAATACCGACCTCGCTCCACTCATAGCGCCGCGACGAATAAAGATCGCGGATCAGAAAGCCGTCGCGGTCGAGCCAGACGCCGGTGGAGCCGGGCAAATGCGACACCAGAAACATGGTCGCGCCGAGCGACAGGAAGATGCCAAGATATGTCGCGCCCTCGATCGACTGGGAGCCCGCCCGGAACATCGCCCCCGCCATGATAGCGCAGCCCAACGCCATGAAACCGTTATGCAATAACGAGGGCCGGATCACATCGGTCTCGGGCAGATCAGCGTCCGATTCATCCGCCCCGGCGTTCACGCCGCGACCTCGTCGCGATCCAGACTCAAATATTCCGCCGACTGCATTTCCATCAGCCGGCTGACCGTTCGCTGAAACTCGAAGCCATGGGTCTCGCCGCGATAGAGATCATGCGGCGGTGTTTCGGCCGCCATGACCAAATTGGTTTTTTGTTCGTACAACACATCGATCAACATCATGAAGCGCTTTGCCTCGTTGCGACGGTTCTCATCCAATCCAAGGACGCCATTCAACACCAGGGTATGAAATTCGCGGGCGATGTTGATGTAGTCCTCGGCGCCGAGCGGTTGGGCGCACAATTCTTCGAAACTAAACCACGCCACGCCCCGTGCCGCACGCGAAACCGGGACCCTGCGGCCCTTTACCTCGATCTCCATCGATTGGCTCACCGCGCCTTCCGTCAGTTCGGCAAAGGCTTGTTCGAGCCGGCGCGTACTCTCCGGCCCGAGCGGCGCATGATACACGCGCATCGATTTGAGGCGCGCCAGACGGTAATCGGTCGGCGACGCCAGCTCCAGGCAGTCCAGCCGCTGCTTCAGCAGATCGATGAACGGCAGAAAGCGGCGGCGTTGCAGCCCATCCTTGTACAGATCGTCGGGCGGGAAATTCGACGTGGTCACAACCACGACCCCGCGTTCGAACAAGGCGGTGAACAGGCGGCCGAGAATCATCGCATCGGCGATATCGGTGACATGGAATTCATCGAAGCACAGCAGCCACGTATCATCGGCGATTTGTCCGGCAATTTGCGGCAGCGGGTCGCGCGCGTCCTTCTTGTTCTTGTCCTGCCGCCAGGCATGGACGGCGTCGTGCACCTCGATCATGAATTCGTGAAAGTGCGCCCGCCGTTTGCGGGCGACCGGTGCGTGCTCATAGAACAGATCCATCAGCATCGATTTGCCGCGTCCGACGGCGCCATAAATGTAGAGGCCCTGCGGCGGCGCTTCGGGCGCACGGCCCAGGCCAAGCCGCGCGGCCCAACCCTGTCCGTTACCGCCGGGTTCATAGCCGATCAGCGCCTTATGCAGGCTTTGCAGCTTTTCCGCCGCCAGCTCCTGCATCGGGTCTGCTTGCAGGTCGCCGGCGTCGCGCAAAGCGCGATAGGCAAACAAGGGTCCTTCGGCCATCTCTCAGTCGATACCGGTCGCGATTACGGTGATCTTAAATCAGTGTTGTAAATCAGAAAGATGACACCCATGGGCATCATCCTTCTGATTTACGACACTAAGCGGGAAGTCGTTAAGAAATTAATTAGCGCGCCGCAACCAAATTTTACCACGCGTACAGGATCGAGATAAGGATGTCGTGCGAGGAATACTGGTTGGCGTCAAACCCATCGCCGCCGGCGAACAGGCCAGAACTGGCTTCGCCCAAATCGATATAGCGGTATGCGAATTCGGCCGACCAGTTTGACGTAAACGCCCAATCAACGCCGAGCATGACGCCCCAGGCGACGTTGTTCACGGTGTTCGACTTGGATTGAACGGTACCCGAGCCGATGACAGTTCGATCCACTTGGGAGCGATTGCGCGCCCAGCCGACCGTGCCGCCGATGAAGGGCGTAAAGCTGCTCGGATTGCGGTGCTCGTACAGGACGTTGAAAAGCACATTGGTGCTTTCGAGATTATTCTCATAGCCGAGGACCGGCGGGCCGCCATCGCGCACACCCCAATCGAATCGCACGCGGTGCGCGATCTCGACTTCCGTGCGAATGGGTAATCCGGCCCAGCGGTAGCCGAACACGCCGCCGCCGCCGCCGACAAGGTCGCTATCCGTATTGGTGATGAAAGTGCCGTTGAAGCCGGTGGCGCTCTCATCGATCACCTTGGCGACCGAGCCGACCAGGCGAAGTCCGAGATACGGTCCGGTGCGATCGGCCGATTGCGCGGTCGAGGCGAACAACACAGCCATGCCGAAAACGGCCAAGCGCATCAACGCTGTCATCAATCGCTCCCCCACCTGCACAGTGATCATTCTTATTGTGTGCAGTGGCATTCTGCCCATCGCAAGCGACTTTGCAAGCAATGGCCATATCGACCAACCATGCGCAGGTGTCAGGCGCCGGTCACGGGCAAGATCGTTGCATTGACGTAGGAGGCGGCATCGGACGCCAGCCATACCACCGCTTCGGCCACTTCCTCGGCGGTCGCGATGCGGCCCATGGGGTGCATTGCCGCCTTGATCGCCGGCCGGTCCGGTTGTCCGCCATCGGCGTGAATGTCCGTATCCGTGGTTCCCGGTGCCACCGCGGCGACACGCACGCCCTCGCCGATCACCTCCCGGCCGAGCCCGACCGTCAACGTGTTGATGCCGCCATTGGTCGCCGCATAGGAAATGTATTCATTGGGGCTGCCCGTATACGCGGTGCCCGACGAAACATTGATGATGACGCCGCCGGCGCCGCCATGCTTGGTCGACATCCGCCGAACCGATTCGCGGCAGCACAGGATGGTGCCGGTCAGATTCGTATCGACCACCCGGCGCACCGTTTCGCTGGTAACGTCGGCGAGCCGCGAAAACCCACCGGTGACGCCGACATTGTTGACCAGCAGTTCGAGCGGACCCCACCGATCGTCCACGGTCGCGAACAGCCGGAGGATATCCGCCTCGTCCGCGATGTCGGCTTGCACCGCCAGGGCTTTCCGTCCGAGGGCGCCGATTTTTCCGGCGACGTCTTCGGCCTTGTCGGCGCGGCGGAGATAACTGAACGCCACGTCGTAACCGCGCTGCGCCAGCAGCACCGCGCAGGCCGCGCCGATACCCCGGCTCCCGCCGGTCACCAACGCTATCTTCGCCATGCCGCCCTTCCCCTTTGGATCTTTTTCGTCTTTGCGCAGCGTGTTCCGGGCGGATCTATTCCGCCACCGCGGCCCGCGGCGCCTCGCCGAACGCCTGTTCCATTTCACGCCGCACGCGCACCAGCTCCGCGTTGTCGTCCAGATCGACATCGGTCCGGCGGACCATCTCGCCGGCCGGCACCGGGTTTTTCAACCGGCATCCATCGGCCAGCCCGATCGGCAGACCGCCCAGCGCCAAGGATTGGGATGCCGTGGTCAACGTCCCCCAAACCGTGTAGCCCCCTTCGCCGTCGAGAATTTCGCCGGCGTTCAAATCCCGCTTCGCCGTCGCCAGGACGTCGCCGCGCCAGCCCGTCGGCGCGCCCGTCGGCTCACCGCGCAAGCCCGCGCTGGCCACCGATATACCGAGCTCCAGCCCGATCAGATGAAAGGGTTTGTACATCGCGGCATATCGGCCGGAAGTATCGGTCTTCAGTCCATATTCGGCGAAACAGCGCGCCACGTAGTCATCCGGCGCCTCGAACACGGCGTATACGCCCCAGCGCAAATCGCGTTCAACCGGCCCGCCCGACGGCTCGACGCAGGACACCACCTCGACCATGCCAGCGCCGGAAAGAATGCCGCCCGCCGCCGACGGCCGCAAAACGCCGGGCAGCGCATCCACTCCGCAAGGCGGGAAAGCCAAGCCATTCACCGGCGGCGTCAACCCGGTCGCGTTCGACACAGCGGCCATCTCGATTCCCGATTTGGTTCCGTCGAGAAAGGAATTGAACATTTTCGGGTTCATGCCGCCGGCCGCCGCCGCTTCCGGCGACAGGCCATAGTGGCCCCAGACCGTCTCGGGCGTCGATGCATGGAATTCCGGCTGGTGCTTTGTGCCCTTGCCGGCGCAGACCACGCCGAAGCCGCTGGCGCGCGCCCAATCGACCATTTCGCAAATCAGCGCCGGCTGGTCGCCATAAGCCAGCGAGTACACCAACCCGGCGGCGCGCGCGCGCTCGGCGAGCAGCGGCCCGGCCAGCGCGTCCGCTTCGACATTGACCATGACCATGTGTTTGCCGTTGGCCACGGCCGACAGCGCATGCCGAATGCCGGCGGCGGGGCTGCCCGTCGCATCGATCACCACGTCGAGCGCCGTTTCGGCGATCAGCGCTTCGCCATTCTCGACGATCGTGGTGGCGCCGGATCGCAGCGCGGCCTCGAAGCCGGTCGCGCTGTATTGTTCCGCCGGCCAGCCGACCCGTTGCAAAGTATCGCGCGCACGGTCCGGCGCCAGGTCGGCGATCCCCAAAACATGGAGACCCGGCGTACGCCGCGCCTGCGCCAGGAACATGGCGCCGAACTTTCCCGCACCGATCAACCCAACCCGAATGGGCCGGTCCTGTTCGGCACGCTGCTGCAGAAGGGAATGCAGGTTCATCGGCTCATCCCGTTCAGATCAACTTTCACTGCCGTCCCCGGCGATCGTGCAATAGGCGGCGAAGAACGCCATTTCGTCGCGATTGGCCTCGACCCCGCCGTCGCCGACATGCTCGGAAAAACGAAGCGCGGTCTTGCCGGACGCGAGGAACACATCGTGCTGATCCTCATCGAGCAATTGCTCCGCATCGGCGTCCGGGTCCTCCGGCGACAGATCCTGCATCGCGGCGTTCCGCCATTGCATGCCGATCAATGCCAGTTCGACCGCCTCATCCCGCTCGAGCGCATAGACGTCCTGCAGCACATGAACGACCAATCCGATGATCGATTTTTCGTCATCGAAACCCATTTCCAGACAGGTCTGCAGAATGAAGTTGATGACGAACATCTGCGCCAGCGGGCTCAGGCCGATTTCATCGTCCATGGCGTCACCGAAATCGGCAATGTTTTCGCCGGCTTCGGATTTGGCGACGAGCGCTTCCTGCAGATCGGGCGGAAAGAACGCGGCGGCGTTGAGATGCTGAATGAAATCGCCCATGCGCGCGGCCAGGACGCTCGCCGCGATGCCCTCGGTTGATCCTGTCTCCTGCGCCATATCGCTCTCCTTTTGCAGCCGGTATACCGCGCGGCGGCGCCTATGACAAAACCGGGGCTATTCCGCGGCGGCGGCGTTTTCGTCCGCCAAATCCACCAAGCAATCGTCGGCGAGGCAGTCGATCGGGGTGAAGTCGCGATGGGCGATCCATTCGGGCCGTTTGAATTGCCGAATATGGTTCTCCACATGGCACAGGCTGAGATAGACGATGGTGCGGTCGAACGGCGACATGTTCGCCGGGCTGCAATGCACCAGATTGCCATGGAACAGGATTACCGACCCCGCCTTGCCCTTCGGCGACACGATGCCGCCCTCGGCGACCAGGCGGCTGATGGTTTCCTCGTCGATGGTCCAGAGCGGATAGCTGGTGGTTTCCAGGTCGTGGCCGGCCTCGATCACGCCCTTGCGATGGCTTTGTGGAATGAACATCAGCGCGCCGTTGAACTCGGTCACGTCGTCGAGAAACACCGCGATATTCATCGCCCGGGAATCGGGCATCAGATCGTCCCGCGACCACGTGCCGTAGTCCTGATGCCATTGCCAGACGTCCCCATTAAACGCGGCCTTCGCATTGACCTTGTACTGATGCATGTAGACATCGCCGCCGAGGATCTGCCGCACCGGCTCGATCAGCCGCGGATGCCGGCCGAGCCGCCCGAACGCCTCGTTAAAGGTGTGCGCGGCGAACGCGGTGCGGGCGGTCTTGCCGTCCTTCTCGCGCACCACTTCCTTGCGGTCCATCGCATACACCGTATCGGCGGCGGCGCGGAGCACGGCGGCTTCATCCGCGCTGAATACATCCTCGAAGAAGAGCCAGCCTTCAGTGTCGAACCGCCGCAGTTGAGAATCGCTCAGTGTGAGCGTCATGGCACGTCTCCCTTCACGATACCGGTCGAGAGCCAACGGTAATCAGCGGCGAGTATCCCGCGCCGTCCGTTTGTGCGCAAGCGCCGGGCGCGCGGCGAAGCGTCACTTTTCGGGTTCCAGTGACGCGCACAGTGACGCGAAGTATTTGCCCTCCGCATCGGTCGGCTTAACTATTCCCGGCAATCCGGCGATCCGTTGCGCGGTTTCGCCCGAGGCCTTGAATATTTCGCGCTCATGATCCGTCGGCTCATAGTCGAGAACTTCCGCCGACCATTGTCCCGTCATCATCGCCGAGCGCCATCGCAATCCAATCAGCGCGGCCGCTTCAGCCTCCTCAACTTCGATATTCAGGGAGTCCCGCAGCACATGGATGACGACATCAAATGCCTCCATTCCATCATTCACATCGTTTGCCAAACAGGATTCGAATATCAAGTTGCAGATATAATAAATCGTGTGTTGCGCGAAGCCGAGATCCCGCGGATTGAAATTGTCGAGCGAGCGATCCTGGTTCCATGTCTCGATTATTTCGTCGCCCAGCCCTTTTTCGACAAACGCTCTCATCTTGAGTGCCTGCACGAAATCCACCAGCGAAATAGCCAATTTCGCGCTCTTCCGCGGCAGAAACCATCTGGACCATAATTTTGACAGAAAACCCACGCCACTCCCTCCCGTTCGGGCGCACATTCGGTAACCACCGACTGAGCCGAGCACGCCGCCGGGTCCAATCTTCGGTTGTTTAACTATGAAAGGTTACAGCAAAACTTCAATTCCAGCCACGCACCGGATCGAGAAACGATCGGACCGCAGGAAATTTGTCTACAGGTTATTTTTCCTCCCGCGCCGCCATCAGCGCGGCGATGGCGCGGTCGTTTTCGCGCGGGCTGTCGGCGAGCGCTCCAATCACCCCGGCGCGGTCCCGCGGCGTCCGGTTCTGGTTCAGCTTGAACTTCGCCTCAATTCGCGCGATCGGGATCTCGAAATTCACGATGCCGCGCAGCATGCCGCCGATATAGCTCTCGGGCATGTCCTCGATGCGCCACGGCGTCTCGAAACCGGCTTCGTGGAAATCGACGAGCTTCTTTTGCGCCGCATAGCAGGCGTCGGGATCCTCGATAATCCGGGGTGTCCCATAGGCGTGAACCGCCGCGTAGTTCCACGTGGGCACGGCTTTCTCGGCGCTGTACCAGCTCGGCGAGACGTAGCAGTGCGGGCCCGGGAAAACGACCAGTTGTTCGCGCCCCTCGGCGAAGCTCTGCCAATGCGGATTGAGGCGCGCCATATGCGCGACCAGAAATTCCGCGCCCGGTTCGCCATCGAGCAAAAAGGGCAGATGGGTGACATAAGGCGCGCCGTCGACCACACCGGTCAGATAGCCCCAGCCGGTTTCGCGGATGAAGCGCATCTGGGCGTCCCGGTCGTCCTCGGCAAATTGGTCCGGCACATACATGGCCGCTGCTCCCTGGGTTCGGTGGCAAGAGGCGGCTGTTTACATAGGAAAATGGCCCTTATGAAGGGCTATTAATCAGCAATATAAGCGGACCAATTTGTAGTCCTATTGGCGCGCCACCATGAGCTTCTTGATTTCGGCGATTGCCTTGGCCGGGTTCAGGCCCTTCGGGCAGGTCTTCGTACAATTCATGATCGTATGGCAGCGATACAGCCGGAACGGATCCTCGAGCTGGTCGAGACGGTCGCCGGTCTCCTCGTCGCGGCTGTCGGCGATCCAGCGATAGGCCTGCAGCAGGATCGCCGGGCCGAGATAGCGATCGCCATTCCACCAATAGCTGGGGCAGCTCGTCGAGCAGCAGAAACACAGGATGCATTCATAGAGCCCGTCCAGCGCGCGCCGTTCATCGGGCGACTGGCGACGCTCTCGGTCGGGCGCGGCGGAAGTCGTCTTCAACCAGGGCTCGATCGATTCGAGCTGCGCATAGGCCGTCGTCAAATCCGGGACGAGATCCTTGACCACCGGCAAATGCGGCAGCGGGTAGATCGCGGCGGCGCCGCCGATCTCGCTGATGTATTTGGTGCAGGCCAGCGTGTTGGTGCCGTCGATGTTCATGGCGCAGGAACCGCAGACCCCTTCGCGGCAAGACCGCCGAAAGGTCAGCGTCGGGTCGATTTCGTTCTTGATCTTGATCAGCGCGTCCAGAACCATCGGACCGCAGGTATCCATATTGATCGTGTAGGTATCGAGCTGCGGGTTCTTTTCATCCTCGGCGTTCCAACGATACACCTTGAACGTCTTGGTGTTGGACGCACCGTCCGGGGCCGGCCAGGTCTTGCCCTTCGTGACTTTGGAGTTCGCCGGAAGCGAAAACTCAACCATCTGTTCGATCTTTCTCTTCGGTCCTAGTAAACGCGCGCCTTCGGCGGGAAGGACTGGACGTCGTTGGTCAGCGTCTGCATGGTCACGTCGCGATATTCGAGTCGCACCGCGCCGCTGT
>Ga0224508_10000304_pt1 | contig 49940 bp, 41 predicted proteins | sample SF_Jan12_sed_USG_4_FD_170157 | JGI IMG/M metagenome (GOLD analysis project Ga0224508, IMG submission 170157) | Sediment microbial communities from San Francisco Bay, California, United States - SF_Jan12_sed_USGS_21 | ecosystem: Environmental > Aquatic > Marine > Sediment | place: USA... | reverse complement strand
GTTACATTGCGATGGGCAATAACCTCAGCATCGATTAAAAACACTGAAATCCCACCGCTATGGTCAGGGTGCCAATGTGTAATCAACACTTTATTGACTGGCTTGACGGAGAGGGCGTCGACTTTCGAACGGGTTGACGCCGCTAACGGCGACAGCTGTGTGTCGACCAACAGCGTTTCGCCGGCACTGGAGTAAACAAAGACGTTCGCACCGATCTGATTTAGGACATTCTTTCTCACCATAACGGTCGAGTATTCGTCTAGCTGCACGTAGTTAACAGAACCTATCAAATAGTGGTATGCCATCCCCGCCAGTAAGACCAGAACAATTACCCCGAAGCCAACGACTCGTTTGATCTTCATGGCGCCTCCGCTGCAAGGAATTGGTGCATTATTCGTGTGACTTGACGAATCACAGTAGCCGTGTCCTGCGGCTTGGGATAAAGACTCCTGTCATTGAATACGATCGCGTCTCTCAACATGGATGCCATACACGCAACCGCCGTACGAATGGCGACGCGCGGTTGCCGATGATGCAACTCGTCTCGCTTCATAAGTAATAAAGTTTCGATTTGGGAAACTATTTTCAGGTTGTAAGCGATGAGTTCGTCATCTCTATGCGCTTGGAAGACGCGGGTGTTCAGGTAGATTGCCATCAGAACGCCTCGATACTTTTCGTAAAGCTCGACATTATTCGTGACAACATAAAGCAGCAATTCGTGCAAACTGATTTCCGACCAATCAATCGCAAGCGCCGTGTTAATCCTGTTCTGTGTTTCTTGTCCCAGACATTCCCGGAGCTTGTTGAACAAAGCCTCCTTATTTTGAAAGCGCGAGTAGAACGCTCCGACTGAAATCTCCGCTTCCGAGGTAATTTCCGCAATGGTCAGGTCATTGTACGATCGTTTTGATACCAGCCTTGTGCTAGACATGATGATCCGCTCCAGGGTCTGCTGACTCCGGATCTGTGTTGGCTCGCGAATTCCTCTACTGTCCATAAGGTCTGGAGGCGGTCCCGAATACGAATTCGTATTCGGTTTTACGGACAACAGCCAAATTTGTCAAGTGAGGCGCAATAGATACGTCGAATACGACATTGAGAAATCCGCACAGCAACATCGGGAGTACAGGAAACTCGGTGGTCGAGGCGAACCGGTGGTAAACGCTTACGGGACGATCATTCACGGATTCTCACCGCACGCTGGCCGCCGTTCAGTCGAATTAAATCGCAATTAGTGTGTCCGGCGTTTTCCGTCGTAATCAGGGCGCTCGCCTGTGGAGTCGATCAGACTATGTATGCGTATTAGGAAAAAGCCCCGGCAATGCCGGGGCTTTTTTATGTCACTACTGTCTGCGCCGGAACCCGTGAGTTCAACGACAAGTGCCGGCAACGACATTTTCGATCATTGATTGACTGCAGTCTGGCTGGTTCCCGAGCCGCCGGCGATCGGTGACCAATGTGCGGCTCGCACTTTCCACTTGCCACCTTCTTTGACCATCACCTGCGTTGCTCGGGTCCGGTAATTGCTCACAGCAGAACTGCCTTTGGGGGCCATAGAACCCTCTGAATAGTATTGCGCGACAGCAACTTGACCCGGCACCAACGTAATAACGTGAATATGTTTCGCGTCGATATTGATCGACTCATATTCGTCAAGCTCGGTATCGGCTTTAACTTCCTGCAGGAATCCACCACTCGACCAAAATTCCAACGATCCATCCTTCGACACCGTGTCATCCTGATCTTTGAGATGCTTTTTGGCATAAGCATTGCTCTCAAGGATCGCGTTCTTGACCTCGTTCTCAGTCGTTGCATCCGCTTGCGCAAGTGTGCCAGCAAAAGCCAAGAACCCGATAGCGATAAAGACTAGTTTTTTCATTTATTTTTCTCCAATGCGATTAGATGGACCAGCAGTGAAAACCCATCGCAGGATGGACTTGATTGGCCCGGCGGCCGATTGTCGCACTTCCCAATGTAATTAGGGAAAAAAGGAATGGCCGCGTCTGGCCGAAAGGAGTCGTTGAGTTGATAAAGTCATGAACGGCAAAACTAAGATCAAAGCGGATCTGCGGTCGTTCGTATACAAAAAAACAAATCAAATGTTTGGTATGGACCAAATGTGGACATTCCCATTGCTCGAGTCTGATCGGATGTCACTAAATGCCAGGCGAACCGGCAAGTTCTCGACTACGCTTAATTGATAAGACCGACAAAAACCCAACCTGCCGATGCCTCATTTTTGTCAGCACCGAGGGCGTGCAAAGCTTGTAACGCAATCAGCCAAACGGGATCTAACAATGAAAAAAATATTCACAACGTTACTATCAATCGCATTGATCGCTCTGATACTGCCAACCCAATTTACCATCGCCGGCGACAAGCCCTTCCCGAAGATCGTCAACACACTTCCCGATTCCTACCCCGAAGGGTTTGCGATCGGCAAGGGGCATACTGCCTATAACGGTTCACCCCTTGGATCCATCTACAAGGTGGACTTGCGCTCCGGGCAAGGGGAAGTGTTGGTCCCGGTTCAGGATCCGGACCCGTTTACAGCCTGCGTCATACTCGGCATGCGCGTCGATCCCCGCACCAACTATCTGTTTATCGCCGGGTGTTTCAATGGCAACGCCTTTGTGTATGACGCGGACACCGGCGCCCTCATCATGGAATATTTTCTGACGCCAGCATTTACGGGGGTCGTCAACGACCTGACCATCACTAAGGATGCGGTCTATTTCACCGATTCCTTTCGCCCGGTCTTGTATCGACTGCCGCTTTCCGAAAATGGCGGAATTTCACTCGATTCCAGCGGTATTACAGAAATACCGCTGCCCGCCGAATTTGAACTTGATATAAACAGTGACTTCTGTTGTGGCGGGAACGGCATCGTATCGACGCCCAACGGGAAGACCCTGATCATCGGTCACTCGAACCTGGCGCAGCTTTATCGGGTGGATCCAGCCACCGGCGACGTGGATCCGATCGTTCTTGATACGCCTCTCGCGGGTTTTCTGGATGGCTTCGCAATGCAGGGCGACACACTGTATATCATGACCCCTTACGACCCCCCCGGCCCCCCCGATTCCATCGACGGGATCCAGGTCGTGGAACTGGATAAGGGCAATCTATCGGGGACACTCGTTGAGATAATCACCGATCCGGACCTGGACGGCGTCGCGAGCGGCGCGATCTTTGGGAATTCCTTGTACGTAAACAATGCCCGGTATGTGTTATTTGACTTATTTTTCCCGGGCCCGTTTCCGCCGGACACCCAGTACTGGCTCACGAAGCTCGGAATCCGACCGAAATAATAGCGTTCACAATTGACGGCAAAGTCGTTGCCGTACTTTAGAACCCCGCCGAAGCGGGGTTCTTTTGTCGGGCGTAGGAAATGGCAATGAACCGACACTTGGGCTGCCACAGATTGTCTGTGGGTTGGGCAGACCAATCGCGAGGGGCAGCTGCTGTGAACTTACGCCGCTGAATGTGTATCAACTAACAGCCGTTGACCAGGGAATTTCGGCGATCCACTTATTCGAAAGACACAAGGTGGTTCATTCACCGGCGAGCGAATCGCGCTCGCTGAACCTGCCCTTGAGTTCGCGATACTTTGGATGGCCACGCAACGGCGCCCAACGAGGGTCAAGCTCGATGAGGGGTATCGTCATAGTTGAGGGCATGGACAGTAATGTTTCGAGCTCTGCAAGTGCTCGTTCGTGTTCACCCACCAATGTATAGATCCAGGCCAGATCTTCAACGTGCACCAGGCCGAAATAGGGGTGCTTTGAAATTGGCGTGATTTCGGTCGCTCGTTTGCCTTCCCGGATTGCCTCCTCTGTGCGACCAAGAGAAGCGTAGGCAATGCCGAGTGCGCTGTGAAAAGCCTCCTTGTCTGGCGACTTCTCCAATTCGAGCTCAAGTAACTGCACGGCTGACTGGAACATCGGCCGAGCGGCTTCGCTGTCGCCAAGCTGACGATACGCAAATCCGATCAGCAACTCTTTGGGCCGAAAATATATAGATTTACCCAGATAAATCTCAGTCGACACGGAAAGATCATCGATCGCACCGACATAGTCTTCTTCGAAGACCCGCTGCCAGAACTTCAAATGCTCAAAAATGCTTCTGTTCCTCCAGGCAGCTGCGATTTCGAGTTCCGCGCGCGCGGCCGTTACGTCGCCGGTCCACAACCAGTAGATCAGGGCTTTATTGACGTGAGGTCCAAATTCGGTGGGCTGCATCTCGAGCACGTGATCGAAGCAGCTGATGGCGTCGGGATATCGACGAAGGTAAGTGTAGATCGTGCACAATCTTTGACGCAATCCGGGGCTTTGTGGATCGAGCGCCAGGGCCAGCCGGAGCTTAGCCGCCGCCGCATCGAAGTGCCCCTGTCGCCGAAGTACCCATGCCTGGCCAGTGATGGCAGCAAGGTTGTTCGGATTCATTTGCTCGGCGGCACTGTATTCCTCGAGCGCCCGCTCGTAGTTTCGTTCCACCGCATAGTAGTACCTACCCAGTGAGACATGAGCACGAGAAGAATTGGGAGCCAACTCAAGGACCCGTTGCGCTGCCTGCCAGGCTTGCTTGCGGCGCGCCGCAGATCGATCGTATCCCCAACTGTAGGTCAAACTATGAATAAAGCTAAGCCTTGACCAAGCGCTGACAAAATCCGGATCCAGGCGAACGGCGTGTAACGCTTGTTCAGTGCGTTGTTTAAGTCCTGCTTCGCCGTAGATTGTGACGTCATCTAAAGCCCCCGAGCGCAAGTAGTGCCTGTATGCCTCAAGGTCTTTGGTCGGTTCCGCGACGATCGCGATCTGCTCTGACTCGCGCAAAGTAATCCCGAGCTCGCTAATGACGTTGCGGGCAACATCTTTCTGAATCTCGAAGACGTCCGCAAACCGCCGCTCGTAAGATTCGGCCCACATTTGCCTATCGTCCACCGAGCTAACCAGGCTTGGCGTGATGCGGATGCGGCTGGTTTCAGCAGTCGCTCCAGACCAACGCACACTGCCTGTCACCAGGAAATCGGCACCAAGTTCCTCGCCAATCTGGCGCGCTGTTTTGTCCGTGCCGGCGTACTGTCGGGCGCTGGCGTTAGCAATAACGCGGAGCCCGCCGACCTCGGAGAGTCGGGACCGGATTTCCTCGGTCATGCCGGCAGCGAAATACTCGTCCTCTGCGGGCCCGAGGTTCTCGAACGGCAGTACCGCAATGGACCTGCCGCTATCTCCGAATAACTCGCCGGAGTCAGGCTGCGTTAAGGAGTTGTCATATGCGACGTAAACCAGTGCCAGTACCACTACCGCGATAATCATGAAATGCAGTTTGCGGCCAATGAATTGAGTGCTGGATCCAGATGTGTGTTCAGGGGTGGCTGAGCTGGACGCATCCGAAACCGACTCGTTTTTTTGCGACCCCTCCGTTACCAATGGGATGACGTCTGCAATGAAGCGATAGCCGCGCTTCGAGATCGTCTTCAGGTAGCGGGGGCTTTTCTGGTCGTCGCCCAACTCCGTTCGCAACACGGAAACCGCGCGAGATAGCGTTTCGTCTCCCACTACGACACCGGCCCAGACAGAGTCCAGGAGCTGCTGGCGTGAAACCACATCCCCTTGCCTGTCGGCAAGAAAGACAAGCAAATCCATCACTTTTGGTTCAATGACGCGCGCCCGATCCGGTCCTTTCAGGAGGTTTTCCTGCGGATAAACCTCCCAGTCACCGATCCGAAAGCCAATTTGTAGGTTGTCATTCACGGCCGCCCCCGACACCCGGCCTGTCAGCCAGGCGAAATAGCCGCCAAAGGTGCGGCAAGGCTTTGGTTTTGCGAGGCCTAATCAATTCATAAAGAATCCTTAAAGATTCTATCAGGATCGCCTGCAAGCGTGGTCGTAGCTTGCCTCCAACGCACGAATTTCAACGTGCAGAAGGAGGTTTTAAGCCATGTACAAAATCAGTATTCGAACAATCAGCATACTTGCAATGTTTCTATTCTCTGGCTGTGCGCAAAGTACGCATGACCTTATAGAAGACGCACAGTTCACTGGCGATTGGTCTCTCGTTAACAAAAGATATGCCGCCATCGAACGACGTGAAGCAAGGCGCGGTCAGTCATGTCCGCGCGGCATGAAAGGATGGTGCGTCAGTCGTCTTGGTAATGAAAAGTGCACTTGCGTCAGCGACGCAGAGGGTCGTGAAATGTTGGATGCGATGGGCCTGTAACTCAGCGTTTGAAATACATGCACGTCGGCTTCGAGAAAAGCGCTCCGCTGCAATTATTAGAATTGCCATTTGTTGCCGTTAGCTGCCGGTCGATCTCACTGATTTTGGGCTGGTCTCACGTCCGCCAAACGCCCAAAAGCCGACATTCAGCTACTATCGCCGTAAGGGGCCGCTAATGACCCAAAGCAGACATTAGGCATTTTGCTAAAATCTGCCCTTCCTTGTCGATTTAAGAAGACAAATTATGGACATCAATATCGGCGAATCGCTCGGCATACTTGCCAATATTGGCGTCATTGCCGGCATTATATTTCTTGCGATGGAGCTCAGGCAGAACAACAATCTTCTCGCGGCCCAAGCGAGGTATAGCTTAAGACAATACCGATCGGATATAGCTGATTCGATCATGGCTCCGCACGTGCTCGAGGCGACACACAGGTATGCTGGCGGCCAGACGGTAACTCCGAATGTTACCGGTCGTTAACAGGGTGTACGTAGCATTAGTACAATTTGCAGGAGTCGAGCTATGACAATGCATGTTATTGGAGTAGGCGTCGGCCGTACCGGCACCTATTCGTTAAAGCTTGCTATCAATCAGCTCGGGCTTGGTCAATGTCACCACATGGAAGAGGTGCTGCATAACATGCTCGTGCAGGTGCCGCTCTGGTCCGCTGCTTTGCATGGGCGCCCGGATTGGCAGACGATCTACGACGGCTACGCAAGCGCAGTTGACTGGCCCACTGCTTGTTTTTTTCGCGAACTGATCAAGGTTTATCCATCAGCCAAGTTTGTGTTGACCCAGCGCAATCCGGAGAACTGGGCCGATAGTTTTGGGGCAACAATCTACGAGTTGCTTGGCGGAAAAGAGCAGGGGCCGCCCGAAATGAAAGCGTGGCTTGACATGGCCGACGGCGTAATCGCCAAGACAGGATTTCCTAGCGGGCTTGACCGCGATGGCCTGATCAGCGCCTTCGTGGCTCATAATGAAGCGGTCAAGACGACCATCCCGGCCAGTCAACTGCTCATCTATGAGGTAAAAGAGGGGTGGGGTCCGCTGTGCGAATTCCTGAACGCACCGGCGCCCGCTGACGCGTTTCCACGGACTAATGACCGTGCAGAATTCTGGGACCGTGTAACCGGCAAGATCTAAAGCCGAAAATCTAAAGGAAACATTCATGCTTACACGACAGCGAATTTTGCGCCCAATTATGGCCTGGCTGGCCTTAATATCGTTGGCGACGGCCGCAGACGATGGCCTTGATGTACACGATGATTACTACCGTGGCTTTGCGCACGGGGCTTACTACGGCCTTATGCTAGGAGGAGTGGATTACCACATTGCCTGGTGCATGAAAGTCGAGCTCGCATACGAGGCCGCAAATATGGGAACCGGTGAAGATTTTCAGCGCAAGATGGAATCATTGCTCGACAAATGCCGGAAGGAGAACAGCGACGAATAGTCCGATTCGATAGTGTCTGACACCTTTTAGCCTGTGCCATCTGGGTACAAACACCGCAATCACAATCCCGACAAAAGCAAACATGCGCCTTATACGGATGACGAAGGCGCGTTGATCTACGTTACAGTCGGGCACCTGGCGTCATCGGAAACAAAGATCAAGAGGCACTCATGCAGATCACTGTACTAGGCGCAGGTGCCGGCGGCACTGCCGTGGCATTCGATTGTGCCTCGCACGGCCACGACGTTCGCGTGTTCGATTTCGAGCAATTTCCTGACAACATCGCGACGATCGCCGAGCAGGGCGGCATCAATGCGCAGGGTGATATTTCCGGGTTCGGGCCAATCGCCTATTCGGGCCATGACATTGACAAGGCCTTGCAGGACGCTGAGCTTATTTACGTTGTCGGCCCGGCGTATAGCACCGAGCCATTCGGCGAAGCCGTGGCCGGTAAGCTGCGTGCCGGACAAACGGTAATCGTCAGTCCGAGTTCCTGTGGCGGCGCGTTGGCCTTCAAACGTGCTGCCGGGCTGGCACTGAACGATGAGTCCATCCGTGTTGCAGAGACCTCCACGCTACACTATGCCGTACGGCTAACCGAGCCGGGCAGGATCCGCGTTTTCCTGAAACTCAAGGCAGGTAATTTGTTGGCGGCACTGCCGGGCACGCACACAGGCGACATTCTGGAACTCATCGCCGACGTCTATCCGAGCATGGAACCGGCAGAGAGCGTCCTGCAGACGAGCCTGCAGAATGCGAACCCGATCATTCATCCGGCGGTGACTTTGAGTAACGCCGCCCGCATCGAAATGACGGGCGGGGATTTCTTGTTCTATGAAGACGGTGTGAGCGATTCGGTCGGCCGCCTGATTGAAGCCCTCGACAAGGAGCGCATCGCTATTGGTAAGGCGCTAAGCATTTCCATTCTGCCCGACCCCGAGATGGGCATGCGTCAGGGCTACATGCTGGAAGCCAACTATGGCTCTGGCTACCGCAAGGCACCGGGCTTTCTGGGTATCGGTGCCCAGCCGCAGCTCGATCATCGCTACCTCAACGAAGACGTCGGCTACGGACTGGTGTTCATGTCGAAGCTCGGCCAGCAGATTGGTGTTGCGACGCCTGGTATCGACGCAGTAATTAACGTCGCCTCGATAGTGATGGCACGCGACTACAGGGCAGAAGCGTTGCGAACGCCGGAATCGCTCGGCATTGCGGACCGCTCCGCCGAAGAGCTCGCAACACTGTAAAACAGCTCTCGTCACTGCTAGAGGCCGCCATCGCCATTCGATCGTTGACTGACCGAATTGGCGCTTGTTACATGAAGTTCTTCAGGGTACTTGATTGCCATGGAACAACCGTCTGCTTTGACGGGTCTCAATAGACGGCGCCAAAACCAAAACTGCTCAACAGGAGTGAGTTTGTCATGAAGTACTTGATTGCAATTACAGTGTCGATTCTAGTGTCTTCGCTGGGCCATGCGATGTGCTTTGCGACCACAGAGCACTTAGTTCGCGTTAAGGTTCATACCTGCCAAAAGATCAAAATTGATGCCAGCAGCTCGCGACCGCCCGCACACGCGATGCAAAAGCGTGGCAGCAGCATTAGCGGCGCACTTGTTACGGGTTTGGTCATCGAAAGCACGAAGGTTTGGGACGGCGACCCGACCATGGCTGAATACACATTTACGGTCAGGAAAATAGGCGCAGACGAACCCATCACGTTCTTCATGAACGGAGATGCAGCGAAAATCTGTGCGGCAATCATCGGCAAGACCAATTTGTTCGTCACCGATACACAATGCTGCGATGTTTTGCCCGCAGACGGACTTTGCCTAGTGCCGCCGACGATGATCATTGCCAAGGAAGAGAAGGCGCCGGAGCGATGGACAAAGTGGACGCCACCAACTAAATAGTAGGTATGTCAGCCGATTGCCAAAGGCTGCCCACATCGTAACCAAGATGCACTTATCAAGTGCGTCAATCATAAAATCAGGGGGTTCATCGATGACACGAATGACAAGAACGATTTTCCTACTGCTGCTTGTAGTTGGCGTCGCCGCCGCAGAAGAGCGCCCGCGTGCTCGGGATGTCGGCCTGGTTATTGGGATTTTTCCGACGGGTGAGCTGAACGCGATCACCGACGTGGGCGGCGTCAAGGTGGGGCATTCCACGATCATCGTGGGCGATGACATTCGCACCGGCGTTACAGCGATCATTCCCGGCCCCGGCAATCTTTACACACACCCGATTCCTGCCTGGATTCATGTCGGCAATGGCTACGGCAAGCTGGTTGGCGAAACACAAGTTCGTGAATTCGGCGAAATCGAAACGCCGATTCTGTTGACGTGCACGCTGTGCGTCTGGAGTGCCGCGAACGCTCTGAAAGAATGGACCTACGAGCAGCCGGGCATGGGGGAGCACACGGTTAATCCGATTGTCGGTGAAACGAACGATTCGCGCGTGAACAACATGTGGGCAGACCCGGTACAGCAAGAACATGTCTTCGCTGCACTCGCCAATGCTTCGGCCGGCGCGGTGGAAGAGGGTACCGTCGGTGCCGGCACCGGAACGCAGGCGTTTGCTTGGAAAGGTGGCATCGGTACGAGTTCGCGCGTATTGCCCGGTTCTTTGGGCGGGTACACGGTCGGCGTGCTCGTGCAGACGAATTATGGTGGCGTCCTTACGATGAACGGCGCACCCGTCGGTCGTGAGTTGGGCACTTATTCATATCGCCAAGACCTAGACGCAGCCGGTGAAAACAACAACCAGGAAGACGGCTCAATCATGATGGTTGTTGCGACGGATGCGCCCCTGAACGCTCGCAGCCTTGATCGCCTCGCTATGCGGGCGATGATGGGCCTGGCGCGTACCGGCTCATTCGCCAGTAACGGCTCGGGGGATTACGTCATTGCGTTTTCTACACATCCGGAGGTAAGGCGTCCGCGTGAAAGCGAGGGGCCGGTTACTGCGCCGTCTCTCGTTAATGCTTCCATGTCGCCGCTCTTTGCAGCAGCAGCAGAGGCAACCGAGGAAGCCATTTACAACGCGATTTTTAAAGCAACGACAGTGACGAGTTCGCGCGGCACGCTGACAGCCATTCCTGTCGAGGATCTCGAACGGATTCTGAAAAAATACAACGTGCTGGAATGGGACTCAGCGATCAGTCCCGATCGAATCAGCAACTGAATTTCGGGAGACGAGAATCGAGTGTTCGCTTCTGGGCGTTAGCTGCCAGTCAATCTTGCCTGTATCGACTCAATTGACTAACCGCTATAGGCAAAAGCGGATATTCGTGTAATGTAGACAAACCAAAAATTTCAATGCCTTACTTCTGCGTCGATTACGCCTGAAGGGACAATAACAACAATGAGCAGACTTTCCAGACGACAATTTCTTGGAACCACAGCGGCAGCGGCGTCAGTTGACGCCATGCCCGGCAACGCATCCGCGCCAACACAGGACGCCACGAGCCCCGCCGACCTGATCATCAAAGGCTCGTTAACACCAGGAAAGCTTGCCGACATCGCAATACTCGAGAAAGACCCACATGACGTCGATCCGGACGCCATCGTCGATATCAAGGTGCTTCGAACCATCCTCGGTGGACGGACGACGTTTGCAGCCTATTCACGTAATTGAGCAATCGAAATGAACCTTGGCCTAAGAGATTTCTTTATTGGTGTTGTGCACCTTTTCGTCATTTTTCTGCCGGGAGGAATTACTTTATTGGCTCTCATGTATCCGGCGAGGGGCTACGTTGGTGAGGTTAGTGAGCTTGGAATAAGTAATGTCGGAGCGTCACTAATATTTCTCGCGATGAGTTACCTTGTCGGCCACCTCGTGTCACTGGTGGCGTCCAAGGTCGAAGACGACTATTCGCGGAGTTTCAGAAAGGCCGAGCTGAAGGAATCAAAGGCAATGCTGCGTCGTGTTACGCAGGATATATGCATAAGTCGACTAAGCAAAGAGCTGGTGACGGCGAAGTCGCTGCGGCGATGGGCCGCAGGTATTGCGCGGCAAGAAGGTGGCTCGGTTCAAGCCAGTGTGGACAGCAAAGATGCCGATCGACGGTTCTTTCGAAACATACGTTTCGTCCTTGTCTTTCCATTGGCTGTCGTCGTGATCGAAAACGCGGGGGGAGAGGCGACAACGGCACTCATTGCCGGTGCGATAGTTTTGTTGATGATCCTGTCGCAATTTCGATACCTTGACCAAGACGCGAAATTCACTCAAGTGGTTTTTGAGGTGCTGATCAATCTTGAGGCCTCAAAGCGACATGGCCAGGGAATTGCGCGGTCGCAGGCGACGCACGCCGGCGGCGTTGTCTTCAAGAAGTTCGATCGAGATATTAAGTTCTTGCTTGTGAAAGCATCTGATAGTGATCAATGGGTACTCCCGAAAGGCCATATCGAAGTTACAAAAGACGAATCGGTCGAGGAAGCCGCCGTTCGTGAGGTTTATGAGGAGGCGAATGAAGTCGTGCGTATTTGCGGATTTTTGGATTTTACCTACTTTGTCGCGAACGGAGAGAGGGTGAGACTGGCCAATTACCTGATGACGCCTATTGAGGGTAAAGAGCGAATAGCGTTGAAGGAAAGCTTAAAACTGCTGACGGAGGTTAAAGAGAATCGAGAAAAGGAGTGGCATACATTTGGCGATGCGATGAAAAAACTCGGCTTCCCCGAGTCACAGATGGTATTGGAGCTCGCCGAAGAGCGCGCGAGCTTTGTCCCGGAACGAAAACGGAAGAAAAGCACTACCTAGAAGGAGGTATTCTGATTCTCAAATACCCTTATAAGTGCTCCAATTTTCGCGCATATTGTATACAAGGGCGAAAAATACGTGTCGCCCTTTTTCTTTTCTTATCAGTTAGTTATTGGTTTCGGTTTGGCTACACTTTGTCATTCTTGACGAATCGTTGCATATATTTCTATAGCCTCTTACTAGTAAATTTCTTATGTAAGAATGGCTTGATGTAATTACACTTTTTGACGATGACGCAAGAAGAGATCTATGCGGCGGTCGATGACGCGGTTGCACCCGTTTTTCGGAACGTGATACACATGAATGGCGACGTTGCTATCGACAGAGTATTGAATGCGTATGAACGTGTTCTCAAAGATCTGCCGGGTGATTCTGTTTGCGGCATCTACGCGCGTAGCGACAACACCCGCGGAGTTTCAAAAGCGCCGGCGAACGAGCTGGTGGTGGGCGCGCTCGATGTGGAGGACGACGTCGATCAGGATAGCCACGAGCTTCTAAATCCGCGCGGTGTGAACATTATCCGGCGTTTTTGTGGTGACATGCGCGTTTGAGTGGCTCACACGCTCACGAGCGACCCCGCGTGGAAATATGTAAGCGTCCGCCGGCTTTTTATTTTCATCAAGGCTTCGATATCAACTGGCGTCTGATTGCGCTTCACCACATGGGCGATCCGAATTACGTTCCGCTGTTTCGTCCAGCGAAGTACAATAAAGGAATCCCCTTCGGTGCGATTCTCGATCTCCTTAGGAAAAGAAGGTTCTTGAACAAATTGAGAGCCGACGACGTTTAGATTAATTGATGGTAGTATTTCGGAGAAAATTTTGCGGAAACGGGCGTAGAATTAGCGGTTGTCCTGAAATCAAACTTTACATCCCTTCTTTAGCGTCTGTTCGGTCTAAATCGAATCGTCATCACCGACACTTTGAACCGGACAGTAGTTCGCAGACGGCGTCCATGCCCGGTGCTGCCGTGGCTTGTGATGCGATGTTTTGTTGCGATGCATCTGACAAGACCCATCCGAGGGGGATCTTCAGATCGTCATTGTCACGAAGCTGAAAGCGGATCGTGTTGCAGGGCCCGATAGTTGCTCGCAGGCGGTCCTCCGCATGCAGACCGCGGGCAGTTCGAGTTTGAAAAAGCGTCCACACTGGCGATAGTGCTTCTTTCAAGGCCAGTGGACCTGTTACGTTATTGACCACTCCGTCACGCTGGTCTGGCGGAATCCGGATTTGCTTGCATTCGGGTTTCTGATATTCGAAATACTGTAGATCAGACCCGCGATTTGCGTTTGCGCTTACTGGGTTGTTGCTGATGATCAAAGCGACAAAGCGTATTTTGTTCTTGCAGAGCGCACTGGTCGAACAGTAATCTACCAGCGTTTGGTAAATTTCAGTAGCCGTCAGAGCACCCGAGTTTTCAAAGTAGCCGCCGTCCACAACATGCTGCATTCCATTGGGTGTCTCGATCATGCCGGCGGGGCTTAGATATGTAAAGCGCGCACTCATGTGGACTGCGGTCGCAAGGTTTATCTTCCTTTGAAACACATCGAGCATGTCATCTAATTCAACGAACCGGTTCGAGCCGGGACGCAAGTTGCTTGTGACGACGCGACTGCCACTCTCAACCCAAGTGCCGTTTAGGAAGAGAGCAGGTACGATATAGGTCGTTCGTTTTGATGCCCATAGATCGAGGAAGTCGTTCGCAAACCGATCGCTGTTCAGTGATTCCTGAGCCGACCATTCCTGTTCTAGGGCGGATTCGAGGTAGGTGGCGCGGTCCGGTAGGGCCAAATTGCCGCTGGTCGGCAAGAAGCGTTGTACGACATCCGGATACAGCATGCCGGCAAGTGCAGGCGATAGGAAATCTTCACCCAGGAAGTCCAAATGCGCCCGACCAAATCTATTGACAGCCGAGTCGGACGAGCCATTGCAGTGGATTTCGTCGTCCTCTGCAAGGTCTGCCACAAGCGCCGAAAATACCGCCGCGCCCAGGCTCCCGCCGGAGATTCCACTGATCGCGAAGACGTGACAGGCAAACCGTGGTTCGGCGTTTTGGAGCGCGCCCAATACCGCGGCGGTCCAATACGCAGCTCGGATTCCTCCGCCCTCGGCTGCAACGATGAACACGGGATAATCGCCACGCGCCTGGATCGCCGAGTTTCGATATTCGAGCCAGTCCGAAAAAAAGTCCGTTACAGAAGATCGCGCAACGTTGGAATCCGCATCCGTTAATGTTCGAACCTCGTGGTTATCATTCCAAATGCTGAACAATCCGGTGAGCACCATTAGAATCAGGAACAGTGATGGTAGGTGGTACCGATATGTTGGGTAAATAAGGACGATGCTACCAAACGCGACCCAGCCGGACGCCGCTAGAAATACGATGCCGAGGGGCCCTACCAATTGTGGTGCGGACACCTTGGAGACGAGGAAGACTAGCAGAAGGACAAATTCTAACGACAGGAACACGAGAACTGCCACAAGCGTGATAGTGGGCATTTCGTCATGTAAATAGATCGTTTTTTCGTATCCCAATGCAAGCTTACGTCGCCATATCATGAACGCGCTGAATGCGACAGCGATAACCAGATACACCACTACGAATTTCCATGCGCCGCCCCTCCCGAAGGCAAACATGGCGCTTAGAATAGGTAGTACGCCGAGAATGCGAGGAGTCCACCGTCGCCAACGCTCATAATAAGGTGCTTGCTCGCCAATCTGCGCATCGGGAGTAAAGCTGTAGTTGACATACAGGAGGGCCCGTGGGAAATACCAGCTTGCGTTAGCAAGAAACAGTAAAGCAACCAAAAACCCCAGGCTTCGCCCGTTAACTAGACCCCTGTCTGAAATCGCATTGAGCGCGTCGACGGCTTGCGGGTGTTGCAGACCTATCGATACTATAATGACAATGACGGCAGTGAGCCATGCCGGTCGGAGTACATTAAGGCGCTCTTTGATTTTTCCCCACCAATTTGGCGCGGGAGAGGGCGGCGTTGGCAGCGTTGTTTGATTGGACATTGTGGTTCTCTCTCTTGGACTGCGTCGGAATTGAAGTACAAAGCGTGCAGCGCCCGCGTTGTCAATTTGATACACCTCGTTATTGGTCCGCCGACATCAGAATCTTTGAGCAACGTCCGCGATGATTTTCATCTGTGCGCCATCCCAGTGCCTGTAATGCGTCTGGAATCCCACGTAATCCATTCATATCTGCTATCCCTCTGTTATTTATAGACCCGATATCGGTGTTTTTCCACCCACATAGCGCTGCACAAAAATTGGGGTTGCGGCGTAACTTCAGAAGCATTCTCGGCTCGAGCCCTGTTTCTACTGCAAGCCAGAAGAAGTGTCAGCGCTAGTTCGCGGGCTTGTAGATAATGACTGGCCCTCTGTACATGGACGGGCCACCGGCGGCGACCGGATGCAAAGCAGCTGTTCAAACGACCACAAGAACGGTGACGTATCGGACAGCTAGGGGCTAAAAGCGGACGTTTTCAACCCGAAAAGCGGGCGATCAGCTGGATTTCTTCTATATTCATATTGGGCCTTCGCCAAATCTGCTGTCTGATAGGCTAGCTGTTGAAAAAAATTGAAACTAATAGCGAGGAGCAAGCTATGTCGTCAGGGCGTATTTTTCAAGTCTCGGTTCTTTTCGTGTTATCACAATCGGTCATGGCGTTTGAGGGCGATGAGCATCGACAGATTAGCGATCTCGCGTTGGCTATCGCGATCGATTATCACTGCCCACCCACCGGCATGTCGCAACCGAAAAAATGCAAGAAAATCAGGGAAACCGTTGAAGCGTTAAGCGCTGACAAAAACGACGCATTGACCTACGGCAAGATCAATGAGGTCGTTGACTTTATGCACTATCCGGCACAGGTGTTCGACGCCAAACTGTATCCACTTTCCAAAGAATCACTGAACCAACACGTTAAGCAATTGCTTAACAAAAAATCGAAGACTTTTGTGTTATTTGACTACCTGTCTGCTTCCAGTCACAACGAGCGGCACTTTCAGGGAGACCTTATGAAGAGCCTCGATATTCTTCATCGGGCTGCAGTGAACAATGCCCGAGATGGCGACATATTTCGTGCTCTGGTATTTAGCGCACTGTCTGATCACTTTCTAAATGACTTTTTTGCGCCGGGGCACATTACGACACAGAGGGAAAACTCACATGATACGGTGGCGTTGGCCATGCACGACCGAGCCAACAAAGCAGGGACCTGCTTTAAGATAGAGCCCGACAATTGGATTGAATTGAATAGATATCTCCAGTTTATCGAAGGTCGCGGCGATTACGTCTTGTTTGACGATATCGATGATGTCGAACTTGCCAATGACAATCTGCGGATGTGCGGTAACACGGCAAATCTCGATCTCACCGGATTGGATCCGGCCGAATTTCAGCGCCCAATCATCGTAAATTTGACAAACAGCCATGACAGGATTTTTCTGAAGGGTGATGGACGCCTGAATCGCAATCCAAAACAAAAGCTATTTATGTTGCTCGTGCAAGTGCAGTCCATATCGGAGGTGATCGGGTCATACCTCAACTGTTCGGCAACGCCGGCGTGCGTAGATCAAGAAAAATCTACTACGACTTTTGACTGGTCGGCAAGTTATGCCGACGGTAAAGTCGTGCCACCAACAGCAGAAATTCGTTATGGTAGTTACGAAATCAAAGAGGACTACGAAGAACAGAAGGTCTACTTTTTTTTGAAAAGACCGAAGTATGCCTATCCGGCTGTTGCTGATAACGCGTTTCTTCTATCATTTGGCGGGCAAACGTTGGCTCACGAACCGGCGCGTTTCGAAATGCAACTTGAGCTGTTCCCAATGAGAATCGGCACCGCGTTCGAGAGATGGCGGAACACAATGATTCAACGTCCTTCCAGTGATTGCAAGGTGCAAAGGCGCAGGTTATGCAATGTTGGAATTGCGTATGGCATCACGCACTTTCGTGGCGATGATTTTGATTCTACCGGTGGCCAAATTCGGTTCATCAAGGCGTTCCCAAAGATTTCTGGGCAAGTAAGTTTGTACTTACGGCGAGGAAAGTATGAAGGTAAGAACCAGGAATCCTGGCGAAATGCTTTCGGGGTTCGATATGACCATGGCTTTTCTCTGCACTCGTTTTATATCGGCTACCAGCGAGATTATGGCTTTGATAGTGCCAGTAATTTCGGTCGAGAAAACGTCGTCAGTTTCGGCTGGACCTTGACCTTTCCGTCATCGAGATTTCTTGGGTTTTTTGGAGGCTACAAGTGAAACCTGGTTTGGCAGTAATCGTTTTGGTCTCAATACTACTTGAGGGATGCGCCACACCGTTACTGGAAATGACTGACCAGGATACGGGCGCCGTACTTCAACCCATTTCCCGGTCGAATATCACAGATGTAAGGGCGAAGTTTCGTCAGTTATTTTGTGCGGTGAACGAAGACCATGGAAAGGAACTGCCGGACTATAGAGACTGCGATGATGCCCTGCATGAGCTGGCAGATGAAGACGCCGATGCCAAGGAACCCGTTTATCTTGTCTTCCGAAACAAGCTTCAGGTCTATGTAATACCGGGTATTTTCGGGGAGTGTCTGATTGACCAGGTGTCCCCGTTTTCCTACGCGATAGATCATATGAAGTCACACAATGTCCAGATTAGCGTGGTACCGGGAATCCGCGGTCGTGCCAGCAGTCCTCATAACGCCAAAATCATTCATGAATTCTTTTACAAAGTTGAGAAATCGGAGGATGAAAAGTTGCTGGTCATTGCGTATTCCAAAGGAACAACGGACATGCTCTGGTATCTGGGTAGTAACCAATACGCGGGTTCACACAATAAATTTGATGCGTTAATCAGTGTTGCCGGTGTCGTCAACGGTACGCCTTTGGCAGATGACGCCAATTCGCTGGAAAAGAAGCTGGCTGAGATTTTTCCGTTTGGCGAGTGCCCAACACAGGATAGCAGTGGCATCGAAGATCTCACCCGCGAAAAACAGCTCCTGAGGTTGTCGAATCAGAAAACACCTGACCACATCAAATACTATTCTGTGGTTGCGTATACCGATGAGGCCAATGTCTCAACGATGCTGAAAGATTCCCATCGACGATTGTCGCTGGTGGACCCGCGAAACGACGGCCAGGTCATCTACTACGATAGTGTCATCCCCACCGCGAAATTGCTGGGCTATGCAAACGCTGATCACTGGGCCGTGGCTCTACCGTTTCAGCGGCATAAACGACTCTCCGGTCTGATCATTCGGAATATTGCATCTGGGGCAGACAAGAATGAATACCCGCGTGAGGTACTGGTGGAGTCGATACTCAGATATGTTGACATGGACCTGTAGCTGGACTGTCACAAGGGTGCCTGGCCGAGTCCAGCTGAAGACAAGGTCTTCCTTAGGTCATTTACTGTCTATCAGGATCCTACCCACACTACCGACGCCTCCGACCGCGTTACCAGCCGTTCGATCTCACGTAATCGACTGGCTGGTTCTGTAGCCGCGCCCGACAACTATTGGGCGATAGCTAACGCCTAACAAATCGTCATTAGTTGGGGCCTAACAAGTACCAGGCTGCGCTGGATTGGAACGGCCCGTGTCGGATAGGCAGCCTCTCGTTTTTCCTAAACACCTACATTCTCAAGATGTTGGATAATTTGTTCAATATTTGTCGAGAATATGGCATTTTACTACGGTGATTCATCAGGCATATCTCCACAATTTTCTAATCTTGATCTACTCAATTGCTGTGTGCACGAGTATTTCTTCCTGCGCATCATCACAGATAGACCCAGATACGCAGTGGAGTGAAGGTGTCTCTATTCGGGAAGCCGCAGAGTCGCGATGTACTGAAAGGCGCGGAGGATTGGATTTCGTTCCCACAAGACCATTCACCTCGGACGGCTGTTCCATGTGGCCAAATGGAAGTTGGAATAATTGTTGTGTTGAACACGACATGCAGTACTGGTGCGGTGGATCAGCAGAAGAGCGCAAAGAGGCAGACGCGCGCCTTCGTGCATGCGTTGAAGACAACTCCAATAATATCAACGCTACAGTAATGAAGGGCGCAATCTTTATTGGCGGTAGTAAGATATTTCCAACGCCATGGCGTTGGGGCTACGGTTGGCCATACGGCGCAGATATGGAACGTAACGAGAATTGTGGCGACGAAACAACCCATTGCGAACTGGCAGAATAATGAGAAATCGTGGTTACAAAAAAACCGTCTGTCTAATGTGCGCTGGCACAGCCGCATTCATGCTATTTATTTCCAATGTATCTGCGTTCGAGAGTTGTGAGCATTACGATCTGTCCCAGTTGTCACTCGAGTTCGCAAAACAATATATGGACAGCGAGTACTTTCTTTCTGATGAGAAATTGTCGCGCGCGCAACGTGACCGAATGGCCGAGGCTGCCTCAATTGTTTTGGATTTGATAGGTGAAAATCGCATTGAAGACGCTGTGATATGTAAGGTCAATACACGTGTAACGGACAGAGGCTTTTCTTATGGACAAGTAATAGAAATCGTGGATTTCGTTTACTCACCCGATTTGCTTTTCCAAGCGTCTGGTCAAATGAGCAAATTACCATCGTCTGTATCAGAGCTCAACAAGGACGTATTTCGACATTCGGCACAGTTGACTCAGGAATATCTGAGAGCGTCGACGAACAACGAGAGCCACTTTCAAGATGCGATGATAAGTAATTTTCGCTACTGGCATAGCCGTGCCGTTAGTCAAGCGGCGACCGCGGGAGGACTATTCATCGCATTGGCATATAACGCTGTAGCTGACCACTTCTTGCAAGACTTTTTCGCACCAGGCCATATCATCACGCCGCGGCAAGACTTTCCTGATGTCGTTGCTGTAAGTTGGCACGATTTGCACAATAGGGAAGGGCAACGACTGCTTGTACATCCTTGGGATAAATTTGTGGGATTTCAGAAGATCGCTGAGAAAACGGATTCATCGTTCGCAAATGCACTTATTAGTGTTGGCACTGGCAAGTTGAAGACAAGCAAACACGGTGTCGCCGAAAGAATTCAAAGGTGTTTCTGGTCCTTCGGAGAATCACATCAAATCAGACTTCATGGGGATGGATATTTCAGAAGAGCTCCGGAGTCAGACAACGCAATTTGTCAAAAGCTAATTATGATATTCGCGCAATCAGCGTCGATTTTGGATGTAATTGAGTCATATATCGTCCAAAATTCCCGGAACGAATATCAAGAATTCGTGTGGTGTGCGCAAATGAAAGAGTCACTGGCAGCGCAGAAAGCTCGCCTTGAAGATGCTGACATCTCGCCTCGCACTCCAGGACAAACCAAATTTGGCTGCACGGAATTGTTCGCCGAAGACCACCGAATGACTGATTCTAAATTCATGCTTAAGCCGTTCAAATTTAGCTTGCCGAGGGCAAGAATTGGACCATTCGAATATCAGATTGAAAATCGCTTAAACGCAGGAGAAACTGTTTCAAATGACGTGTTCAAGTCATTTGAAACAGTACTTGGCGCAAATATCGCGAATGAATCGACCATAAACGATGATGCAGCAAGCAGACGTACAATTACGATTGAGTCGCTAGTATTTGGCTGGCCCGGATCACCAAACTACATACGTAACGAAAACTACGAACCGCGACTTCCGGGCTGGATAAGAAATGTCGGTCTAATTGTTGGATGGACGGAAAGCATCGGAGAAGGCCCGGAATTACAAGGGCCATCAATTCGAGTGTCCAAACAATTTGAGAAACTCACGTTGCAAATAGGTGTTTACGGCAGAAAACTTCTTTATTCTGACAACAATGTTCGTCTCTGGGGCAATTCCTATGGTGTGAGGATTGAAGGCGGTTTTTCAAGCCTCACGTTTTTTGGATCATTCGGTCGCGACAATTTTATCGGGCCACTAGATACTTTGGAGTCGGACTGGATGGTCAGCGGTGGGATACAATTAGCATTTACGCCGGGATTGGTAAGGAAAATATTTAACCGCTAAACTTTCTAACCTGTACCGTAGACGTGAACGCTCTATTGTGCACCTATATGAGACTTTTCCTTGTTATCGATTATTTCAGCCTTAGAGTTTTTTCCTTGATCTGCGAACTGTACCTCAGTGTCTTGCAAGGTGACGTTATCATCGGGCATCGCTCGTGCTGTACTACCAATATCACCCAAATCAAAACACGAAGCGGCGCCCAACATTGGGACCAGTGATATGGCGAACAAAATTCTGAAAGTCCTCATTGAGGGTCTCCTTTTCTTGCGTATTGGTTATTTTATCCAGGGCCGAAGGAGCGGGCCGCTCTATTCTGGCGCTGTGAGCATATCAACCTCTAATCTCGTTAACGCCTCTGATAGCTTCAAAATATGATCTTTTCTTTCATCATCACTGCTGCTTGCATACGTCGTTGGCGCGTCAGCCAGGGCCTGTTTTAACCTCTTGATATCTCGGTCGAGTTCACTGCGTGACTTTAAGCGCTCAGAAAGTGCGTTTGTCACTTCAACGAGACCAGACATTAAGGAACAAGACGAGTGATATGCTTGCACGTCGCGAATGGCGCTTTGCAACTTGTAATCGTTGTTAGCAAGATTTGTGCTGATCACTGCCATTTTCTTTGTACGTTGTACATCGATAGCGCGAAGAATCGTAGTAATCAGAAAATCTCGGTAAATCTCTTGATTTGCTATCGCACGTACACCACCTGTCACGGTAGCCGCTGCAGCAAAATCCGCAGCTGTTTGGGCGTGTGAAATTACTGACGCGGCACCAGAGAAGAGAGCGTTCGCGCTGCCGGATCCTATGTTCCAGATGTTGGCATTTGCCATAACCGTTGCTTTGTGCCACTCGCAATTCCTATCCGAGATTTGAATCATTTCTGAGATTAGATTGTTTCGTGCATCTTTATTGGCCGCGCCCTCGTATTTCGTAAAATCTATCTTTGACAGATCGATATGCCCGTCCTCTGTTACGTAATCCTTATTGACTGTTGTGACGAAAACGTCTTTGGCGAGGTAAGTTTTCGTTATTTTCGCACAGCCGCTGTTAGTCAAAATACATGGTAAGAGCAACAAAACCAGGATAAATAATCGCATGACATTTTCTCCGAATTCTTCTTAGGTGCTTTGCACAAATCTTTGGAGTTCTTTTTCTTGGTTCTTATTAACGCAGCGAGGGCTTCATTTGTTAAAAAAGCCCTATATACATTATAGACGCTGGATTTATGGTCGTATCGTGTATCTTTTTGCCATATATGTGGATACGGCGGCACATAGGCTAAATATTATGAACCCCATGTGATCTTATGCATTGAACGAATACAACCAAAAATCAACCAGTTAATTAATTCTTCTCAGGTTTTAGGATCTTGCATCTGTGCCGATGCCGACACTTTGTCGAGAATACGGCATTCGTGGGCTCCAAAAATTAGCTTCGGCCGACAAATCCAAAGCAGGTCATTGACTTAGCAAATTAGCAAATTGTAGTCAACGGGCAAGCCTCACTTGAGGGCTCGACCCTGGTATATGCGTGTAATGTATATAGGGCGCAGCTCGGACTTGAACGGTCTACAAAAGTGGCCAGAAGTCTCGATCTGGGTTCAGTTTCAAAACGACGCGCGAGTGTCTCAGCAGACTCCAGCATCTCGCATAGCATCACGCACCGAATAAATCTCACCGTGTATTGACATAATGTGGAACACGCTTCTCCACGTTGTCTAAACTTACTGTTATGTACAGAGTTATGTACAGAACGACCGTGTTGGCGATCTTGCTCTTATACACCGGGGCCGCGGACGCCTACGGTTCCCTGCGTTGCAAAGGTCGCCTCATCGACGTCGGCGCGAACGTCGCGGAAGTTATGGCGCTCTGCGGCGAACCCGCCAAGCGATTCGTCACTCAAGTCCCCGTACGCGCCGGCGTACTGAGCGGCTTTACGCGGTTCGCTGGAGCGTCTCCTTGCAAGTCTATGCGGCTGCCAATGAAGGTAAACCGGCTGCGGCGGTCTAGGGCTACTCGTCAATGTAGTCTGTTTTAAATCCGGCATTGGCACTGCGAGTACCCGGTTCCTTCTGTCTGCCTATCCAAAAGTTTTCACTTCCGTCGCTACCACGCGCGTATTTCTCGACGCGTCGAATTCGCACGCCGGAGCGTGGAACTTCTTCTTCATTCACGCGTATCGACTCGGCAACAATCTTGGATTGAAATTGGGGATTGACGGAAGACGCGTTTTCGTCAGAACGACCACGCCGCAGATAAATCTCCCCATTCAATACGCCTGCAGCGCTGTTACGTCTGGGTACGTATGGTATCCAGTGCCTCGCCAAATTCGACATCAATCGGTATCCGGCGCTGTTTCCAATATTCGGGGCCTGCGCCGCCCCACCGTTCAGTATTCTTGTCCCATCTTCAAGTGTCACGGTGTGTTCGCACGCAAAAACCAGATTGGCATTCTCATCCCGCAGGAAGCGTACATCCTCCACATCGTCGTTGACAACAATCTGTGAAGCAATATTTGGCACGAAAAGTACGTTTCCGGAGTGTGCATGATTGCCCGCGCCTCGGTCATCGGAGAGTCGAAAAATGCACCAATCTTCGTCGTTCTGAATGGCAGGCGGCACTTCTGTCACATGGCCAAAAGAATCAACGACCAGCAGCTTGGTAATTTCACGCACAGAACCGGCCGTCATTGGTGCCGGTATCGTGTACCAGTTGTCGACATCAATATAGAAAAACTCCGGCAACAGGGTCGATAGTGTATTGGGTTCCGGGTCATCCGGACTGTCGAAATAGGCATTGTCCGATTCGAATTGCCACCATCGTGATTCCGGGGCACCTCTGAACGTCATACTATTCGGTATCAGCTGAGCGCCGATTTCCTCAGCGGCGCTACCGGGCGATTCGCTTTCCAGATCAAAGTCGTACCAGTCCAGATCACGACCCATGTACTCCGATACATTCAGATCATGCTTGTCAGTTCGCGCCTGAAACGCATATTCGAGTGCGTCTGAGCGCCACGCGGGAGCATCGCCATTATTTTCTCGTTCGACGATTGCTTCCAATGGCACAGATCGGTCGATGCTTTGCGTGTTTCCGGCGAACTCCACTTCTTTGAGCGGGTGCTCTTTGCTGGATACGGAAACAGATGCGACGCGCCCGCCATTTTCCGCTTCGAATTCGCCGCTTTGCATCTGCCGCGCTAGAAACCAGAGTGGATCTTTCGTGCGCGCTTCAATCGCCTCGCTAATATTTGCGCTGACATTTACAGCATGCAGTTGTTGACGATTAATTCGAAATGCCACCCTACTCCTCCCTGCGAGTGAAACCGAGTCGTTCGTTTATTGTCGAATTGACGATTCCAGTTGCATTAGATGGCGCAGCGTCCGCGTCGACGAATTCGGCGCTGCCGGCACCGACAATTCCCAGGTCGACCATCCGAAACTGACGTTTTGGGACGCGGCGTTTGTTGGGATTACCTTTCTTGAACGGCACCTGATTTGCAAGAGGAAACAATGAAGCAGGTGCAATCTTAAGATCCGTGCTTAAGGCACGCATTTTAGTTAAATTAATGACCTCAAGCACAAGATTGCATGCGCGACGCGCCGTCCACGATCGATAGTTTTTGTTCGGGGGCACGCCGAGCAACAGGCAGTGTGGCGACTCCGTTTGCGGTGAATCGTAGTTAATTGCAAGTGCGGCTGGTTGAATCGTACTGGGACGCTGTTCGGTCCATTCGTCAAGCACAAGGCCAACGAATCCATTGTCTCCTGATACCAGGTTTCGGTCGCCAATGAATAGTCCAAAGTGTCTAGATCTCGGAGCTTCAGCCTCGTCCCGTTCGTCCTGATCATCAGGATCAGTATCATCGCGGGTCGCATCATCCAATGTTCGGAATCCTCTTAAACCGGACACGCTATTGGCGGCATCTCTAGCGGCGGCGGTTCCCTGACGTCTTTCAGCCCATCCTCCCAATGTGCTGTCTACCGATTGCGCGCTGCCGAGCTGCAGGGTAAGAGTTACATCACTTGGAAATACCAGCGGTACTCTCATACCTTCGCCATCGAGCACGGCCTGAAGCGCGCCAGTCAATTGATCGATTGCCTCGCTTGGATCGTTTTCTCCGGTGGCTCCGGTTTGCGCAGCACCGATTGCCGACTGAAGGGACTTACACTTACGGTCAAGGCGTGTATCCAAGGATAGCAGTTGGTCTTCGAAGCCATCAGGATTCGCGGCAGCCTCTTCGATTGTCGTAACGATTAAGGCGCCAGGCTCACTGTAATTGGATACATCGACAAGACTTTCCGTGAGAGAGCGACGCTTAAGCTCACCTATAGCCAAAAGATTTATCTGGTCCGCCTCTGATACGTCCGCCTCGATCGCGTGACCGGCTTGCCGTGCCGCCCCTATGAATTCAGTCATGTGCATTCGGAACGCGGCGATGTCCGCCTGAAGGTCGGACAAAACTCCCGAGCATCGCGAAAGCAGCTCTACCAGTGCGGCGCGCAGCAACGTCGAGTTTATCGACTCGGTCAAAACGGATGCGGGCAGTGCTGCAGCATTTAGATCACCCGGCTCGATCGCCCGTGATCCGCCGATCAGTGCCTGCATTTGTTGTGCCTTGATAAGAGCGGTTTCAATTCTTGAGCCTGCGTCGATTGGAATATCCAGCTCGAGTTGCCCATTTGCCGTTGCATTCACGCCGAAACGCGGTACTGGAAGCAAGGCATTTGAAAGTGACGGATCTGACAGCCATTGTTGAAGAACAGCGTAGCGAATTCTCATTTGCAGCTCGGATGTCCCGCCAATTACAAGATCGATTTCGCTCATGCCGAGATCGTCTCGTAGCGAAAGGTTCACTGTGGTCGATGCAGTGTTGTCGGAAGAGAGACGCAAATCCGCTGTGATTGACAGCGAACCAAAATTGGTTAAAGCACGACGGGCAAGTTGAGCCAAAGCCGGATTCGCTTTTTCCCTTGGAGACTGTAAGTCGTTTGGCACTGTTGGTTGAAGCAGCCAATTCACGCGATAGGTGGAACCCTGACTTGGTCGTCTGGTACGAATAAAGTCAGATGGTCCCGGCACCGCCCCGCCCGACAGCACCTGTAACCACGCTTTGGCTACCTGACTCTGTCCAAGAACGCGCTGATGAACCGCTTCAGACACGATCAGATCACTAAATGCGTCGAGCTCCTCCACGAGATGTGCCTTCAATTGTCCAAGTAATGGGCGATCGGCAGCCGGGAAAGACGTTAGCGATCCATCAATGAATTTTTCCCCATCAAAAACGCGTATCTGCACTGGACCCGGACCATCGTCGGCTGTGGGGGAATCGGTATTTTCTATCGGAAACCTGAGCCTGAGAGGAACGGTTAGCCGGCTAGCCTTTTGATCATGCAGCCATCGTTCGCCGCGAAGTCCGAGGGCTTCTCGCAATGGCAGATCTCTTATTATCAGGTCCAGCAAACGCGTCGCGATTCGCACGCGCTGCGAGCTTAGGTTAATGTCGAAAGCACCATTTTCTTTGTAGCGCAGGGCCGCCGACCGAAGTATCGCCGTCGTTGTTGCCTGTCGTTCGCTCGGTGCCTGAATATAGCCGTCTGTCGATCCTGTGATACTTTGCGGTCTTAACTTTCCTAACAGACCGTAATAGCCTGCATTTAATCCGACCGGCGCGCGCTTTCGTTGCTCCAACAGCCGCGCATAAGCTAGCCCCGTGGCAATCGCGTCAGTCCGATGCTGCAAGAAGTCGAGTACTTCCATCATCAACATCTCGAGCTGTGCCGGACCGTCGGGCCGATTGCTGGCCTCGATGAGCACTTTCAGACTGCCGACGAAGTTTTTGTTCAAACGCTGCAACAATCGTCTTACATTCGCGTTTACGCCGCGTAAGGTCGATCCGGCGGCCAACGTTGAACTGCTGTCTGCAAAAAGATTCGAGTTCAACAATCCAAATGTTTCCAAAGTGCGATTATCGGCGCCGAGAAAACGATCGAGCGTCGACGAAACTCTTGTTCCCAGAATATCGTCTATAATCGGCCCAACTATATTGCGCGTCATTGTCAGACGCGCAAGCCGGTAAAGAAGCGGTGTTCTCTTGTCGTCGTCCGTTGGGTCAGGAAGTGACTGTAGTCCGGTTGTCCTCAGCGCCTCCAGGTAATTCCAGGGTTTTTCCACGCTTCGTGACCCGATGACGTACGGACATCCGATACTTGCAGTCTTCGAAGAGCCATGATCACCCACTTCGATTCTTGAAGAAACACGATGAGTCTTCAGAATTGCCTCAAGTTTTGAAGCCGCTGCCGGATCACCTGGTTTAATTATTGGCAGCGCCGAATCGGCAATCTTAGGCAGAACTCGACTAGCGGCAGCGGCGAATCCACGTAAAAACGACTGGACGCTTGCGGTGGTACTGTCGTCATGACCGGTATTCAGTTCATCTAGCGGCGTGACTGGCAGCAGACCGAATGGATTGTCGCCAAAGCGCATTGCCGAAAACTGGCCTCGGGCACAGAACGCGACCGTAAGGACATCTATAAATTCGTTTTCGTCGACACCGTCCACGGCTGTCACACCGTCCAACATTCCGTCTAGCAGTGCAGGTCCTATGACTCTGAGCATGGCCTGCGCATCATCGAATGCGGTGTCATCGCTATTGAATGCACGCTGCAGAATCGCAGCATCGATTCCAAGCGCGGATGCCAGCAGTGCAGCGGCCGTTCTGATGTCGCCGCTAAATCGCCCCTGCTCGAAAGTGGTACCGGCATTGAGTGCCTTCAGTTTGTCAATGTCATCGCTATCAAATCCTGCCTTGTTCCCCGGGCTATTGTTTGTCGGTGTATCCTGCTCAATAAAGGCGAATTCGCCATTGGCAATTCCGTCTTGCAGGAGCAACGATATTTCGTCTGTGGCATCGCCGGAATGCATGCCGACGGCGATGACGTTATCCGCAGCCAGGGCTTGTTGAACCGCATCGCCGGCACGAATCTTAATGCCCATTCCCTGGTCCACTGCAACACCAAAATCGTTCAACCATGCGCCGGGAGACAGTGCGTCCGTGAAGTAAGCCACATCACTGCGGCGAGTCGAACTGTTCTGTGGGATTGTTTTGCCGTCTGCCAGGAGTTCGATTTCGCCATTCTTAATTGTGAACAAGGAGATTTTGGTGGGTAAACAAGCGATTCGACCAATTTGTTCTTCGAAATTTTCCGAATCTAAGTCGCCCTGCTCTCGAATAAGGTGAATACCTCTTGCCGACCCGACCTTTGCTGCAAATTCCTGCCACGCCGCCGCGACGACCGCATCATCGGTTTGAAACCAGTCCAGTCCCCCAGTCGCCAATGAAAACTTATCAAGAGCGTCCAGTTCCGCTGTTGTGGCCGGCTCGATCCCGTCCAACGAGAAACCGTCGTCTGGGTACCAACGGAACCAGATCTCTCGTCGTGTCGGTTGGCGAATAGTCGTATCGAGTGCCCTTGAAACCGCCCGTCCCACGACGGCGTTTCGCGCGACTGCACGACTGTTTTCGGCGCGCCGCGATCGACCGGGATTATCGCGGTTTGCGCGATTGAGCGCTCTGGAAACACTGGATGTATCGACAAAAACGTTGCGAACCGTTTCGACAACCCGATACTCGAGTCGCAACGGCACTAACAATAACGGCGAGGCATCTGATTTTTGGTAACCACTCGGCCGCGCCACCGTGGTATTGGTCAGTACAGCTTCATCGACCACTAACGTGCCAATGCTGGTGCCGGATATTCGTCGTGTCGGCATCTTACAGAATCCTGTTCATTGGGAAGACAATACCCAGCGGTTTTTGCCAGAAAGATCGCGCGACGCTCGCTGAGTCTTTGTTTGCGCCCCAATAGTTGGGTTCCCCGGCTATGGAAATGTTTTTCGTGAAATCGACATAGTCGCTTTGCAGCAGGCGAACATGATTCCAAGAAAACTGGTCCCACGAATCCAGTGAAAGAGATGTCGTCGCCGTCGGCGTCGTTGAGGGTTGCAGTGCGATCGTGCCTGGATCTCTCTGGAATGCCCTTACCGGAAACGCGGTCGACGTGACACTGAGATCCAAAATTCTTCGCCGCAACTCGGTAGTTGCGATGTCAAGTCCGAATCTCAACCGGCCCGCTGGTTCGTACATTACGAAGAACGCCTTGCTGATGTTGTTTCGGATGTGCTCAAGCGATACATCAAAGCCGTAGTAAGCTGTGTCGGAGTCTATTTGTCCGGAAAATGCCGGCTCGTGATCTTTGCCTTGCCCTCTTACCCATTGCGTCGTATTTGCAATGTTTAGGACGACAATTACCTGTCCAAGTTTTCGTATGATATCGCCCTTAATTACAACAACAACATTGCTCTGACGGTCACTGTCATCAGGAGAGAAATTGTTGCCTAGTGTGCCGCGCCATTTGTGAATCTCCGGTATATCGCTTTTCGAGTTGTCATTTCCTCTGTCCCAGAACTGTCGCAGGACCGTGCCTCGCATATCGCATGGGAATTCGGAGAAGCGCAGTGCGTTATTTATCTGATGATTGGCACCGACCATAAAGCTTTCAATGAATCGACGATTTTCTACAAAAAATGACACTGAGTTACGCGGCAATTTATCGGCGTCCGACAATAGCGCTTCCTTGTCAACGTCAGTCAGCAGGCGCGACATTGGAACTGGTATTTGAGGTGATCGGAAAATCGGATTAATGCGGTCTTGCTCGCGCGCACTTAACCCTGAGATCGTTGCCTTCATTTTCATCATTGGCAGCGTCGAAAGGGTGCCGGACACGATTGCCGCGTAGTTTTGCGAAGAAAATGACTGAACTGCCACACCCGCCCGCCGCGGTCTGGCGCTTTCACTGTAAACACTGGTGTCAAGAAGCTGCGAAAACTCCGCGCTAACGGTAGGCGCGAATCCTTGCTCCGCGAAAAAGTTATCATCAATGTCCGCCGTAAATTTCGCAGTTACAGACGATGCTTGCGAATTGGAGGTGCTGTCGCCCGGAATAAGCGGCGCTGGTATGATCTTTTGACTTGTTTGCTGAGCGTTTGTAATTTTAACAGTTCGTTTTGCCGATTGACGGCGAAGAGCCCGTGATGCAAAAGTCGCTGGCGTTCCGTTTTTTCGGAAGTCCTCCCGGATGTTGCTGTCCTCTACCTTGACAACGGCCTGCAGACTTTCACTCAATACCACGGCGATGTCCGTCGGCAACCGATCGAAATGCTTGTCCAGCAATCTTGCTGTCAGGTATTTTGAAATGGCGAGCGCGCTCAGCGTTCTGTTTGTGCTAAGTACCTCATCATATTGCTGCCAGGCCATCGACAACAATGGGTCTTGAAAATGTGCGACCGTTCTAGATCCGTCGCCTGCAGCATGTCGGAACTTCAGATCGAGGTTCACTCGATCAAACCATTGATTTCGTCCCGCCCTGGCGGACGAAACATTTGTTTGCGGTTTGAATCGCCACCCGTAGGGCGGGAACGCAACCAAGGGGTCTTCCTCGTCGTTATCGTCGGTTTCGCCTTTGATGACTTCTTCAAGTGTGGGAATCATTAATTGAACAAGAGTATCGTCTGTATTGAAGCCCTGCGCGGCACTATTGGGAGCCATCAATGCGGCTTGCTGCGCGAACGTCGCCCCAGGTTTGCTGTAGCCGGCGTAGTAACCTGGGTTCGACGCATCAACGTCAGTGCTGTGACCAATCGACCCCTGTTGATCCGAGTCAATGGGTTTCAGGCGCCGTGCCAATGATTCGACGTCCTCCATGGCGCTTGTACGAAACTGATTCTGCCGGTAGATCGGAAGTTCAAGTGTGCCGCTGGTTGCATCGGACCAGGCCGGCTGATCGAAGGGCTGCGGTTGGATTGGGATTCCAAGCGCTGCTTGCCGGCCTGCTTCATACGACGGCACAAGAAAAAGATAATAAGTTTCTCGTTCCGCAAGTCGCCGAGGACACAAGAGCCTCGAAAACCCAGACCGTCTACGTTGGTTGATTATTTGCTTTTCGTTATTTTCATCCGCGGGCAAAGCGACCTGCACGTGCGCAAAGGCCCAGCTCTGGGATAAGTCAGGTAAACTGGACGCAACATCCAGAACCCGAATTTTGCCGGCTCGTCCGATAACCTGATCGACGAACTCAAATTCGTCCGCCCGCAGCGCAAGCAGTACAATCCATGGCAGTACGCGATTTCCCGTTCCTGTTGACAAAGAATAGCGGCAAGGGAAATCTGCATCGACAAATTCCATAAATGGCATATATGAGGGCTCGAACGCCTTTAAGCCTGAGCCGGGCTCAACGCGCGATATCGCCTGCGGATCGATTCCCGAAATATCGCCAGGACCACGAATCTCGCCGCTCAAAGCGATTGGGTTTCCGACGACGCCTGCCTGCCCCGTCACTTGCAGGTCATAGGTAAAGCGCAGCCGATTGTCGCTCGATTGCGGCGTCGCAGCGAGTGATGCGATGCTGGTTCTGGCATTCGGCAGTAATGAAAATCTTTCAGGCACAGCCGTTCCTTGCAACTAAGAAGCTAGTAAATAGTCCGCGACAACTCGTCCCGCATCGTTTGACGCCACCGCAGACGTGTCACTCGTTTCTGCGACAGCCTGGGCGTCAGTAAAGCCGGCTAGTTCTTCAGTGTTCTCGAGTGGCGCATAAAGCGTTCCTCGAACAGCTGTCCGGTCATCGGGCAAAGTGACCGGACCAAGATCACCGCCCCGTTGCGCGGCAGACGTCAAATAATTCCCTGACCATCGCCGCACGAAATCGTCAGCAAATGCGACATTTGTGAATACCGGGGCAAGGCTATCGCGGGCATCGTCCGGTGGCAGGCGTATCACCTCATATGCATATTCTTCTCTGATTGCTTTTTGTACATCAACTTCCAGATCTGTCGATGAAACTTCGAAGCCGGCTTTAAACTCCTCGATTTCCGGCGATCGTAATCGCTCCGGCTCGCTCAACTGAAAGAAGTGACCGCGAACAAATTCCAGATTTTCCGGTTCAGGCGACTGCTGTACGCCACCCTGCCGAACTTCAATATCGACAATATTGTTGCCGACAACCTGGGCTTCTCCGACTTTCTCTATTTGAATCCCAAGAGGAACCGCCCTCTGCACAAATCGAATACCGCCGATCGGATCCAGAATTACGGCATCATTCTCATCATCAACAAAATTTACGCCGCTGCGTCGCGTTTCGGGCGGAACGACTTCGTAGCTTAGATTCGACTCAAGCGCTTCCACGAGTATGACTGCCGGATCGGCTTTTGGCGTTGGAAGGGTCTTTTCGCTTCCCCACGTGTGATTGACACCAAACTTAACTTTGATGCGGCAAATCTTGACCCAAACCTTGCCTCGAATTCGATAGGTATTCGGACCGCTCAGGTTAAGGGAAAATCCAAGTTCGGCGCGATTCTTGCCGTTGACGAGCAACCGGATCTCTCCACCCAGAGCGATGTCGAATCCAAATGGGTCAAAATATATGAGCGCGTGGAAATAAACCTCGCCCTCAGCCGCAACCCGACCAATAAATCTGATCTTGGGTCCCTTCGCGTACATATAAGCCTCAGCTCCAAACTGGAGCGAATTAAATGTGATCGCGGTGTAGCCGCTAAGCGTAATTTTGGGATTATTGGTCCCAAAATTGATCGACAAACGTCGAAGGTGCGGCCAATTTGCCGGTCGCGGATACGCAGGATGAAAACCACCGAATGATGCAATGTGATCTCGCTGACCACCCCAACCCGTCCGAATCGCTGTATCGCCGTCGACCGTCCAGCTTAGTACGCGCGATCCTGTAAGCGATCCGTCAAAAGCAATGCTCTTTTGGCCAAAATCAATCTCGCCGTAGAACGAATAAGTGAGGTGAACTAAAGCCTTGTCCTTACTGGGAAGTACAGACGTTACTGAACCGACAAGATCAACACCCACAATTTCGCCGAATTCGAGAAGAACGCCCAGCGTGACGTTAATCAGCGTCGGTTTACCCCAGGAGATTCTCGCCACCGGTCCGACTACGTGTTGTCCACTTGCGACCGGAAGAATCGCTGCCATATCAGCGAGGATTGTGCGCGCACTACCAATCGGATCGCTTGGGAACAATAAATTGTCAAGGCGACCTTCGTACAGCACGCGGCGAACCTCATCCGCCAGTATCGTGCGGTTAATTCCAAGAAAGCCGCCTACCCCGGTAAGGAAAAAGCCGTAGCCCAGAGGAACATTAAAAGTACCGAAGATTGATGCCGCAAAAGAATATCCTTTTGCACCGTTCTCAAGTTGACTGTTCAGAATTGCGAAAGCGCTGAACCCAAATTTTTCGAACTGCAGCGCCAACGCGCCACGATACTCATGATCAAAAACGGAAATCGTACCGCCACCCGAAATCGGGCCATTGTCAAGGGCAACGGCATAACCAGATGGCGCCTTGAATGCGAAGTCGAGATCGCGGTCGCCGAGAATCCCTTCTTCGGCCTCAATTAGTTTAAATTGAACACCAATTCCTTCGGCGGCCAGGAATAATGGTCCCAGGCGCAAATCTCCCGTCAATCCGATCGCGACGGTGAATGGATCGGACAGGTCGAACGACAAGCTGGCGGAATCAATGTTGACGACGTCCGTATCGAAATTGACAGGAATAGTTAAGCCGAACGCAGAGCCTCCATCGAAATAAATACCACGCCCGGGACGCCAACCTAGCGTGACGTCTTCCAGGGATGCTGTGATGGGACCGCTTAACAAATCACCTAACAAGCCATCGCCGCTTGCATCGATCACTACCTGTAAATTATTCGCACCAAGTGCCGCATAAAGATCAAAGTCGCTACCATCTACGTCGCCGCCGCCCGCGATAACGATCGCATCGGCTTGAATTCGCGTACCTGTTTCGGATCCAAGGAGCACAATTGGTTTCGCATTTTTCTCTGCAATCTTGAGTTCTACGGCGAAGGCGCCGCTAATTCCCGCGCCATTGGGAGTGGCCAGCGATGTGCCGCTCGGCCTGAGTACAAAAATGAGATCGCCCGCAGACTGCAAAGTACCGAACACGGACAGTGTGACTAAATCACCGAGCTCATACTCCGGTTGCGCCTGCCCTTCGATATACGGTCCAATTCCAATACCGGCATCGGTTAATCGTGTCGCTGTCGTTTCCCCGGGTACCGGAAACAATCCAAAGCCGATTTCAACTTCGGTATCGCCAGCCTCTTCGCCAAACAACGGCACCGTCAGATATTGCGGAATCCGGACCGGGTTGGCTGGAAGATGAGGCCATAGTGCCTGCGTCAATTGGTTGCTAAAGTCTTCGGTCGATGTTGTCCCGCCGATATAGTCGACGATTTCGGCGAAACGTAAGAAAAGTGAGTCGTAGTCCGGATCCAGTCCCCAGCCATACGCATCTCGTGCCCACGTTTCGGGATCGGTAAACAACGTCTTGAGGCGATCCCACCGAAATTCCGATCGAGGGTATTCGGTATCTCGCGATGCCGGGATGCCCGTATCGCTTATCCACTCAACTTCCAAAACTTCCAACGCTGCAAGAATCTGGTACGCAAGGGGGACATAACTTGCCAGGTATTCGACGAGTAACAGGTCAAATAATTCGTTCGGCAGTGTCGCTATCGATTGCTGCAATTCGCCTGCCGAGAGCGATGCAGAAGACAGCCCATCAAAAGCGCCATCAATACTTGCCAGGGATCTAAATAGGGGTTTCGCTGCCGTTATTATCGGTGGGACATCACTACTGTCGATCCCACCTTCAGAAGCAGTTTCAATAAGGTCAACTAATGCGTCGAGGTTTTCGGGAATAGACGTGAGCGCTGCTTGCGCTGTAGCGATGTCGGCCGGATTGATTTGGTAGCCTAGTCGTACTAAAAATTCGGCGAAGTCTTCAGGGCTCTCCAAAGCAAGCCCTAACGGCTCGAAAAATTTTTCAACCTCGATGGCGATCACTTCAATGGCATCTGCCACTAGTCATCTCCGGATTGGCCCTAGAAGTACAAATGAGCTCTTGGTATTGGAAAAACTTCGTAATAGGTATAAATTTACCAAACACTACCACGAAAGGCGGTGATGCATGAAGTACGTCCAGTTTCGGATACACCCTGGCGTCGGAATTGCACGAATGGGAAATAGTCTGAGCTTCTATTCGCTAACTTCTGAAATTCCGATGTTTTTACAGGAAGAATTTCCCAAGATTCGTCACAAGCCAGTCCGATTAAAACATCCACTCGGTCTAAGTTGGCTCGCGAGGCGTATCCAGGCGGCTAATAACCTCAATGACATTAGCGACTTTAAGGTCTTCGACGACTCCGAACCTCGCAAGAATCAAAACAACTACAAAGACGGTAAAAAATTCATTTATCCGCAAGCCGCGCGATTTCGTGTTTTTGCGTATGTTTACGACAAAAAAAACGCTCGCTGGCCCAAACGCGTTGTCGAAGTCACCGCTGAAGAGGCAAACATTGAATGGGGAGTATCTCTCTCTAATCGCAAGAAAGGCGTCAATGCTGGCGCTCCCGACGTCAATGCCAGCAGCAAAAAAGTTAGTACGACGAATCACGCAGATATTCGACTGAGAGCACAAAATATTGCGGCGATCACCCGGCCTAGTCTGGCTACCATTATTCTGGAACGAAGCGAAGCCGACGTTCGCAAGCCAAGTGGGCGGCTGCATGTCGTCGGCAATATTGGCGAGTCAAAAGGACCTGACAGCCAGATTTCGGCTCCATTTTCGTCACTGTGGTTCAACAATTGGGACGATAGCGCCGCGGACGGCGAGGTAACCGCGAAGATTCGACCGCTCAACGGTGGTACCCAGCTGCGTACTAAGCTAAATATTGCGTCCAGTAACGATATGAAGTTTTTAAAGTTTGGCACAAAAGCTCCAGCGAATGCCGCGGCAAACGCAGTGATCGATGCGACACCGGCATGGTGCGTTGTTGGTCTCCCTAACTATGTTCCGGATATGGGGCACTTTGTGTCGCTATGGGATCTTGCGTTTGCCCAGGGGGAATTTTCTATTCAGAAAAAATTGGTGAGTGAGCAGGATGGCAATCACAAACTGATTCGAAAAGCCAAGCGCCTGAATCGTTACAAATGGTTTGATTATCGAGTCCATATTCAGCCACAATTGTGTTTGTTTACGGATGTCAACGAGACGAGTTCAATGACTCGAAAATCAACTGGCGTAACCGGGCATAAGAAAACCCCATCGTTCCTGAATGCAAGGAATGCGGCCGAAAAAACCAAGTTGATGGATCCAAAGCAGCTGACCAAAAAAAACGACCTCAAACGCCGACTTTATGACCGACTTCGCCAACCGTCGACACTCTACCGGAAGAAGCGGTTTTTCATAGAAAGGGCGGTGAGGATTGATGATCCAGTCAGACACTTCAAGAAGCATTATTTTCCCAGATATCTTGGTCGTCGAGTTCAGTATGAAAAGCCAACCCTTCCGCTGGAAACGCCAAATCGTCTCTGGGACTTTCCGCACGAGGTAGAAGTCACACCTGAACCTGATCCTGACAGCTTCGGAAACATCCTAAAGAACAGTCTGCGGCTTTACCACACGCCGAACAAACGAGTGATTCGGCCGGATTCTGGGTTATGCGGTCGTCAAAAATTCGATCCAGACGGAATAGCTTCCGAAAAAGATCCGATTAAACTGCAGCCCGGCCCCTACGCGAATAGAGCCGAACTAAAAGACAACGTGGTTTTGATTGACGACGAATATTGGCCTGCGACGGAACAAGATATGCCGTTGTTGCGAGAGCTAGCATATACGCACATTCAGGAGCGCCATTTTCGGCGTTGGTCCAAGGGCAATCCGAGGAACACGGACAATATCTGGAGAACGATGGTCAACTCCCAACTTGAAACTGCATTTAATCGAGACACATTCGCGGATGAATACTTCGATGAAATTCTTAATCATAAACCGAAGTGGGCACCGGCGCTCATCGATCAGGCACATCTCGGATCCATGTTGGGCGGATCGTTTCTGCCGGGCATCGAAGCTGGTCGCGAAGGCGGGCGTCGCGAAAACTGGTGCATCCTGGAAGGCGGTACTAAAAGTTTTCCGGATATCCGGTTTCGGCCGGTTGACAAAAATTCCAAGCATAATGACGGTACCCTGACAAAGGATCTTGCTATTCCTTGGCAAGAGGATTTCCAGGCGTGCAACGAGACATATTGGCCAACCTCAAGGCCGGGCGAGGTGCGCGTACCCGGCGTGCCTCCGGCACCAGATACATTTGAAAAATGGCTGTTCACTTCACCCTTAAGTGCTTCTACTGCCCACGAGGTTGATCACTTGAAGAACTATTGGACGCGACTCGGATTCGTACGACGCAAACCAGCATCGAACGAATTCGAAGAACAGGAAGCAGATCGCTGAGCCACACAGCCAATGTATGACTTCGCCGTTGTCGGTGGTGGGCCGGCCGGATCTGCTGCGGCGCACCGCTTGGCGACAGAAGGTGCCTCGGTTGCCTTAATCGATAAACCCGAACAAGGGCACAACCGCCCAGGTGAGCATATTAGCGGCAGCGTCGCCAACGCACTTCAAACGATGGCCGTATCCGCAATTGACCTCGAAGCGCAAATCGAACCGAGCCCGGCGATTGTTAGTCATTGGGAATACCTCCGAGTCATTCCATATGACGGGGCTGACGGACGTACGGCATTCAATACGACGCGAGCGGAACTGAACGCACTCATGCGCAAGAGCGCACGACGCGCTGGGGCCAAGATTATTGACCATGTAGTACGCGCCATTTCAAACGATGGCGGCTGGCGTTTATCTTTTCCCCAAACCGGTGATTGCCTAACAGCACGTTTTCTGGTGGATGCAACGGGTCGAAGCCGCAGCATGGTACCGCAGCAGGAAACAATCCGCAGCGGCGATCTTGCTGCGTGTACCGTCTGGTTTGAAAAAAGCGACGACGCGCCCAACGATAAAGCACTTATTATCGAAGCATTTTCCGGCGGCTGGTGGTCGGTATGTGGTACACCAGCTAATCAGACAGTTGCTGTAATGTACTTCTCGCCCAGGCTATCCAGACAGCAAGGCGGCAATGTCTATGATTGGTGGGAACGCGGTCTGGAACATTCCCCTCTGGTCCGACACACATTGAATGCGGCTCATTTTTCTGATTGCGATTTTCGCGTATTTCCTTGTTACCCAACCCGTTCAAAAATAACATGCGGTGTGAATTGGGTCGCTATCGGAGATGCCGCCGTAGCCTACGATCCCATTTGTGGGCAAGGCGTCAAATATTCCATTGAGAGCGGATTTCGCGCGGCTGAGGCGTTACTCTGCGGTTCAACCGATAGCGCGCTGAATCATTACAACGATATTCTAATTGACAGATACGATGATCATTTGGAGAAACGAAAGATAGTTTACTTGGACGCCGAATCGGTTTTCTCTCCAGACTTTCTATCGATCTCTATTCCTAATTGACGGATGTGAGTCTTCAATTAAGTCTGTCCAAAATATGCGTCCAAGTTATTGGGTCGACTCGCGCTCAAGTCGAGCTGTCCGGTAATAGTGTCTGTCCGCAATGACGCAGACTCTCGCTCATAGTGACCATGCGTTTTGATTGCTTGGGTAGACGACGCTAGTCAAGAACCGTCGTTCAGGCCGAGTGTCTGCTTTTCCCGAAACCGGAAAAACTCAACCACCGCTAAGTGATTGAGCTTTCTGGTAAAAATGGCGCGCCCGGAGAGATTCGAACTCCCGACCACCTGGTTCGAAGCCAGGCTGCCAAGCTCCTAGAGCTACTGTCCTATCAAGGCAGTGATCGCAACTTCCGGATCAGAAACTTAGGCCGAATATGCAGGATAAACGCGGGGTATTCCATTTCAAGGCAATTTATCCGAGAAAAGGGCAGTTCCTCACAAAAGGTCATCGCCCGCGTTGTTTTTGAATCGATCCTCATCGTTGACGTACTGTCGAAGTACATCAAGCGACCTGTGACGCGACTGGTCCGCCATTTTGAAGATACTCGCCTGATTTCTGGCAGCACTGGTCAGAAAGCCACTCCTCAGGCTATGCCCAGAATATCTGCTCGAATCCAAGCCCGCCTTGTGCGCATAGTCTTTGATCACCATGGCCACGGATTGCGATGACAGCCGGGTACTTCCGACCTTGTCGCTTCGATACATGCGGCGGAAGAGGGCGCCTCGCTCAATTCCCGCCACGGTCAGCCAGTCCTGCAGTGCCTGAATCGGACAGTACGGCGATTCAGATTGTCGCAGGATCGCAATGACCTGGCCTTGGCCTTCCTGATCGGTCTTGGATTGCTCTATTGTTACTTTGAGCCCTTCGTCGCGTTTCTCGAGGTTCCATGTGTTTAGGGCCACAAGTTCCGAGCGCCTGAAGGCGCCGGCAAAACCAAAGAGGAGGAGGGCGCGGTCGCGTAGGCCCTTCGAGGTTTCCGGTTCCACGGCATCCACCATCTTCTTGATGTCTTCGTCGATCGCCGGTGTTTTCTTGGCGGGCGGCTTGCCCCAGTCGCGCCGTATGCCGCGCATGACTTCGGTGACCTGGATGGTGTTGTGCGGCGACGCATGCCCAGCACCGAGGTGGACAAGCCGGATCGCTGCCAACCGCCGTGTGAGCGTTGACGGACTCAAGCCATCTGAGGCTTGGCTCGCGACGAACATGGCGACAGTCTCAGGTTCAGCCGGCAACGGCGCCAAGGCCACAGACTGGCACCACGTCTCGAACAATGCCCAGTCACTCCGATAAGCGCGCCAGGTGCGGTCTGATCGGCTTTTCTTTGCGTATCGACGAGCCTCGTTGAAAGCGCGTTCGCGTTCGATTTTTGTGAGGGAGGTGCCCGGAATTGTTACGGAATTGTTCACGCAGAAAGTCTATCTCAATACAGTCAGTTATAATTAGCGAGAATTGAGTTTATCGCTAGTGATATGAATTCGAGGTAAAGAAACGGGCGCTCCTCGAAGTAAGGTGCCACCCCAAGTTCTGTGTAGAAGTTGGGCACGGCAAAGATCAAATATCGTCGAAATGAACGATTTCATCGGTTGCTCCCAAAACGGGAGCATGATAGTGTTTTCGGATGCGAATTATTGCGCGGAGGACACTTCGAGAGTACTGGGAACAATATCCGCTAGCAGAACAACCGTTAAAAGCCTGGTTTCGAGAAGCGGCCAGATCGGACTGGGCGAGCCCCATAGATGTAAAAAGACGTTACCGTCACGCGAGTTTTCTTAGAGGCAACCGGGTGGTTTTCAACATCGGCGGCAATAGATATAGGCTAATTGTGCAGATAAATTATGACTTCAAGATTATTTACATTCGGTTTGTGGATACTCACAAAGCCTATGACAAGGTTGATGCAGAGACAATTTAGATGATTATTCGACCAATTAGGAATTCTGGCGACCACGAGAGTGCTCTAAAACGGGTTCAGGCCTTAATGTCGGCCAAACCAGGTACAGACGAAGGCGACGAACTCGATGTATTGGCAACACTTGTGGATGCCTACGAAGCCGAACATTTTCCTATTGAATCCGCTGATCCGATTGAAGCCATTAAGTTCAGGATGGAACAGATGGGTCTGGAGAGAAAAGATCTGGAACCGTATATAGGTTCTCGAGCACGGGTATCTGAGGTGCTGAACAAACGACGGGGATTGTCACTGAAGATGATCAGGGCATTACACGAGGAACTGAATATTCCTCTGGAGTCGCTGATCGGATGAGAGGCCTCATAACATCTATATATGCGTATAATGTATACAAGGGCGAATCTTCGGATTCGCCTTTTTGCATACGTTATCAACGCGTTAGTTCATCGAAGACAACTACAAACTGTAGGAAATCAAGAAATCCTGCGTAGTGGGAAGAGGGTGGTTCGGTAAATCCCTTAAACAACAAGGGATTGATCAAATTACACATTGTAATGATCCAGAGACCGGTCTATGTCAACGTGTTATCTATGCGACTCAGCTCAACCCCTTCAAATTCTCTCAAGAGTAGTGGGTGAGAAGGGTCGGCATGCAATTACTCGGCTTATCAATGGAAAAATTCATATCAATGAGCAAAACGCTCTAACCCTCTGAATCGACCGCGCACATTGCGCAAGTCCGTCAGATTCTGGTTGATTCAGCCTAGCCAAATACGTTCAGATTTGATCAAAAGTAGGTCTTTTTGTCGCAAATATTTAGCGATATTCTGGATAAATATCGACACGACGTTCCGTTAGGGCGACTCATCAGATTACCACCGGAACGTCGCATTTCCAATACGAATTCGACTTTGGTGAGCCGCATTATAGGGTCCTCAGCAAACCGCGAGAGTATGACCTCAAAATTCGTATTGAATTGTCAGTTCGCAAAGCGCGGGTTGGGGCATCACCGAACTGATCCAAATTGAGCAACTCGCGCTTGCGTCGATTTGACCCGTAGAGCTGTTCGCTCTTATTTTTCTCTCAGTCCAAGCAACAACCCACTATTGGAGAAATTGGTTCGAGTGCGTGCGAACGAGACGCAGATCGACACCGAGAAGCCGACCCGGCCGGCGAGGAACAGGTAGAGCCGCGACAACCTAAATGTAAGCGTGTTCAAGATTGACCATGAGGAGTCCGAAAGCATGAACCGAGCCAACAACAGCAATTTACGTACTTGTCGGATGATCTTGTTCATGATTCTCGCCATGACGTCGAGTATCGGTTGGGCCGACCACGGTGGCTCGCGTCACGCGCCAATGGGTTTAACGGTGCCAGCGAGTAGTACCGGCAACTATTCGGTAAGTTGGACAACGACGTTACCCGTCCAGCTTCAGGAGAAAGTGGGCAGCGGCGCCTATAACACTATTTACACTGGAAATTCCTCGCCTCAGTTATTCACGGACAAGGCGCCCGGCACGTACACTTACCGGCTCTACCGCGTACGCTATTCCCAACGTAGGGGGCGGGTTGAGCGATATTCGGCGCCCGTAACGACGGTTGTCGTCGCACCGCTGCCTCCGGATCCATCCAATCACGGATTCCGCGGAGAATACCGAGCTTACAGTGGCGACCTCAACGGTGATGGCTATGCTGATCTAGTTGTCTCCCGATTCAATGGCGAAAGTGGTCCACTTGCGCCGGACAACTTCGCCCTTATGCAAAACCTCAATCAGACGTTTTCGATCGATGACACTCTTACCCCAACTGAGGTGAATATAGCGCAGAGCTGGCCGGAATCATCGGTCAGCTTGATTCAGAGGGATATTAATGTTGACGGACGTTTTGACTTCCTTGTTAAAGGATTGTCTCAAGACAGCAACTTCGCGTCGTCAACTGTCGATCAGATCGTATTCGCGCCAAATACCGCTCCAATCCATGTGAGACCTGCTGATGCTGAGTTTCTGCAGTTTATGGCCGATACATACGGTTGGATGAAGAATCAAAACTACTTCGAAAATACGGCAATAGCCAATGGGTGGTATGAGTATCAAGGCGAGGAGCAGACGGGGTGGTGGTACATCAGCTATATCAACACGTATTACTCCTATGGCAATGGAAACAGCTTTCTTGCGGTCGACGATGACCCCAACGACCCCAATAATCTACCGGCTTTTTGCGAAAACTATCCGTGGCTGTGCTGGTTCAATCCGTGGGCCGGATCTTGGCTTGTCTATGGCACATTTCTGGCGAACATCCAGGTCGTTATCGATTACACGAATTTCAACCAAGAGGCCCGGCAATTTGCCGCAGCCGCCGGCGACGCGATACATGATCCTGCTGCAGCGGCGACAATTGATCTCTCGGCAGCAACTCAAATAATGGAAACCGAGTTGGAGGTAGAAGTAGGCGACACTGTTGCCGGTATTCTGATCGACCAATTGCCGTGGCCTGTCTTGCCGCAAGAGACACAGCCAAAGCCCGCGAAGCCGCCGCCATGGGATCCTGACAACCCAGAAGACGGAGCAAATGACCCGAACGTCGATATAGAGTTTGACTGGGTAATTCTTGGCCGAATTCCAATCATCATTTGCGGGTTGTTCATTTGTGCCGATGATTTGAATCCGGGCGAGGATGAGTTTTTCATATGGCGCGATTATGGCATAGCGCAAGCGATACGAGCGTTGCTTGCAGAAGAACTCAATGAAAACGAAAAGCCAAATGTTGTAATTGGCGAAGGCGAGAGGCATCCGGCCCCCTATCTGCGTATCCCAGCGGCAGCCGTGCAATATGGGGCAATGTATTTTCAATTAACGGATAGTCAGGATCAGGGGCTACCGAAACAAGACGGGCAGTGGACGCACGAGACAGATGTGGCAGCTTGGGCAGTAAATCTTGGATGGATGTCACTTATGATCTCTTCACAGGCTGTATTCTATGACATTGGTCTGTATGAAGGCAGATCGCCCAACAGAGGTATTTTCTATCCGTGCGAGAGACAAGTATTGGAGGGTTACTTTCCGCGTAATGAAGTCGTGGGTATTGGGACGCTCAATCACACGTACGGAGTGTGCGATTTGTGGAACTAAGACCGAACTTCAGTTGCCCTTTTTTGAAATACATATCTATTTGATATTAAATGAAGGGCAATGGTACGGCGCCCAAAATTTTCGCAGGCTAGCCAATTCGATCAACTGGCGAAGTCTTTCCTGTCCAGCCTGGGGTTTGAGCTAGATGCTGATCCTGACGAAATCCAGGGAGCCTACCTTCAAACTCACGCGATTTATCGATCCGAGCGAGGATTTTACTTGATGATCTGGTTCCAGCCAACGGATGGGAGTGGTGCTGGGATTACGTGCGGGCGTCGGTGGGATGCGCCGTTAAATGAAAGTGATTTTGATTGGTACGTGTTGTCTAACGGCTATTCCAGGCTCGCGAAACGATTCGGTTTCAACTTGCCCGATACTTACCAGCTAGGCTATGGGGTGGGATTCGATGAAACGGCTGAGGCCATTCTTGATGACTTGAGGAAGACTTTGCTGTTGATTCTGCAAAGAGTGAGTCTGGATGATTTGCTCAGTATTGAGGGCGAAGCTGGTGGGGCAGAAGAACGAGTGGCGAGCACGTTTGGGCAGGATTACATACGCAAGATGGAAATTAGTGAGTTTCGCGATGAATCAGGAAATTCCTAGTCTAATGTAGGAGACCCGATTCAGTCCCGCGCACCGGCAAGGCCTCAATAATAGGAATAACTTGCGTATCGCAAGATGGGCGGCGGGTAATCGTGATTGGCCGATTTGGTAGGTTCTTTTTCGGAATTGCAAATTCCTTGCGTGTCACTTTTGGAACGGAGAGCCCCTTGATAAGTCTCGTTTGAGCGTAACCCTCATTGCTCTGGGTTGACTAATAGTGTCTTCGTGATCATCTAGCGAGGAATGTGTACGTGTTGGCAACAATTTGTTCGAGAATCAAGAGCTGGTAACAAATATTGCAACAAGGCTCGGCATACCGACACGGAACCATGAAGCCGGGATTAAGGCTTGGCTATCGGTTTGGGCAATCATGCAGCCAAGAAATGGTTGAAACCTCACGAGGATGAGACCTTACAGAACTGGTCTCTTGTGGTGGTTATCGCATTAGTATTAATTGGCGAGACCTCCTATTTAACATAATATACATTATACGCATAATGATACACCTGAGTCTGGGGGGCAAACTATGCCCTACGGCGGAAATCAGCCCTCAATTCGGTACCTCTGAGATAGCTACTGAATTCTATCGCCAGCGTTTTCAAACAATGGCCCAATCGCTTCGATGAAATCTTTTCGATATAGCCAAACATCAACTCCGCGACCGAAGAGGAAATACGCCACCAAACAAAGCATCGCACCAAAGACCATTAAAAGCACCGCTACACTTGCTAACTGGACCTGCACTGTTGAGGCTGGGATGAACATGGTCGCTTTCCACGCGACAGCGAGCAAGAACAGTCCAACGTAGATTAAGATGAATCCAGCGCCAACGTTAACTAATACCCACACAGCGATTGACACTCGTCTAAGCTTCTTGCTTCGAGTTAGCCAGTTGCCGGACACATACTTCAGCATTGTGCCGGCCTTAGTAGGCTCAAATACATGAAATATCCGGCGCCAGTAGCCAAGCGCCTGGGAACGGTTGGGTGCTGTTCGCAGTATCTGATAGACGGAATTCGATATTCTCACCTTATAGTAGTGAAACAGAGTTTCTTCCATCAGAATGATGTCTTCAGGTTTCGCATCAGAGAAATCCCTTTTCATCGCAAGTGCCAATAATTCGAGATTGCCCCGACTCTTATCTCCCCTGTAGATCACCCACTTCAGCAATAACGCCAACGCAGCAAGAGGAAAACTAGCCATTGCGAGCAAGAGTTTTGGATCCGTTTGACCCAATGTCGCGAGAATCTCTTTCATTCGGCGCATTCTAGTCCAGAACATAGATCCGGCACATTGCATCTCCGGACAGGCTTATTGTGCAGATATTCATGAGTTTGACTGGCCAACTAATACACAAAAGATGGGAAGTCTAATGATACCGTTACTGATTGTTTTTTATAGGGTTTTCGTCACTTTTCTTTGTGATCTAGGCGAAACAAGCATATAATTCTCACCATCTTATCTTGCCTAATGACAAAACTTGGCGTGTCGGAAGAACCTCGGCAACACCCTCAAAAATGGAACCACCCTCCCCTGGGTTCCACGATAAAGGTCGAGCCAATCCGCTCAGTTCAGGGAATTAACAAGATTAAAGAGATGCTCACCAATAAGCCGCGCGACTATTTCTTGTTCGTTTTGGGAATTAACACTGCGTACCGAGCTTCCGAGCTCCTTTCTATTCAAATTGGCCAGGTCCGTCACCTTCAGCCTGGTGATCGACTTGAAGTCAAACAACGGAAAACAAAAAAGTACCGATCAGTCACAATCAACGCGGCAGCCCACAAAGCTATCCAAGGCTTGCTCGCCGAGAAAGAGAATTCGACGCTAAAAAAGAAAAACCCGAGTGTTCTTGACGATGATGCCTTTCTTTTTACCGGTCAACGAGGAAGCGCTGCTATCCAGGTATCGACGCTAAACAATATGGTCAAAGACTGGTGCAAACGGGCTCGTTTGAAAGGCAATTACGGAAGCCACACGCTTCGCAAGACATGGGGTTTCATGCAACGAAAGAAACAGGATACGCCCGTCCCTCTCCTAATGCAGGCGTTAGGACACTCCACGCAGAGGCAGACTATGGAATACCTGTGCATTCAAGAGAAAGAGATTGAAAATGTTTATACGGCATTGGAACTTTAGGATAGGCAGGGTAGCCGAAAGGTAGCTATGAGCAAGGCACCAGATTTCAAAGAGCTCGCTCGTATCGAGGAGGAAGCGCTAGTTGCAAGACTTGCCGCAATTCGAAGCTCGATTAGCCATGCAGGCGAGAAAGGCCGTTCCCTCGAGTTCGAAGTTATTAGCTTATTGAGAGAATTCTTGCCGGCGGAGTATGGGTTGTCTACGGGATTTGTGGTGTGGATGTCCCCTGATGGACCGAAACTATCTCAGCAGCTCGACGTAATTATCTTTGATGCAGTGCAGTACGCACCGATCATAAAGCTTGGTTCAAGTGATGTCTTTCCCATCGAGGCTGTTTACGGGTATGTAGAGGTAAAGGCAACGATCCGATCGTCTGAAGCAGAGGCTCTGCCGTCAGATTCGATAGAAAGATGCATCGAACAGAACAAAGCGATTCGCGACATGAAGAATAGGCGGTTTCTGAGGCCCACGAATAGTAGCCCAATCGAATTCAAGAAAATGGACACGAACTGGCTTTCCATTCGTTCTTATGTTTTCGCATTCGAACCCAGCGGGAACACAGCTAAGGATCCGAAATTATTCGCGGCAGCAATGAGCAAGAAACTCAAGCAGGTCGGCAACCCTGCCCATCTTCATGGTGTTTACATAGGCGGAGTTGGATATCTTGCGACGAAAGCAGTCGATGCCAGCGTGGCGAAAGACGCTGACTATTTTCACGTGATATACACGGAAGATCATCCGCTTCTCGCATTCAAAACCGCGCTTTTCAAGGCTCTGCGGAGTTTTCCTCGGCCAGACTACGATTGGTCTCCAGCGATTGAAGACTATTATGAGATAGCGTCAGAGTGGTACGAGGAAACTTCCGATAGCTCGTGATCCTCCGTCGGTCTCATAAAGTATCTTCGTGATGACTGTTTCGGACAATACCGATTCATTGCGGCAGCGTATTGAAAAGAAGATTACGGAGCCGTTATCACAAACTGGTCAGATGGCATTTGAGGCCTTTGTCTCGTTACCCAACATAGCTGCTTGGAGTCCAGAAAGACTCCTGCTATATGAGATGTCCACAGTATTTGATGTTGGACTTCCCTTCGCGCTTTTGAGAGACAACAAAACTGTTACAGCCCATAAGCAAGCGATTGTGAAGCGGCTGGTCAACAAACAAGAAATACAATGTAGCCGATGGAGCGAAGTGCTAGCAGGTGCCCTGCTCGCTAGTTGGAGCGGACATGTGTCGTTCCTTCGCGAGACTGACACGCCAACCCCAGATCTCGAAGCTTCTTGGCCGGACGGGCCTATCGTCAGCGTAGAAGTAACACGTTCAGAAGCAAGACGTACGCAATTGGCAGTATCGGACGCTATTGGTCGTCTCGTCGGGGCCATCCAAGCTGGAGATTTCAATTGGCACTTAGTCTATTTCTTCGCCGACGCATCAGATGCAGACGACTTAAATGCGGTTTTTGAAGCGGTGATCGATCTAGACGTGGGACAAATGAGGCAATCAGAGGGACGATGGACAATTCAAGCAATACCTATTAGTCGCCGACCCGACGTAGTTGGCGGACGAGTCGCGGAGCTGTTTGCCCCACCTTGGTGGCCTTCGCATAAGGCTGAGTACGTCTCGACCAGCACAGTGTCGTCCAGTGATTGGCCAGTAATCCATGTTCGAAGTCTGTTTCCTGATTCCTCATATATAAACCCAGTGATGCGGAAAGCTGATAGCGGGCAAAGGCGGCCAAACAGGCCATATCTAATAGCGCTTGATGCAGATCAACTACCAGACGCACACGAAAAGATTAAAGAAGACTTGGAAGGATATTTCAGCATATGGCCCCATGTCTCTGGCGTTCTGGTTTTCGATACTGCATTTATCACCGGTATAAGGCGGAAGTCATGGCGAGTGTCGTTGCACACAAATGAACATGCAGAGGTTCCGCTGCCGTCGCAACTGACGAGCCTGGCCGACTCCAGTAGAAGATCCATTGACTTCGAAATGGCTCATAAGCAATAGATCACGTCGAATCTTAACTTTTGCATAGATCTTTGCACCTTCCCCCTGACCTGTTCCGCGTGCAATCTGATCCTCGACTGCTATGCTTTGGGTTAGGAATCTGGAGGGTTCCTCATGACTGAAGAATCTCGAAGGGCCAATGCAAGTACCGTCTATTCGGAACTCTGCGAGAGACTTCGATTCACCGACGAGATCAGCTTCAAGCTATTGGGCTTTGTGCCACTGGTGTCCGGCGCGACGTTTGCCGTTGTGCTTCTCAAGGGTGATTCGTTCTTGTCGCCGGCGGTATACTATTTGTCCGCCCTAGGTGCGCTGATAACGCTGTGCTTGTTTGGATGGGAGCTCCGCAATCTCAAGACCTGCAATCACCTTTGCCAACGCATTGATAGTTTTCCCGGTGCCGACCCGACGTACGAGAACGAGGCGCCCTGGCTGATCGGGGAAAAGGGGCGCATTGGCAAAACCCAGGTCGAAAAACTCCTCTATTCTGTGCTGACCCTTTCGTGGCTTGCCCTGCCATACGCGGTCTGCACTATTACCGCCAGCCGAGCGGATGAAACGAGTAAGCCCAACTGCCTTGACCTACCAGTATGGTGGCTGGTGGTCGTAGCAGCTTCATTTCTCGTTGTCTTCCTGTTCCTCATGGTCGACGTCAAGTCCAAGAAGTCGGAATCTGAAGCATCTGCGCAGGCGCCGCGTAGAGCCGACGATGAGTGAAAAGCTTGTGACTGCAACAGTCAGCTAGAATCGGACGCAGGATGGCAAAGAGACCTCCACTTTGTGGCGCACAAACTAAAGATGGGAGCACCTGTAGGAATGCTGTTGTCACGCCTGGCGACAGATGCGAGCGCCATCCGAAGCAACCCCTCAGCGCCAGTCAATTCACCATACTCGCGCTACAGGTAGTGGACAGAGTGGCCGGAACCATCACGAGGATTGGGGCCGCCGCTGTAGTGGCGCATCAAGCGTATATGAAGATTGAAGCACTAATTAGCCCATGGCTTGGCCAAATCGCGCCTGAGTACTTCTGGGACGCGTTCCACGAAAGAGACTGGAGCAGAATGTCCAACGAACGACAGCAGGCCCATAAAAAGACAGCCACGTTAGAAGAAAAGTACGAATGGACGTCGGACGACGGGAAACTGGCTATGGAACATGTCTACTACCAGATTCTCGATGAATTAGAAGCCATTGATTAGTTACGAATCTCAACACTAGGGCTATCTTCAGCCATGCATAAACCCTTTGTCGTG